>Ga0209918_1000223_pt1 | contig 42250 bp, 35 predicted proteins | sample SalPonD_shore_MG_FD_185712 | JGI IMG/M metagenome (GOLD analysis project Ga0209918, IMG submission 185712) | Salt pond soil microbial communities from South San Francisco under conditions of wetland restoration - Salt Pond MetaG... | ecosystem: Environmental > Aquatic > Marine > Intertidal zone... | reverse complement strand
CTATATGTTGACGCGACATATGTCGTCATATATATGTCACTTCGACATATTAAACGGGACCCATTCATGGACACTCGTACGCTCTGCCTGGGGATCCTCACCCGGGGGCCGGCCACCGGCTATGAGGTCAAGAAGGCGGTGGAGGAACACTTCGGCTACTTCCTCGACGTCAGCCACAGCTCCATCTACCCGGCGCTTGCCGACATGAGCGAGCAGGGACTGGTGGAATACGAGGCCGTGCGTCAGGAAGGGAAGCCGGACAAGAAGGTCTACCGCCTCACCGCCTCCGGCCTTGAAGCGCTGGTGGAGGGGCTGTTGCGCTCGCCGGGCCGGCACCGGGTGCGTTCGGAGTTCGTCGGCCTGCTGATCTTCTCGCAGTTCCTCCCCGCCGGCCGGGTCCGGGATCTCATCGACAAGCGTCTCGCGGAGTGGCGAGGGCTGCAGGACCTGGCCCGCTGCCCGCCCGACACGTTCTCCAACGACAACGCCGGCGCGCGGTTCTCAGTGGGGCTGTGCGAGGCCATGCTCACCGCCGGCATCGAATATCTGGAACGGAACCGGGACTGGCTCGAGGCCGCCGTTGCGGAGGATCAGGCCAAACAGAGGGGTGGATCGTGAACACCAAGTCCTATCTCATCGCGGCGGCGGTGGCGGCGACCATCGTGCTGTGGATGGCGAGCGGCTACCTGGCCACGGACGGCCGGGCTCCGGGGACCGGTGAAACCGGCGCGGCCACCGCCGCAGACCCGGTGACGGTGCAGATCAGTCTCCGCGAGGCGCGGCCCGTGCAGCGGCGCCTGGAGACGCAGGGCGAGGCACGGCCGGACCGGCGCGTGGTGCTGCGCGCGGAGACCACCGGCCGGGTCGAGGCCGTGCTGGTGGACAAGGGGGCCGCGGTTCGGTCGGGGGATCCCCTCGTCCGTCTGGCCATGAACGACCGCCAGGCACGGCTGAAGCAGGCCCAGGCCCTGGTGGCTCAGCGCGAGGCCGACTACCGGGCGGCCAGCCAGCTGGGCGATCGGGGCTACCAGTCGGAATCGGCGAAGCGGCAGGCGTTCGCGGCGCTGGAGGCCGCGCGCGCCGATCTGGCCGCCAGCCGTGAGGATATCGCCAATACCGAGCTTCGCGCGCCCTTCTCCGGCATCGTGGAGGACCGGATGGTGGAGGTGGGCGACTACCTGAAAGTCGGCGAGAGCGTGGCCAGTGTCGTGGATATGGACCCGCTCCGGATCCGGGTGGATATCGCCCAGCAGGACATCCGCAGGCCGCGACTCGGGGGCGGCGCGGAGGTGGTGCTGGCCACGGGCGATAAACTGTCCGGCACCGTCAGCTATATCGCGCCGGCGGCCAGCGACGGCACGCACACGTTCCCCGTGGAGATCACCGTCCCGAATCCCGGGGGCCTGCCGGCCGGCGTCAGCGCCACGGTCCGCATGCCGGTGGACATGGAACACGCCCATTTCCTATCGCCCGCGGTTCTCGCCCTGGACAGTGACGGCCAGCTCGGGGCCAAGACCGTGGACGATTCCGGCATCGTGCGCTTTCATCCCGTGTCCATCCTGCGCACCGAGCGGGACGGCGTCTGGGTCACGGGCCTGCCCGACCCCGCCCGGCTCATCACCCGGGGACAGGGGTTCGTCCGCGCCGGCGAACGGGTGCGGGCCGTGACCGCCGCGGCGTCCGGATTGAGCGCCGACGGGCCTGCGGTGCCGGCTCCCGGGGCCGGCGGCTGAGGGGCGGCGCGTGAAGCGGCTGATCGAGGCGGCATTCGACCGCACGCGCACGGTGACCCTGCTGTTCCTGGTCATCCTGGTAATGGGGGCGGCGGCCTACCTCAACATCCCCAAGGAGGCGGCGCCGGATGTCCCGATACCGATTATCTATGTCTCCATCACCCACGAGGGCATCTCGCCGGAAGACTCCGAGCGGCTGCTGATCCGGCCCATGGAGAAAGAGCTGCAGAGCATCGAAGGGCTGAAGGAGATGCGCGCCACCGCGGCTCAGGGGTATGCCGCCATCATCCTGGAGTTCGACGCCGGCTTCGATTCCGAGACGGCCCTGAGCGACGTGCGGGAGAAGGTGGACCTAGCCAAGGCCGACCTGCCGCCGGAGACCGACGAGCCGCGGGTCAGCGAGGTGAACGTGGCACTGTTCCCCGTGCTCACCGTGGCCCTGTCCGGGCCCGTGCCGGAACGCACCCTGATCGGCGTGGCACGGGACCTGCAGGACCGGATCGAGGGTCTGCCCGGGGTCCTGAACGCGGACATCGGCGGCGACCGGGAGGAGCTGCTCGAGGTCACCGTCGACAACCGAGTCATGGAGACCTACGACATCTCCTACGAGCAGCTGTTCCAGCTCGTGCGGAACAATAACCTGCTGGTGGCCGCGGGCAAGCTGGACACCGGGGCCGGCCAGATGAACATCAAGGTGCCCGGCGTCATCGAGAACCTCGACGACGTACTCAAGCTGCCGGTCAAGGTGGACGGTGACCGGGTGGTGACCTTCGGCGACGTGGCCAAGGTGCGGCGGACCTACAAGGATCCCGAAGGGTTCGCGAGGGTGGGTGGGCAGCCGGCCGTCACCCTGGAGGTTTCCAAGCGGGTCGGCGCCAACATCATCGAGACCATCCAGGGAGTACGCTCCATCGTCGAGCAGGCGCGCGGGCAATGGCCCGAGAGCATCAAGGTCTCGTACCTGCAGGACAAGTCCGAAGACATCCGCGACATGCTGCGGGATCTGCAGAACAACGTGCTGGCGGCCATAGTGCTGGTGATGGTGGTGATCATCGCCGCCCTGGGCTGGCGGCCGGCGATGCTGGTGGGGCTGTCCATTCCCGGCTCGTTCCTGGCCGGCATCCTGGTCACCCACATGCTCGGCTACACAATGAACATCGTCGTGCTGTTCAGCCTGATACTGGTGGCGGGGATGCTGGTGGACGGCGCCATCGTGGTGGTCGAGCTGGCCGAACGCAAGCTCACCGAGGGCTGGGACCGGCGGCGGGCGTATGCCTTCGGCGCCCGGCGGATGGCCTGGCCGATCATCAGCTCCACGGCCACCACCCTGGTGGTGTTCCTGCCGCTGACGATCTGGCCGGGCGTGGTGGGCGAGTTCATGAAGTACCTGCCCATTACCGTGCTGATTACGCTGACCGCCTCCCTGGCCATGGCCCTGGTATTCGTGCCGGTGCTGGGCGGGCTCATCGCCCGCCGGGATCCCGCCAGCGAAGCCAATGCCGGCAACCTGATCGCCGCGGAGAGCGGCGACCTGTCGAGTATCCGCGGTTTCACCGGCGGCTACGTGCGCCTGCTCACCGCGGCGCTGCACCGGCCGGGCTGGGTGCTTGCAGGGGTACTGTCGCTGATCGTCCTGTCCTACCTGGCCTATGCCAAGCTCGGCCACGGGGTCGAGTTCTTCCCCGACGTGGAGCCGGAGTTCGCCCAGGTTCAGGTGCACGCCCGCGGCGATCTCTCGGTGTGGGAGAAGGATGCGCTCGTGCGTGCCGTAGAGCAGCGCGTCCTCGGCACGCCGGGCATCAGGCACGTCTATGCGCGGACCCTCGACCGGGTACAGGGCGCGGGTGCCGGACGCAATCTCGCCGAGGACACCATCGGCGTGATCCAGCTCGAGCTGGAGGACTGGGAGGTCCGGCGCCCGGCGGCGGAGATTCTGAAGGGACTGCGCGAGAAGACCCGGGACATACCCGGCATCAAGCTGCAGATCCGCGAGGCGGAGAGCGGCCCCAGCCAGGGCAAGCCCGTGCAGCTGCAGGTCAGCGCGCAGGACAATGCGCAGCTTGCACCGGCCGTGGCGCAGGTACGCCGGGTCATGAGCGAGATCGGCGGCTTTACCGACGTGGAGGACAATCGTCCGCTGCCGGGCATCGAATGGCGCCTGAACGTGGATCGCGAGAAGGCGGCCCGCTACGGGGCGGACATCCAGCTGGTGGGCAATGCGGTGCAGCTTGTGACCAACGGCATCAAGGTGGCCGATTACCGGCCCGACGACGCCGACGAGGAAGTGGACATCCGGGTACGTTTCCCCCTGGGCGAGCGCAGCCTGGATACCCTCAGCCAGCTGCGTGTGCCCACCCGCTACGGGCAGGTGCCGGTGGCCAACTTCGTCAGCTTCGTGCCGGCACCGAAGACCGGCACCATCGAGCGCATCGACGCCAAGCGGGTTTACAAGGTGCAGGCGGACGTGGACAAGGGTCTGCTGGTGAACGACCGGGTCCAGGCCCTCAAGGCCGCTCTGAGCCGTACGGATCTTCCCGACGGCGTCCGGGTCAAGTTCAAGGGCGAGGACGAGGATCAGCGCGAAGCCGCGCAGTTCCTCACCAACGCGTTCCTGGTGGCCATTCTGCTCATGACCCTGGTCCTGGTGACCCAGTTCAACAGCGTCTACCAGTCACTGCTGGTGCTCTCGGCCATCATCTTTTCCACCGCCGGCGTGCTGCTGGGGCTGCTGGTGACCCAGCGGCCGTTCGGCATCGTCATGGGCGGCGTCGGGATGATTGCCCTGGCAGGCATCGTGGTGAACAACAATATCGTGCTGATCGACACCTACAATGACCTTCGCCGCGGCGGGATGGCCGCCGTGGAGGCCATCGTGCGGACCGGAGCCCAGCGTCTGCGGCCCGTGCTGCTGACCTCGGTGACCACGGTGCTGGGTCTGATGCCCATGGTCCTGAAGCTCAACGTGGACATCATCGGCCGCGAGATTCAGTACAACGCGCCGTCCACCCAGTGGTGGGCCCAGCTCTCCGCCACCATCGCCGGCGGCCTGACGTTCGCCACCATCCTGACCCTGCTGCTTACACCCTGCATGCTGATGATCGGCGAGAACGTCTCGGCGCGGCGGGCGGCGCGGAAGCGCGGTGGCGGTGGGAGCGAAGCGTGAAGACGGAGCGGGGCGCAGGGCGCTCCGTCGCGTCTTCGCCCCTTACCCTCGCCCGTCCGTCTCCCGCTCGTTCCGCAATGCCTTGACCGCCGCAGGCAACGGCCGCAGCTCGCAGGGTAGTCGCGACGGTCTGTCGTGGACGTCTTTCTCGGAGGCCGGAACCGCCGTAAGCTGATGAGCAGCTACGAGCGGATCATGGAGATGCTCGATTTCCGCTTTGACAGCCCCGTGGGCACGGAAGCCGCGGCCGGCTGAGCGCAGGAGGCCGATACGCCATGACAGAGCAGGGTACGCAGCGGGCAACCTTCGCCGGCGGCTGCTTCTGGTGCATAGAAGCGGTTTTCCAGCGGCTGGACGGGGTCGTCGCAGTCACCTCGGGCTACGCGGGCGGTGACAAGGCGGCCCCGACTTACGAGCAGGTGTGCACCGGCCGCACCGGACACGCCGAGGTGGTCCAGGTGGACTACGATCCCGCGCGGATCGGCTACCGGACACTGCTCGAAGTGTTCTTCACCGCCCACGACCCGACCCAGCTCAACCGTCAGGGCAACGACGTGGGCACCCAGTACCGCTCGGCGGTTTTCTACCATGACGACGAGCAGCGTCAGGCCGCCGAGGCCATGATCCGGGAGCTTGCCGAGACCGGTGCCTTCGATGACCCGATCGTGACCGAGGTCGTGCCGCTGGACCGATTCTATCCGGCGGAGGGCTATCACCAGGACTTCTTCGCGCGCAACCCGGGGCAGCCCTACTGTCAGGTCATCATTCAGCCCAAGCTGGACAAGCTCAGGGGCAGGTTCACCGACCGGCTGCGTCATTGAGTCAGGGAAAAGTGCGCCTATTGCTGTGACCGGGTTCACGAATGGCGACGCAGACAGCCTATTAGTCCTAACAACTGAACAAAACCCCGTTTTGTCTCGCTGTGGTCGATGACGGCTGAACCGGTGCGCCGGCTCGGCCTACCGGCAGCTTCGGACTGTGACCCGCGCCGGGCGAGAACCGGCGCGAGGCATCGATCGAGGAGGTTAACCCGAAGGCTTGGTTATCCCGCCGGCGCGAATCTGGCGTCCGCTGGCTCTCACGGTGGCGTTCGGCGCGCTGTTCGCCTGGGCGGTTTCAGGGCTGGTGGCGAACCGGACGTTCTCGCCGCAGCTGCGCAATGATCTGCTGGTGGCCGGAATGATAGGCGCCGTGCTGGTGACTGGAACGCTGTTCTATGTGGCGTTGGGGACGGTCATCCTCGATGTCGGTCAGCCGCAGCTCTGGGTGGATGATACCGGCATCAAGGCGCCCGCGCTGGTCCGCTACCTGGGCGAGCGCCGGGAGCCGGCCGTCGCCGATCGCCGGGCCGCGGAGGCCTGAGCGCAGCGTCCAGGCCGGCCCGGACCGTTTCCTCGCGACCCGCCCCGTCACTGCATCCAGGTGTCGGGCAGATGCAGGTACAGCACCAGCGTGTTGGCGCCCGGATTCTCTTCGCGTATCTCCGCGTTTGACATGTGGTAGTAGCCGGCGCTGAGCCGCCAGCCGCCGTCGAACTGCCAGCCCGCTTCCAGACCGGTGCGAAACTCGAGCGGATAGCCGAGGTCTTTGCCGTCGCCCCGGAGGTAGAGGCCGGCGCCCGCGCTGAAGGTGAAGACGACGTGGCCCAGCGACAGATCCGCGGCGCCGCCGCCCCCGGCGAAGAAAGCCCGGCGCCGCGTGATTTCGGCACCGGTCCAGGGCCGGACTGTCAGGTAGCCGGTCGGCGTCCATGCCAGGTCGCCCCCGAAGCGGTGTTCCAGCCGCAGCTCCCAGGCCTCGCTCTCGCCGGCCGTGCTCACCCGATTGAACCAGAACAGGTGGAGTCCGACCTCATCCTGGTCGAATCGGCCCACGCCCACGCTGGTCATGCCCGGCGGTGAGGCCGCTGCTGCGGGGGTGGCGAGGATGAACAGCGCGAGCAGCAGCGCGGCCGGCACCGGCCGGCCTAATCGGGTCGGCATAAGGGAGACTCGCTTCCGGTGACCAAAGGAACCTACCTTACCTGCTACTGCGACGCCAAGGATTCGAGGCGGTATTCAGCCGCGGCTGACGGATGCTACGCTGCCGAACGTTCATCCAGCGGAGGTGCCCTCATGGAATGCCGGGTCGGCTGCGCGGCCTGCTGTGTGGCGCTGTCCATATCGTCGCCGATTCCCGGGATGCCCCGCGGCAAGCCCGCCGGAGTGCGCTGCGTGAACCTGACGCAGGACAACCGCTGCGCCCTGTTCGGCCGTCCGGAGCGGCCGGCCGTCTGCGCGGCCCTCCAGCCCGCGCGTGAGATGTGCGGTGATACCGCGGAGGAGGCGTTCGCCCGCCTGCAGGCCCTCGAGGCCGAGACCCGGCCGGACTAGTTACCCTGCGCCTCAATTTTCTCGATTTCCGCGCTGCTCCGCATCCTCTTCGAACAGGTGCTGGAGCTCCTCGGCGGCTTCCCGGTTGGATTGGATCAGCGCTTTCTCGTCGTCGCGGATGGCGTGCTGGCGCCGCAGCGTCTCTTCGTCGTGGCGCTCGAAGATGGCCACGGCCTGGGCGGCCGCGGCGGCGTCGAGGCCCAGCGCCCGCAGCGTCTGCTCGCTGAGCTTCAGGCTGGAGTGCAGGGTCTCCCGGACGATGAACGTGGCGCCCGCGTCCATCAGCCGGTGGGCGTGGTTGCGGTTGCGGGCCCGCGCCAGCAGCTTCGCCTGCGGGAAATGCAGCCGCACCACCTGAGCGATGCGCATCGACGTCTCCACGTCGTCCACGGCGATGATGAATACCTTTGCCCTGTCGGCATGGGTCGCCCGCAGCAGATCGATATGGGTGGCGTCCCCGTAGTAGAGCTTGCCGCCGTAGCGCCGCACGAAATCCACCTGGGAGAGGCTGATCTCCAGGGCGGTGAACGGGATCTGGCGGGAGCTGAGGAGCCGGCCGATGATCTGCCCGAAGCGGCCGAACCCGGCAATGATCACCGGTGCCGGCGGGTCGCCGATGGCGTCGAACGGGCGCTCCTCCTCCGGGGTGAGCCGCGGCTCCAGCAGCCGCGCGTTGAGCCAGACGAGCAGTGGGGTGGCGGCCATGGACACCGTTACCGCCATGATCAGCGGCTCGGCCACGGCGGCGTCCATGAGCCCGCGGTGGCGGGCGGCAGCGAACAGCACGAACGCGAACTCGCCACCCTGGGACAGGACCACGCCCAGCCGGCGCGGTCCCGGTCCGGACAGGCCGAAGCCCCGGCTGAGCCCGTACAGCACACCTGCCTTCACCGCCATCAGCGCCGCCGCCGCGCCCAGCACCAGGGCAGGGGCGCTGAACAGCAGCCCCAGGTTGGCGGACATGCCCACGCTCATGAAGAACAGCCCCAGCAGCAGGCCCTTGAACGGCTCGATGTCCGCTTCCAGCTGGTGGCGGTACTCGGAATCGGCCACCAGCACCCCGGCCAGGAACGCACCCAGGCCCATGGAAAGGCCGGTGGACTTCATCAGCAGGGCGGAGCCCAGCACCATGAGCAGGGCGGCGGCGGTGAATATCTCGTGAATGCCGGCCGCGGCAATCGCCCGCAGCACGGGCCTCAGCAGGTAATGGCCGCCGATGGCAAGACCCAGCACCGCCGCCGCCACCTGCAGCAGGTCCACGAGCAGGCTGCCGTCCACCGCCGCGCCTCCGGCGACCACGGGAAGGGCGGCGAGCATGGGGATGACCGCCAGATCCTGGAACAGCAGGATGCCGAAGGCGGCGCGGCCGTGAGGGCTGGTGAGCTCGCGGCGCTCCGCGAGAAGCTGAAGCACGAAGGCCGTCGAAGACAGGGACAGTCCGAACCCGACCACCCACGCGCTGGCAGGCGGGATGCCCAGCCACCACGCCGCCAGGGAGAGCACCCCCCCGGTGAGCAGCACTTGGGCGCTTCCCAGGCCGAATATGGAGCGGCGCAGCACCCACAGCCGGGCGGGCTGCAGCTCCGTGCCAATGACGAACAGCAGGAAGACCACGCCAATCTCCGCGAAGTCGAGGATGGCATCGGGCGCCTGGGCGACGCCGAACCCCCAGGGACCGATGGCCAGGCCGGCGGCGAGGTAGCCGAGCACGGCGCCGGTTCCCAGCCGGCGGCTCAGGGGCACCGCCAGGACCGCGGCGGCGAGGAATAGAGCGATCTGTTCGAGGAGCGACATGGCAGCCTCGGCGGCGCGGCGAGAGGGGAGAGCGTTCAGCGTTGTTCAGCGGACATGGCGGCGTCAAGTGCGAACCACCCGCCGTTTTTGCCAAACCGGTATGCAAAATCTGTTGTAGTCTGCCCGCAGCTCGGATAATGTTTCGCGTGGGACGCGATGGGGGCATTCTATGTTACAAAACCACGGCAGCTGAATACGCGCCCGCAAGGCCGGCGGCACCTGCCCGCCGGCGCCCAGGGAATCGCTGAACAGTTCGCGCGAATCATTCGTCGCTTCCTCGACCGGCGCCGCCGCTGCGGCCCGACGATGGCTGCGGCGGCTTCGCGCAGAGGCTGAAACTGTAAAGGAACCATACGGAGCCGCATGGCTCAAAGCGCCCGCTCCCGGTCCGACTATTTAGAAATCTTGCAGTTAGCGGGGCACGTCGTCACGAATGCCTCGTGCATGGAAATTCAATGCCCCGACCCCCGTTGTAGTCGCGGCGAGAGTCGGATAATGTTCGGGGACACAGGGGGTACATTCCCGCCTGTGGGGGAGCGGTGAGCGCATAAACCGCCAAGAAAGTTTGTAGTGAGGAGGAGAAAAGCCTGTCATGTTTCGCAGAGCGATACTAAAGAAACTTTTCGTCGCGGCTGCGGCGGTCGGTATGACCGTCGGTGCGTCCATGAACGCCTCTGCCGCTAATGACACGATCCGGATCGCCTACATCGATCCGCTGTCCGGTCCGTTCGCCAATGTCGGCGACGCCGGTGCCAAGCACTTCATCTATCTGGCCAACATGATCAACGAGGAGGGAGGTATCCTCGGCAAGAAGGTCGAGATCATCCCTTACGACAACAAGGTTAGTGCGCAGGAATCCCTGCAGATCCTGCGCAAGGTGGCCGACGAGGGCATCCAGTACATCACCCAAGGTAATGGGTCCAGTGTGGGCGGTGCGCTGATCGATGGCGTCAACAAGCACAATGCCCGGCATCCGGACAAGCCGATCCTGTACCTGAACTATGCGGCGGTGAACCCCGACTTCACCAACGACGACTGCAGCTTCTGGCACTTCCGCTTCGACGCCAACAGTGCCATGAAGCTCCAGGCCATCACCGATTACATCAAGACACAGAAAGACATCAAAAAGGTATTCCTGATCAACCAGGACTACTCCTTTGGTCAGGGCGTCTCCCGCATCGCCAAGGAGCTTCTCGCCAAGAAGCGCCCGGATATCAAAATCGTTGGTGACGTGCTGCATCCTATCGGCAAGGTGAAGGACTTCTCGCCCTACATCGCGCAGATCAAGGCCTCGGGTGCGGATGCCGTCATTACCGGCAACTGGGGCAATGACATGTCCCTGCTGGTCAAGGCCGGCGCCGACGCCGGGCTCGACGTCCAGTATTATACCTTCTACGCGGGCGGTCTGGGTGCGCCGACGGCCATCGGCGAGTCCGGCGTTGGCAAGGTCAAGCAAGTGACCGAGTGGGAGGAGAATCTGGCTGAGCGCTACAACCTCGAGGACACCCGGAAGATCATGGAGGACTTCGACAAGCGCTATCCGGAGATCGAGTTCTACTACTATCGGGTCATGACCGAGCTGAACATGCTCAAGAAGGCCATGGAGAAGGCCGGCACCACCGATCCCAAGGCGGTAGCCTATGCGATGGAAGGTATGAAGATGCAGACGTCGCTGGGTGAGGTGACGATGCGCCGCCTCGATCACCAGCTGATCCAGCCGCTGTTCATCTCCACGTTCAGCAAGGACTACCTCAAGTACGATTCCGAGGACACCGGGTTCGGGTGGACCTTGGACAAGAAGATCCCGGCGGAAGACACGGCCCTGCCGACCACCTGTGAGATGAAGCGTCCCTGAGACAGCACTGAACGTCGGAAACTCAGTCTGAACCGCACACCCCGGGGCTCCGTTTTGGGGCCCCGGGGTGATTAGCGGAACAAGCTTTGGGGGGACGTCGGGGAAACGTATCCAATGCTCGAGTCATTCGTCTTTACCGTATTCAACGGCGTGCTCTACGGCATGCTGCTGTTCATGCTGGCCAGCGGCCTGACGCTGATCTTCGGTATGATGGGCGTGCTCAACTTCGCCCATGCCAGCTTCTACATGCTCGGCGCCTACTTTGCCTACCAGATCAGCGTGTATGCAGGGTTCTGGCCGGCGCTGTTTCTCGCGCCGCTGGCGGTCGCTCTGGTGGGCGCGGCAACTGAAAAATGGGGCCTGCGCCAAGTGCACCAGCACGGCCACGTGGCGGAGCTGCTGTTCACCTTCGGCCTGGTGTACGTGATCGAGGAAGTCGTGCACCTGATCTGGGGACGCAACCCGGTGAACTATCACGTCCCGCCGTCGCTGGACTTCACGCTGTTCACGCTCTACACGACGGACTTCCCGGCTTATCGCGGCTTCATGCTGCTGGTCGCGGTGGTCATGTTCGTCGGCATCTTTCTATTGCTGACCCGCACCCGGGTCGGACAGATCGTTCAGGCTTCGCTCTCGCATCCGGACATGGTGGGCGCGCTGGGGCACAACGTGCCGCGCATCTTCACGCTGGTGTTCGCGTTCGGCACCGCGCTTGCCGGGCTCGCGGGCGTGATTGCCGGCAACTATTTCATCACGGAGCCGGGCATGGCGTGGGCCATGGGCCCCATCGTGTTCGTGGTGGTGGTGTTCGGTGGGCTGGGATCGCTGACGGGGGCCCTGATCGGCTCGCTCATCATCGGCCTGATCCAGACCTTCGCCGTGCAGATGAACTACTCCATCGCGGACCTGCTCTCCGGTATCGGCCTCAGCATCCCGCAGGATGCATTCCTGGGGACGATCTGGCACCTGGATCTCTCCCGCGTCGGTCCCATGCTGCCATTCCTGTTGCTTGTGCTGATGCTGATCTTCCGTCCGCGCGGACTGATGGGGACCCGTGAAACATGACCGAACAGACCATGGAACAAAGCGCCAAGTCCGAAGCTGCCGCGGCACCCGGCTTCCTGCGCCGCTACGCGTTGTGGGTCGCCGGGGTCGTCATCGTGCTGGTGCTGCCATACATCTTCACCTCGGGCAGCGCGATCACCATGCTGACGCAGATGGGCGTGATGGTGATCTTCGCCCTCTCCTACAACATGCTGCTGGGCCAGGGGGGGATGCTGTCCTTCGGCCACGCCGTGTATTTTGGCCTGGGCGGGTTCTATACGCTCCACGCCATGAACGCCGTAATCAACGGCGGCTGGTCGTTCCCACTGGAGCTGATGCCGCTGATCGGTGGCCTCGGCGGCCTCGGCTGGGGCATCTTATTCGGCTGGGTGTCGACCAAGCGGGCCGGCACGACCTTCGCCATCATCTCGCTGGGTGTCGGTGAGCTGGTGGCGGCCAGCGCCCAGATGTTCACCGACTTCTTCGGCGGCGAAAGCGGCATCACCACCAACCGCGTGGACGCAGCCCACCAGATGTCCCTGCTGAGCTTAAACTACGGGCCGAACATCCAGATCTATTATCTGGTCGCCGTCTGGGCTGTCGCCTGCACGATACTGATGTACCTGCTCACGGGTACTCCGCTGGGGCGGATGGCCAACGCGGTTCGAGACAACCCGGAGCGGGCGCAGTTCGTGGGCTACAATCCCCGCGTGGTGCGCTTCGCCCAGTTCTCCCTGTCCGGTTTTTTTGCCGGCGTGGCCGGAGCGCTGTTCGCGATCATGTTCGAGATCCTGACCGCCGAGAACGTTGGTGCCACTCAGTCCGGGATGGTGCTGCTGATGACGTACATCGGCGGTGTTGGTGTCTTTTTTGGTCCGATCATCGGCGCCATCCTGATTACCTGGCTGCAAAGCTCTCTGAGCTCCTTCAGTGAAGCTTGGCTGCTGTACTTTGGGCTCATGTTCGTGTTGATGGTCATGTACGCGCCTTCCGGCCTCTCCGGCATCATCATGAGCCACTACCTGCCGTTCAAGAACGGGCTGGTGCGCCGTCTGCTGCCGTCGTATGCGCTTGCCGTGATCCCGACACTGGTGATGTTCGTCGGCGCAGTGAGCATTATCGAGATGGGTTATCACCTTTCCACCTCCTACCTCCCCTCGCGTCCCATGGGCCTGTTCTGGATCTCCGTGGTGGCCACCGACGCCTGGTCCTGGATCGTGGCGGTCGCCATCCTCTTGGTGGGCCTGGCCGCCTGCCGCTGGAGCTACCGGCGCGTGGGCCGGGCCTGGGATGAGGTAAACGAGACCCTGGTCGAGAGGGGGCTGGCATGACAGCACACGCACTGACACTGACCAACGTGCACAAGCACTTCGGGCCGGCGCACATCATCCGCGGCGTGGATCTGAACATCCCCGTCGGCGAGCGTCACGCCATCATCGGCCCCAACGGCGCCGGCAAGTCGACTCTGTTCAACCTGATCAGCGGCCGCTTCGGGATCAGTGACGGCGAGATCCGCCTGCATGACGAGGTCATCAGCGGCCTGCCTCCCCACGAGATCAACCGCAAGCGCCTGAGCCGCAGCTTCCAGATCACCAATCTGTTCCAGCGCATGACGGTATTCGAGAACCTGCGCTGCGCCCTGCTCTGGGCCCGGGGCTACAAGTACTCGTTCTGGTACATGGTGAACAAGCAGAAGGCGCTGAATGAGGAAGCCGAGCAACTGCTCGAGCAGATCCATCTCGAGAAGCGCCGCGATACGCCGGCATCACTGCTCTCGTACGCGGAGCAGCGCGCGCTGGAGATCGGGACGACGGTGGCCGGCGGCGCGAACGTGATTCTGCTCGACGAACCCACGGCGGGCATGAGTCACACCGAGACCGATCAGGCCGTGGAGCTGATCCACCAGGTGTCCGAGAACAAGACCCTGATCATGGTGGAGCACGACATGGGCGTGGTGTTCGGGCTGGCCGACCGCATCAGCGTGCTGGTCTACGGCGAGATCATCGCCACCGATGCGCCCGAGAACATTCGCGGCAATCCGCGGGTGCAGGAGGCCTATCTGGGGACGGAGGACGCGGCATAATGCTCGAGATTCAAGGCCTGCACGCCTATTACGGCAAGAGCCACATCCTGCAGGGTGTGAACATGAACGTGGACAAGGGCGAGATCGTCAGTCTGCTGGGTCGCAACGGCGTCGGCCGGTCGACCACCTGCAAGGCGATCATGGGACTGGTCTCGCCCCATGGCAGCATCACCTACAACGGCGAGCGTATCGACGGCCTGGCGCCGCACCAGATCGCCCATATGGGTATCGGCTACGTGCCGGAGGACCGGCTGATCTTCCCGGGGCTGACCACGCGCCAGAACCTGGAGCTGGGCATCAAGAAGAGAGGCGTTCCCGGCAAGTGGAACCTGCAGGACGCCTACGCGCTGTTCCCGCGCCTGGAGGAGCGTGCCGACACGCCGGCCGACGTGCTCTCCGGCGGCGAGCAGCAGATGCTGACCATGTGTCGGACCCTGATGGGCGACCCGGAGCTGATCATGATCGACGAGCCGACCGAAGGGCTGGCTCCGCAGATCGTGAAGCAGGTGGGTGAGTTCCTGCGTCAGATCGCCGACAGCGGCATGTCGGTGCTGCTGATCGAGCAGAAGCTCAGCATCGCCCTCAAGGTCTCCCAGCGGCTGTATGTCATGGGCCACGGCGAGATCGTGTTCGAGGGCACGCCGGACGATCTGCAGAGCAACGAGTCCGTCCGCAAGGAGTGGCTCGAAGTCTAAGCGTTCCCGTCCGGCGGGACGCCGGCACCGGCCGGTTCGCGCGCAGTGCAGGGGCAGCAGGGACGCTGCGCCGCGCCGAACGGGTACGTCTCCCCACCGACCGCTGCTACCGGGCCGCTTCCAGGACGGTGCCAGGGCGCGGCCAAAACCATGGGTGAATCCCAGGAGTCGGCCTAGAAATCCCGTCTGCACAGACCGGGTCTGGGCGTGTATCGTTAGCGGTTGCGCGGCGCCGGACCGGCGTTCGATATCCGGCACCGGCGACACCGTTGGACGCGGCAGTGAGGAGGGGGTTATGGAACTGGGTCTGAGCGGCAAGCGAGCAGTAGTGACCGGAGGCAGCAAGGGCATCGGCCGGGCCATCGCCCTGGGCCTGGCGGAGGAAGGCGTGGATGTCGCGATCTGCGCGCGCAGCGACGGTCCGCTGCAGGAGGCCCGGACGGTCATCGAAGCAGCGGGCGTCCGCGCCCACGCGGAGACCTGCGACGTGGGTGACGCGGCGGCGCTGAACGGTTTCCTGGACAATGCCCATGCCGCCCTGGGAGGCGTCGACATCTTCGTCAGCAACGTCTCCGCCCTGGGCGCCGGCGACGATCTGGATGCCTGGCAGGCCAACATCAGCCTGGACCTGATGGGCGCCGTGCACGGCGTGCGGCGGGTGGCGCCGTGGATGGCCGAGGCCGGCGGCGGCAGCATCGTGCTGATCTCGTCCATCGCCGGCATCGAGGCGGGTTCGACCGCCGCTCCCTACGCGGCAACCAAGGCTGCGCTCATCAGCTATTCCAAGAGCCTGGCCATTTCCCTGGCACCGCAGGGCATCCGGGTCAACGCAGTGGCCCCGGGTTCCATCGAGTTCGAGGGCGGGGTGTGGGACCGCGCCCGCAAGCACAACCCGGAGCGCTACCAGCGTACACTCGCCCGAATACCGTTCGGACGCATGGGACGGCCCGAGGAGGTGGCCGATGCGGTGACCTACCTGGTATCCGAGCGTGCCGGCTGGGTGAGCGGGGCCTGTTTGTCCGTGGACGGTGCGCAGCACAAGGCCATCTTCTAGACGCATCACCGAGGTTCCGGCATCACTGCTGTCCCAAGGACGGGCACGGCAGTGGTCGACGCTGTTGATAATGGCAGGAGGAGACAGACCCGTGACCGAAGCACAACCAAAGCCCATGTGGGCGCCCAGCCGGGAGCGCATCGAGCAGAGCAACCTTTGGGACTATATGAAGTGGCTCAAGCGCCGGAAAGGCCTCGAATTCACCGAGTACGAGCCCCTCTGGCAGTGGTCGGTCGACAACCTGGAGGCGTTCTGGGAATCCATCTGGGAATACTTCGACATCCAGCACTCCAAGCCCTATAGCCGGGTCCTGGACAGCCACGGGATGCCCGGGGCCAAGTGGTTCGAAGGGGCCGAGCTGAATCTGGCCGAACAGGTCTTCCGGTTTCATCACGGCGCCGGGGCCGACCGGCCGGCCATCATCTCGCGCTCGGAGCTGCGTCCGCTGCAGGAGATGTCCTGGGCCGAGCTGCGGCGCCAGGTGGCCGCCGTGGCGGAAGGACTGCGCCGCATGGGCGTGACCCGGGGCGACCGGGTAGTGGCGTATCTGCCCAACATTCCGGAGACGGTGGTGGCGTTGTTCGCCTGCGCCAGTATCGGCGCCATCTGGTCCAGCTGCTCGCCGGACATGGGCACCCGCAGCGTGGTGGACCGTTTCAAGCAGATCGATCCCAAGGTGCTGATTGCCGTGGACGGCTACCGCTACGCCGGCAAGGACTATGATCGCCGCGAGGTGGTTCAGGGACTGCGTGAGTCCCTGCCCACCCTCGAGCAGCTGGTGCTGCTGCCCTATCTGGACGACGCTGCCCGCCTGGATCGCGCGCATCTGTGGTCGGAGCTGCTCGAGCACGAGGGGGAGATGCGCTTCGAGCAGGTGCCGTTCGACCATCCGCTGTGGGTGGTCTATTCCTCCGGCACCACGGGCATGCCCAAGCCCATCGTCCACGGCCACGGCGGCTCCCTCATCGAGGGGCTCAAAGGCCACGCGCTGCAGCTGGACCTGGGCCCCGAGGATCGGTTCATGTGGTTCACCACCACGGGGTGGATCATGTGGAACTCGCAGATCACCGGGCTCCTGGTTGGGGCGACTATCTGCATCTACGACGGCAACCCCGGCCACCCGGACCTCGGTACCCTGTGGCGGTTCGCGGAAGAGACCGGGATGACCTTTTTCGGCGCCGGCGCCGCCTACTTCGACAACTGCAAGAAAGCGGACGTCAAGCCGGCGGAGATCGCCGACGTGCACCGGATCCGGTCGGTGGGCTCCACCGGTTCGCCTCTGTCCGAGGAATGCCATTACTGGATCAGCGATCAGCTGGGCGGCAACGTCCACATCGCCGCCATCAGCGGCGGCACGGATATCGCCGCGGCCTTCGTCGGCGCCTGTCCCATCAAGCCGCTGATCGCCGGCGAGATGCAGGCCCGCGGGCTCGGTATCGCCGTCTACGCGCTCGACGACGCCGGCAACAAGCTCAACGACGAGGTAGGCGAGCTGGTGGTCACGGAGCCCATGCCGTCCATGCCGCTGTATTTCTGGAACGACCCGGGCGGTCAGCGGCTGCATGAGAGCTACTTCGACACCTACCCGGGGTTGTGGCGGCACGGTGACTGGATCCGCATCACGCCGCGCGGCGGGGCGGTGATATACGGCCGGTCGGATACCACCATCAACCGGCACGGCATCCGCATGGGCACCAGCGAGATCTACCGGGTGGTGGAGGAGTTTCCGGAGGTGTTGGACAGCCTGGTCGTGGACCTGGAGTATCTCGGCCGCGAGTCCTACATGCCGCTGTTCGTGGTACTGCGCGAGGGTATTGAGCTGGACGACGGCCTGGCCGGCCGGATCAAGCAGGCGATCCGCGAGAATCTTTCGGCCCGCCACGCGCCCAACGAGATCATCGCCGTGGACGAGGTGCCGCGAACCCTGACGGGCAAGAAGATGGAGCTGCCCATCAAGAAGCTGCTGCTGGGCGTGGATCTGTCCAAGGCGGCGAATGCCGACGCCATGGCCAACCCCCACGCGCTGGATTTCTTCATCGAGTTCGCCAAACGGCGGGGCACGGCCAAGGAAGACTGACGGCGACGGCGCAGATGGGAACGGGCCCGTTCACGCCCGATCGGGATCCCGTAAACAAACGGGCCGCGCCCGCCCGGTAAAGAGGCGGACGCGGCCCGTGACCGCCGGAAGGCGGGATGGAGCTATTTCTTCTTGTCCGCGTCGGCCTTGCTGTCTTTGCCGCCGTTGATATAGGAGCAGTTGCTCTCGCTCAGCGGACGGAAGGCCTTGTCACCGGGGATGACGGAAACGATCTTAAGGTAATCGCCGTCCGCCTTGGATTCCTCCGGGGTCTTGACCTGGACCAGATACATGTCGTGGACCATGCGGCCGTCCCGGCGCAGCTTGCCGTTGTGGGCGAACACGTCGTTGACCGGCATCTCGCGCATCTTCGCGATCACGGTCTTGGGGTCGTCGCTGTCCGTGGCCTGCATGGCCTTCAGGTAGTGCGTCACCACCGAGTACACGCCAGCGCTGAACATGGTGGCCTGGGTGCCCGAGCGCTGGTAGAAGCGGTCGTTGAACGCACGGGTCTCCTTGTTCATGCTCCACACCCAGCCGGTGACGAACTTGACCCCGCTGGCGACGTAGAGACCGAGGTTCTGGATGACGTCCTGGGTCATCAGCAGGCCCACGAGCTGCTGCTGGCCCCGCCCGGTGATGCCCAGCTCCCAGGCCTGGCGGATGGTCGCCTGGGTGTCGTCACCCGCGTTCGCCAGTGCGATGACGTCCGCGCCGGAATTCATGGCCTCCAGCAGCTGCGGTGTCATGTTGCTGCCCTTGAACTTGTGGTAGGCATGGCCCAGCACCTCGCCCCCCGCCTTCTTCACGGCCTCGGTGGCGTCCCGCTCCAGCACCTTGCCAAAGATGTAATCCACGGTCACGAAGAACCACTTCTTGCCGCCGTTCTCCACGATGGAGCGCGCCAGGCCGGCGGACAGGGCATAGGTGTTGTAGACCCAGTGCACGCCGAGGGGCGAGCAGTACTTGCCGGTCAGAATGGACGAGGCGGAACCGGTGTGGAGCGCCAGGATGTCGTGCTTTGCCGCGTAGCCCTGCAGCGGCACAGCGACGTTGGTGCCGACCATGTCGAGGAACGCGTCCACATGGTGGTTCTTGTCGAGGTCCTTGGCCTCCTTCATGGCCACGTCTTTCTGGAGCTTGTGGTCACGGGTGAGCAGGACGACCTTGTGGCCGTTGACCTCGCCGCCGAAGTCCTCGATCGCCATTTCCGCGGCGATCTCGGAGCCCTGGCCGATGTCCTGATAGATACTGCTGAAGTCCGACAGCAGCCCGATGCGGACCTCGCCGTCGGAAAAATCCGCCAGCGCCACCGACGGCATTGCCACGGCTAGCGCTAAAAGGAACAGCTGAATCGATTTCATCCTGGCTCCCCCTGGACCCTCAAATTGGCGTGATGCTGCAGGCGGTCTGCAGCCCGGCGCCCCGAGTCGCCGGTTCGGATTCTTGCGGTTTGTTGCGTACTGTCCCGTCCTTGGACTCCAGGAGCGCCGACGGTGCAGCCGTCGGATGCCCTGATCCACGGACGAGTTAGCCCGGATCGCGCCCGGCTCCAGTTCCCGCTGACGGGGTCAACGTTCACGGACCCCGATCGTCACGGACCGGCCCGCCTGAGCAGGGTTTACTGGATGTGGAGGCCGCCGGACCCGCATGTCCGAAACTAATATGGTTTTTTCACACTTGCCAATTCTTTGCGGGATATTGTGAATGAGTTCTCGAAGCAGCCGGAACAGCGGCCGATTCTGGCGCCCAGACTCCTAGCGTAAGCTCGCCGAAGGCCAGGGCTGGCACCACCGGCACTCGCAACAAACTGCGAACGCGCCTGTAAGCCAGAGCCACGCGCGAATACTTCAGTGTTTCCCTAACCCGTTCAATCGGTTCCGCTGCTGCGCGGATCCACCTCGCTCAACGCCGCGACGAGCCGCTGCAGGTCCGCGCGCAGCCGTGCGATATCGTCGCCGGACAGCTCGAGCCGGCAGAGCATCGCCTCGGGGATGCGGCGCGCGCGCGGCTTGAGCGCGAGGCCGGCTTCGGTGAGCTCGACTACGACGCGCCGCTCGTCGTCCTCCGAGCGGCGCCGCAGGATGAGCCCGTTCTGCTCGAGCCGCTTGAGCAGGGGGGTCAGCGTCCCGGTATCCAGATACAGGGTGCGGCCGAGCTGGCCAACGGTGAGCGGATGCTGCTCCCACAGGCAGAGCATGACCAGGTACTGAGAGTAGGTCAGGCCAAGCTCGGTAAGCAGCGGCCGGTAGAGGCGGGTCAGGATGTTGCTGGCCGCATAGAGCGGAAAGCAGACCTGTTGGTCGAGTCGGAGCTGGTCGTCTTCCATCCCTCGCTAACCTTCCAGGGCGTATTGCCGCGCCTCGGCGGCACCGGGCGCGGAGCGGAAACGAGCCCGGGCCTCTGCGGACGCCCGACGCCTCCCTTCCCGCGCCGGCGCACAAGGCCACCGAGGCCTGGCAATTCGTCCTGGAAGGTAGCATCCCCGGGCCGCGTTCCCTGCCGCCGCTGTTGTTCTGTCGTTCTCGCTGCGACGGCTGTCAGTCCTTCGCCCCCGCTGGCTTCCTGCGACATTGGGCGGGTAAGGCTATGTGCATTGACTAGCCGCTACAGCGTAACAGAAATCGCCCTCCGGGACGGATAGGCGGCGAGGCAGCCGGCGGATCGGTCTCCGGGGAGTCGACCCGCGTTTCCCTAAAGTGCCTTGATGCGGGTTTCCACCTCGATATTCCCTCGCACTGCGTTGGAGTAAGGGCAAGTCGCGTGGGCCGCCTTGACCAGGGCGTCCGCCGTGTCCTGGTCCACGCCGGCGAAGCGCACTTCCAGCCCCACCGTCAGGCCGAATCCGCCTTCGCTGCGAGGGCCGATGCCGACCTCGGCGGTAACCTGAGTATCTCCGAGCGCTAGCTTGCGGCCGCCAGCCACGTGCAGCAGCGCGTTCTCGAAACAGGCGGCATAGCCGGCGGCAAAGAGCTGCTCCGGGTTCGTCGCCCTGGCGCCGTCGCCGCCCAGCTCCCGCGGTACCGCCAGCGAGACGTCCAGCACGCCATCCTCCGAGCGCACCCGCCCGCTGCGTCCGCCGTTGGCCGTTGCTCCGGTCCGATAGAGCGCCTTCATGATGACTTTCCTTTTATTGCATTTCACGAAATTAAATTGTGCACAATATAAATGATTCTGGCAAATCCGTGCGCTGGGGTGCGTTAGTCGGCCAGCTGCGAGTGACGGAAGCAGTCGGTGGTGTGATCCATGACCAAGCCGGTGGCCTGCATGAACGCGTAGCAGATGGTGGAGCCGATAAAGCTGCAGCCGCGACGTTTGAGATCGCGGGAGAGCTTGTCGGAGAGGGGCGTGCGGGCCGGGACCTCGGCCACGCTGAGGAACCGGTTGACGATGGGCCGGCCGTCCACCAGTCCCCAAAGATAGCTTGCGAAGCTGCCGTGTTCAGCGGCTATCTCGAGCACCGCCGCGGCGTTGCGCGGGATGGAGCGGACCTTGAGGCGGTTGCGGATCAGGCCGGGATCGGCCAGCAGCTTTTCGAGCTCCGTCTCGCCCAAGTCCGCCAGCCGCCGCGGGTCGAAATCCCCCAGCGCCCGGCGGTAGTTCTCGCGCTTCTTGAGCACCGTGAGCCAGCTCAGCCCCGCCTGGGCACCTTCGAGAACCAGGAACTCGAACAGCACCCGGTCGTCGTGTACCGGTACGCCCCATTCCTCGTCGTGATAGGCGGTATAGAGCGGATCGTCGGTGCACCAGGCGCAGCGCGTGGGCATGGGGGGCTCCTTTGTTCGCACGGATGAAAAAGGAATCGCGGGGACGCCGCTCCCACGGGCGGTTTGCCAACCCACCCGCTTCGATTGGCCGCCACCGGCAATCACTGGGCTTATTGCCGCCCATCTTAGGGGCTGAGACCGCCCCTGGGTAGGCGCGGGTCGGGTGGGCTTGGCGTCCGGCGGCTCGGCGGGCCAACAGCTTGTGGGAGCCCGGCTTTGCCGGGCGATTCCTCACCCCTCACAGCGCCAGCGTCACCCGCACCAGGTCCGGATCCTCCGGTAGCGAGCGCTGCTGGAAACCCAGCGCCTTGCACAGCTTCAGCATGGTGTTGTTCTCCCGCAGCACGTCGCCGAAGATCTCGCCGATACCGCGGGAGCGGCAGTAGTCGATGATCCGGCGCATCAGCAGGATGCCGATGCCCATGCCCGTCATGTCGTGGCGGACCACGATCGCATACTCCGCCCGCTCGTTGTCCGGGTCCGCGTTGATGCGGACCACGCCGAAGATCTCCGTCTTCCCGGCGATGCCCGGTTCGGTGAGTATCAGCGCCATCTCCCGGTCATAGTCGATCTGCGTGAATCGCGCGGCGGTCACGTGGGTGAGGGTGTGCACGGGGACGAAGAAGCGCAGCCGGATTTCCTCCGGGGTGAGCTTTGCGAACGCGGCCTGCAGCGCCGGCTCGTCCTCGGGCAGGATCGGGCGCAGCAGCAGCTCCCGGTTGTCCCCCAGCGTGATGGTCTCCTCCAGCTCCTTCGGGTAGGGGCGGATGGCGAGCCGCGCGGTCCCGGACGGACCGCCGGAGTGGACTTTGATCCGGGCATCCAGTGCCACCACCCCATACTCGTCGGCAAGCAGGGGGTTGATGTCAAGCTCCGCGATCCGGCCGTGGTCGGTGACCAGCTGGCCCACCCGGATCATGGTCACGGCGATGGCGTCCAGGTTGGCCGGTGCCAGGCCGCGATAGCCCTGCAGCTGTCGATAGATGCGCGTCCGCGACATGGTTTCGTGGGCCAGGCGCATGTTCAGCGGCGGCAGGCCGAGTGCCTGGTCCTTGACCACTTCCACCGCGACGCCGCCCTGTCCGAACAGGATGACGGGGCCGAACTGGGCGTCGTCGGTCATGCCGATGATCAGCTCATAGGCGCCCGGCCGGTTCACCATGGGCTGCACGCTGAAGCCCTCGATGCGGGCTTCCGGCTGCTGGGTGTTGATGCGCTCCAGCATGCCCTCGGCGGCCGTCCGCGCGGCGGCCGGGCCGGCCACGTCCAGCGCCACGCCGCCCACGTCTGACTTGTGGGTGATGTCCGGCGACAGGATCTTGACGGCCACCGGGCTGGCGATGTCCGCGGCGATGGCCGCCGCCTCCCGCGGCGTCGTGGCAACGCGCGTGGGCACCACGCCGACGCCGTAGGCGTCCAGAACCTGCTTGGCCTCGACCTCCGTGAGCCACTCCCGGCCCGCTTCCACGGCGCCGGCGAGGATCTCTTCCACCACTGCATGGTCCGGGGTGTAGTCCTCGGGTACCGAAGCCGGGGTTTCCATCAGTGCCCGCTGACTGCGGCGGTAGTTGACCAGATGCGTGAAGGCCCGCACGGCGTCTTCCGGCGTCTCGTAGGTCGGGATGCCGTTGTTCACGAACAGCTCCCGGGACGCAGCCGCCGAACGGTCACCCACCCAGCTCGTCAGCAGCGCCTGCTTGTGGGCCGTATGCGGGCTCGGGGTCCTGGCCACGTCCACAATGGCCTGGGCCGCCTCCAGGCTGTCGGCGACGGCGGTGGGGCAGTTGAGCGCGAGCACGGCGTCGATCTGTTTATCCGCGCGCAGCGCCTTTAAAGCGTCCGCATAGCGCTGTCCCGGCGCGTCGCCGATGATGTCCACGGGGTTGCCGTGAGACCAGGTGGCGGGGAGCACCTTGTTCAGAGCGTTGGTCGTCTCTTTACCGATCTCCGCGAGCGTGCCGCCGTAGTCCACCAGGGAATCGGTCGCCATGACCCCAACGCCCCCGCCGTTGGTGAGAATGGCCAGCCGCTCGCCCTGAGGGACGTCGGTCAACGCCAGGGTGGCGACGGCGTCGAACAGCTCCTCGAGGGTCGTGACCCGCAGCATGCCCGCGCGCCGGAATGCAGCGTCGTAGACGATGTCGGAACCCGCCAGGGCGCCGGTATGGGAGGCCGCGGCCTTGGCGCCGGCCGCGTGCCGCCCGGCCTTGACGACGACCACCGGTTTCATGCGCGCCGCGGCGCGGGCGGCCGACATGAACTTCCGCGCCTCGGTGACGGCCTCCACATACAGCAGGATGGCCCGGGTGCCGGCATCGTTGGCCAGGTAGTCCAGCATGTCACCGAAATCCACGTCGGCCATGTCGCCGAGGGAGACCAGGTGAGAGAAGCCGATACCCCGACTGCTGGCCCAGTCGATCACCGACGTGACGATGGCGCCGGACTGGGCCACGAACGCCAGCCGCCCGCTCTGCGCGGCCATATGGGCAAAGCTGGCGTTGAGCCCCCATTTGGGGACCAGAATGCCCAGACAGTTGGGGCCGATGACACGCATCAGGTGCGGGCGGGCGGCGTTCAGCATCTCCTGTTTCAGGGTGGAGTCCGAGCCCTTGCGCTTCCGGCTCAGTCCCGCCGTGATGACGACGGCCGCTTTGGTGCCGCGTTCACCCAGCTGGGCAACGATCTGCGGCACGGTCTCGGGCGGGGTTGCCACCACCGCCAGCTCCGGGGTCACCGGCAGGCTGGCGATGTCCGGATAGGCCAGCACGCCCTCGATGGCCTGGTGCTTGGGATTGACCGGCATGACGGGCCCTTCGAACCCCGACTTGAACAGGTTGCGCGAGAGCACGGCGCCCACGGAGTGGGCGGTTTTGCTGGCGCCGATCACCGCGACGGAGCGCGGCTTGAACACTGAGTCGAGGTTGCGAATGCTCATGGGCCCTTGATGTTTTTCGGCTGAATCGATGGGGAATACTTCAGTGCTCGCTCGTCACGGCCGCGGCCGTGACGGCCCCGCGCGTGACAACGTGACTATGGGACCATATTGAAGTGCCGTTGTCTTGCCGCAGGTCAAGCGGCCGTCAGGCGGCTGCGGCATGATGCGCCCAGACGGCATCGCGGGAGTCCGGAACGGCCATGGAGCGAATTGCCAAGCAGGTGGAGGCGGGCGGACGGCTGCCGCAGCTGGCCGATTACGGCCGGGCCCGCCGGGAGTTCACTTGGGCGGCGGGCCGGCGGCTGCTGGACGGGCTGCCGGACGGCGGGTTGAACATGGCCTACGAAGCGGTGGATCGCCACGTCCGCAGCGGCCGCGGCGGCGCCACCGCGCTGCAGTGTGTGGACCGCGACAGCCGCCAGCGGTCGGTTTCCTACGCCGAGCTGCAGGCTATGGCGGACGGCTTCGCCCACGCCCTGGCGCGACTGCAGGTGCAGCCCGGTGAGCGGGTGTTCGCGCTGCTCGGCCGGGTGCCCGAGCTGTATGCGGCGGCACTGGGCACGTTGAAATACGGGGCCGTGTTCAGTGCCCTGTTCGCGGCCTTCGGACCGGAACCGATCCGTACCCGGCTCACCATCGGCGAAGCCCGGGTGTTGGTGACCACGCGCAGCCTCTACCAGCGCAAGATCGTCCCCATCCGTGACGGGCTGCCGAGCCTGTGGCGGTTCTGGGTGATCGATGCCGGGGAGCTGGCCGGCAGGGACGGTGTCGAGGACTGGGACGCCGCGCTGGCGGCCAGTCCGCAGGATGGCTTCCTGCCGCGGACGAAAGCCGGCGACCCGGCGCTCCTGCATTTCACCAGTGGTACTACCGGCGAGCCCAAGGCCCTGGTGCACGTCCACGAGGCGGCAGTGGCCCATGCCGTGACCGGCCGCTGGGCTCTGGACCTGACGGCAGACGACGTGTTCTGGTGCACCGCCGACCCCGGCTGGGTCACCGGCATCTCCTACGGCATACTGGCGCCGCTGCTGCTGGGCTGTACCGTGCTGCTGGACGAGCGGGAGTTCGATCCGCAGCGGTGGCTGCTCACACTGCAGGATCTGCGGGTGAGCGTCTGGTACACGGCGCCCACCGCCATCCGCGTGATGATGCGCCTGGGCGAGGACTGGACGCGCCGGTACGACCTTACCGCACTACGGCACATGGCGAGTGTCGGCGAGCCGCTCAATGCGGGGGCGGTAGAGTGGGGGCTGCGGGCCCTGGGCCGGCCTTTCCACGACACCTACTGGCAGACCGAGACCGGCGCCATCGTCGTGGCCAACCTGCCCGCGGTGGATATCAAGCCCGGCGCCATGGGCGTGGTGCTGCCCGGCTTCGACGCCGCCGTGACGGCTCCGGGACGCCCGGGCGAGCCGCTGCCGGTGGGAGAGGTGGGCGAGCTTGCGCTGCGCGCCGGCTGGCCATCCATGTTCCGTGCCTGCCTGAACCGACCGGACTACTACGACCGCGTCATGCGCGACGGCTGGTACATGACCGGCGACCTGGTGCGCCGGGACGCGGACGGCTACCTGTGGTTCGTCGGCCGTGCCGACGACATGATCAAGACGTCGGGCCATTTCGTCGGGCCGTTCGAGGTGGAAGCGGCGCTCCTGGCCCATCCCGCGGTGGCGGAGGCTGGCGTGGTCGGCGTGCCGGACCCGGTGGCCGGCGAGACCGTCACCGCGTTCGTTACGCTGGCGCGGGGCGTCACCGCGTCGGAGTCGCTGAATCGCGAGCTGCTGGGGTTCGCCCGGCAGCGCCTGGGCGCCGCCGTGGCGCCGAAAGCACTGTATTTCCGCTCCCGGATGCCCCATACGCGGTCCGGGAAGATTCTCAGGCGCCGGCTGCGGGAGCTGGCGCTGCACGGACAAGGAGGAAAACGATGAGCGGGAAGACCGTCAATGTGGAGCAGGAGATCATCGCCGCGCTGCGGGAGGTCGCCCCGGAGGCGGAGACCGATGAGCTGGAGGGTGGTGTCAACCTGCGCGACCAGATCGACATGGACTCGGTGGATTTCCTGAACTTCGTCACCGCGCTGGAACGGCGGCTGGACGTGAAGATACCGGAACAGGACTATCCCAAGCTGAGCAGCCTGGACGGCTGCCGGCGCTACGTCGCCGGCGCCTGAGAACGCTCTCTCGAGTCTCGGCCGGCGAAGCCTGGTCGTTTATCCTGGACATCAGCGGCCTCGCGGATCGCTGGGCCGTCGTCCATCCTGGGGCCCAGCAACGCCGGTGGGAAGGACCGGCGTGGGAGCGCCGTCCTCGGCGCGATTCCTTAACGTACCGCGTAGGGTGGGCCACAGCCCAGCCGTTCGTTGAGACCAACCAAACATGCATGACGAGCAGCAACAGGCACGCAGGCTGCGCCGTTACCGGTGGCTCGCGGGCGGACTGCTGATTCTGATGGCCGGGCTGTTCCTGCTCAGTCACTTGCTGCCGGCGGACGGCGTTTGGGTCCGCCTGCTGCAGGCCGCTTCCGAGGCCGGGGTGGTGGGCGGGCTGGCGGACTGGTTCGCGGTCACCGCGCTGTTCCGTCATCCATTGGGGCTGCCGATTCCTCACACGGCCATCGTGCCGAAGAACAAGGCGCGTATCGGCGAAGGCCTGGGTCGTTTCGTCACCCGCAATTTTCTGGTGCCGGAGCTGGTCGCCCAGCGGCTGCGCAGCCTGGACCCGGCCGTCCGCCTGAGCCGCTGGCTCGGCCGCCGGCACAATGCCGACTGGCTGGCGGAGCGGTCCGTCGAGCTGTTCCCCGCCCTGGTCAATGCCGTCGGCGACGCCGAAATGAAGCGGCTCGTCGCGCGTGCTCTGTCGTCGGGGCTCGCGGGACGCGAGCTGCAGCCCGTGTTGGCTCGGGGTATGCGCATGCTGGCGCACAGTCCGGAGTACCAGCGCGTGCTGGACCGGCTGTCGGCAGCCGCCAGGGACCTGTTGCGCGGCAATCAGGCATGGATTGTCGCGAAGGTTTCCGAGCGCAGCCGTTGGTGGGTGCCGGAGCGGGTGGACCGGCGTCTCGCCGAGACGATACTCGCCAGCGTGGAGGACCTGCTGGACGCGCTGTCCCGGGGCGACCATCCGGTGAGGCGCGATTTCGACGCTTCCGTGACCGCGCTGATAGATCGTTTCGAACAGTCGGACCGGGCCGGCGTGGAGCTCGAACGCATCAAGGATGAGCTGCTGCGCAGCCCGGAGGCCGCCGGCGCGCTGGCGGGTGCGTGGGCCCGCATCCGGGAGGGCGCCCTTGCCGCCATGGAGCGGGAGCGGCCGGCGGTCAGGGAATCGGTGGCCGAGAGTCTGCGGCGTCTGGGCGTGCGCCTGCGCGCCGACCCGGCCGCCCGGGCACGCCTGAATGCCCGGATGGAGGCGTTCGCGGCCCGCGCCGTGGTTCCGTTCCGCGTCGAGATCGGCCGTTTCATCGCCCAGATAGTCGAGGACTGGGATACGGACACCGTGACCCGCCGCCTGGAGCTGGCGGTGGGACGCGACCTTCAGTTCATTCGCGTCAACGGTACCCTCGTCGGTGCGCTGGTGGGCGCCGCGCTGTTCGGTCTGGCCCGGATCCTGTAACGAGCATGGGCTGTTCCAGCGGTGCGCCCCGGCGGGAGGGGTGCTAGCGCCGGCCGAACAGCCAGGCGATGAGCACCATGACGGGGAAGATCTCCAGCCGTCCGGTGATCATCAGCACGATGAGCAGGAGCTTGGGAATGGCGGGCAGCGACTCGCTGGTGATGCCGGTGCTGAGGCCCACGTTGCCCTGGGCCGAGGCGGCCTCGAAGAAAACGTGTTCCAGGGGTGTGCCCCTTGGCAGGAAATGCAGCAGCACGAAGACCAGAGCGCTCCAGACCAGTATGTACGCCGCCGCCATCATGGCTGCCACCTGGGCGCGCTGGTTGGCCTCCGCCAGAGACAGTCGCAGCTCACCGAGCTTTACCCTCACGATCTGGTGGGGTTTGGCGTCGAAGTCGGTGAGGTTCCAGCTCATATTCTTGAGCATGATCAGTACGCGGCTGAGCTTGATGCCGCCGCCGGTCGACCCGGCTTGGGCGCCGACCAGCATGGCGGCCACCAGCAACAGGAGGGGCCCCGGGTACCAGCCGGCCAGGTGCTGGGTGTAGAAGCCCGTAGTGGTCAGGGCCGAGACCCACTGGAAGGCGCCGTCCACCCACTGCCACTGGCCGGTGTACCAGAAGCTCTCCAGGACCACCGCCAGGGATCCTCCGGCCACCAGGAGCCAGAACAGCTTCTGTTCCGGCCCGAATGCACGCCGGAAGCTGCGTTCGCGCAGCAGGCGGTAGTGCGCCGTAAAGCTGACGGCGCCGAGCAGCATCAGCGGAATGAGTATCAGCTTCACAGGCAGGGCGGCTCCGACCAGGCTGTCGTCGGTGATGGTGAAGCCGCCGGTCGCGATCCCCGTCATGGCGTGATTGATGGCGCGCCAGAGGGGATCGCCCGCCAGCCAGAGCAGACCGACGCCGACCAGCGTGTACAGGACGAAGATCGACCAGATGGTACGCACGGTCGACTTCACGCTGGGCAGGATCTTCTCCTCCCGAGCCTCGGAGAAGTAGAGATTAAGCGAGCTCCGGCTGGGAGGCAGGATCGACAGCAGCAGCACGATGACGCCGATGCCGCCGATCCACTCCGTGAAGCTGCGCCACCACTGCAGGTAGTGGGGCAGGCGGCTGGCGTGCGCCACCACGCTGAGCCCGGTGCCGGTGAAACCGGAGGTCGACTCGAACAGCGCATTGTCCAGGCGCATGAACGCGGCCGCCGCCGGATCCGGGGACGACCACAGGGTGCCGTGGGCCGCGAACAGGAACGGCAGCGCGCCCACCAGTGGGGCGATGGTCCAGCCCAGGGCGGCAATGAGCATGGCGTGGTGGCGCTGGAGGTCCTGGTAGTCGCGGCAAGTCCAGACCAGAATCTGGCCCACCGCTGCTGCGGCGACCGCGGTGATCGCGAACGCGCCGATGCCGGACCATTCCCCGAAGACGGCGCAGACGACGATGGACAGCACGGCCATCGCCGCCGGCACATGGAGGATGATGCCGATGCCGTAGAAGACCGGCTTCATCGGTTGCCCGTGAACAGGTCCAGGTCGTGGCGGGTGATGGCGCGTCTGGAGAAGAGGATGATCTGGTCGCCCGGCGTCAGTGCCGTGTCCTCGCGGGGGAAGAATGCTTTGCCGTCACGGTCGATGGAAACGATGAACAGGCCCTCGTCCATCTGCCGCTGGCTGTGGATATTCCCCAGGGTCTGGTTGGCGAGCGGCGATTCGGCGGACAGCGGTACCTCGATGATCTGCTCCTTGTCCTGCAGCGTGGTCACGTCCACCGCACCCGGCAGCAGCGTCACGTCCAGCAGGTGGCGGGCCACCAGGATCTCCGGATCGGCGACGACGTGGACCCCGAGGCTTTCGAACATCTGCTTGTGGGCGCGATGGTTGACGGTACTGGTCAGGGTCTCGATGCCGTGGGATCGACCCAGCACCATGGCCATCAGGTTGGTGGAATCGTCGGTGGTGGTGGCGATGATCGCCCGCGCCCGCTCGAAGCCGGCTTCCTCCTCCACGCCATCGTCGGCGATGTCCGTGTTCAGCACGATGGCGTCATTGCGGTCGGCGCAGTGCTGGGCCCGTTTCTCGTCCGGCTCGATCATGACCACGTCGTGGCCGGCCTGGGTGGCCAGACCGATGAGGCTGTTACCCACCGGGCCTGCGCCGACGATAATCAGATGCATAGTCACCTCAGATGACAGCGTTCAGTGGTCGAGCCGGCTGCGCCCGCCGGCAACAGCCGCGAAATCCATCATAGCGCACAGCCTACGGCAACGGGCCCGGTGATGGGCAATGCATCTTCCGCGGTCGGCCCCGCGCCCAGCTCCCGACTGGACACCTGCCGTCGAATTTGAACCGGTACACAGACGGGGCTCGGCCCGGCATGGATACTGGCTGTGTGAGAGCGCCCGTCAGGGGCGGCGCAGGGGCGAGGATGATGGTGAGGCAAATCGCATTCGGGTTGCTGTCCGCGGCGGCGCTGCTGACCGCGGCCGCCGCCTGGTCGGCGGATTTCGGCTATGCCGTGCCCATGAAGAATTCGAATCGTCTGACCTACTACGTGGACGTGGGGCTGGGCGACCTGCCGCCGAGACAGTTCCTGGTGGATACCGGATCGAGCCACATGGCCATCGACGACGCCAGCCTGCGCCTGCTGCAGGGCCAGGGCGAGGCCCACTTCGTGGGCAATCTGGTCGGGACCATGGCCGACGGCAGCAAACGGCGCGTGCCGCTGTACGAGATCGACCGGCTGGTCATCGGCGACCGCTGCGTGGTTCGTGACGTACGGGCGGCAGTGATCCCGGGTGCGGACAGGAACATCCTCGGTTTGAGCGTCCTGCGCCGGCTGGCGCCGTTCTCCATGGACACCGAGCCGCCGACCCTGCGCTTCAGCCGCTGCCGCGACCCGGTTGCGGCGACGGCGCGCAACGGCTAACGACGCGCCCAACGGCTCCCGCATGCCTCGCGCGGATCGTTCCATGCGCCCATAAAAGAATGCGGCGCGACCCGGGGAGGTCGCGCCGCATGGAGGGGCAGAGAGAGGAGCAAGGAACCCAAGCTAGGGAATACTTCTAGGCGCCATCTGCGGACTCTCGAGACAGTGACGCCGCCCCCTCAGGGGGCAAACGAGTTACTCGGACTTGGTTTCGAAACGGGCGAATTCCGCCTGATCCAGCTTGGCGTCGCCGTTGCGGTCCAGCTTGTCGAACTGGGCCGCGAGCTTGGGGTTGGCCGTCGCCTCCTGCGGGCTCACGTAGCCGTCGCCATTGGCATCCAGCTTCTGATAGGCCATATCGCCCTGGCCGGACATCGACTGCTGCGTGCCGGCCATGACCACGCCGGACGCGGCCATGAGCAGGGCGGCCAGCAAGGCGTGTTTTTTCATCGAGGCAGTCTCCCTGGTCTGCTGTCGTGACTGAATGCGGATGGATATCCGCCGCGTTGCCGACCGAAGTCAAGCAAGCGGTGTGCCAGGGTTGGACTGAGCGCCGACCATTCGCCCGTTGTGTGCCGTTAACACACTAATTAATAACAACTTTTATCGTCGACTAAGCGGGCCGGCGCGCGTCGCGCCGGCAACGGGGGATGCGCCTGCTGTCGTCGGGGCACGACGGGGTGCCTCGGGCGATCTGAAATTTTTCTTATTAAACATGCTGTTGTGATTTTTTATGAACGTCACTGGCGGGCGACGAGCCAGCGGGAGACCAGCGACGCAGCCAGCTGGCGCCCAGCAGGGCGTGGACGCAGGCCAGGCATTCGATGCCGAACGGCAGATAGCCGCCGTAGCCCAGGACCGGCATACGGAACAGGGTGAGCCCCTGCACCAGCGGAACCCGGTATTCCCAGCGCGCCAGGGCGCCCACGTTCCAAAACTCCCAGAAAAAGCCGCACACCAGCCCCGCCAGAGCGGCCAGCCAGGCACTACGCCAGTCACCGGCACACAGGCCGGCCAGGGGCTGCGGAGCCCCCCGCCATTGCTGGAGACCCATGAGCACCAGGCCCGGCGCCAGCCAGAGCATGGGAAACGTCCAGTCCGGCGCGAGACCGATGCTCAGCAGGCCCGCGGCGCCAACAGCGGCGGCCGTAAGCCCCCAGCCCCGTCGCTCTCCGGGCAGCCGCCACGCCCGCCCCAGCGGGGCGTGCAGACGCGGGCAGCCGGCCAGGAGGCAGTAAGTGCTGGTCACTGCGGGCAGCACGGTACTGAACGGCAGGGTCGCGAGCACCAGGTGGGCCCATGGATCCTGCGCGGCCTGTCCCAGGTAGTACCAGTTGCCGACGAACTGGTTGAGGTACTCGAACAGCCACCAGAACCCGGCGCTGGCCGGAAACAGCCACAGGAACCGGGCCGGGGCCGCGCTCAGGGGCGCGGACCCGGTGCGCAGCTGCACCAGTGCGTTCACCACCACGATGTAGCCGACCCACAGCGGCGTGAAGGCATGAGGGCGGAGCGCCGAAAGCGCCTCCGTTCTCTGCCACGCCAGGGCCCACGACAGCCCCAGCAGCACGGCCCCGGCGGTGCCCCACCAGGGCCATCGACCCGCCGTCGGTTCGCGCCCGTTCCGCCTCCGGTCACGCAGCAGCTGCCACAGAAAGGGCGTCACCACCAGCACTTCAGCCGCGGCGACGATGGTGAAGGCTGCCCAAGAGAATGCGGAAGGTGGCTGCGCCGCCGCCTGGGGCGGAAACCGGAGGTATCGACTCCAGGGGACACCGGTGAGTGCCGCGCCCAGCAGTGGCAGGGTCACGCCCGCGAGCAGCGTGATCAGCGCGGCCAGCCTGTCGCGTTGTCGGCCATTGCGGGGCTCCATGGTGCTGCTCCTGTCGCGGATGTCCGATGACGGGACCCGGCCAGGGCTGCAGCAAGCAGCCCTTCACTGCAAGCCGGCGTCCGTCCCGGCGCCGCCTCCGGTGTACCGCTCGTATCCGTCAAAGCTGGCGCGAAGGGATGGCCATGGCGATGAGTCCGCCGATGACCGTCGTTCCCAGTATGAACAGGTGCAGGTTCACCGCCATGGCCAGGGCGGCGGCGGCATCGATGCCGAACGGCGAGAGAACGGCGACCACGCCTGCCTCGTAGGTGCCGGCACCGGCCCAGCCGTGAATGGGCAGCACGCTGGTCAGGTCGCCCGCGGTGGCGCCGAGCCAGCCGAGGCCGAACCCCAGGTGGCCGAACCGGGTCAGAAGCCAGGCGAACACCGCCAGCTTGCCGACCCAAGTGGCTACCGTCCAGGCCCAGGCTTCGACGAACGGTCCGCGGCTTTCCGGTACGGCGGCGAACACCGGCGCCAGCCAGTCCCGCAGCCGGCCGGACAGGCGCTCCGGCAGGCTCCGCCAGCGCCGCGCCAGGGCGTGCCCCGCCAGCGGCAGCGGCAGCAGGACCAGCGCCGCAGCCAGCCAGCCCGGGCTGCGGGTGGTCCAGTACAGCGCGGCGCTGCCGAGCCAGGCAATGGTGTGCAGATCCAGCAGCCGGAACAGCAGCAGCCCGCCCACGGCGTGACCCACGCCAATACCGTACGTCTGACGGGCCAGCAGGGGGAAGCTAATCTCGCCGCTGCGCATGGGCAGCAGGTTGTTGAAGAAGTTGTGCCGGAGCACCAGCTGCAGGGCATGGACGATGCCCGCTTCCCGGGCAGCAGCGAAGAAGCGCCGGAAGCGCAGCGCGCGCAGACCGTGGGTGCCCAGCACCAGCAGCAGGGCCCCGGCCAGCTCGGCCGGGCCCAGCGACCGCCAGGGAGCGAGCAGCTTGCCCCAGCCCAGCCACCGCTCCACGACCACGATCAGCACCGCCGCCAGGGCCAGCCCGATGCCGCCGCGCAGCCACTGGCTCCGCCCCAGGGGCGGCAGCTTCACGGCCCGGTCCCGTCGCGGGCCGATGGGCGCACCATGGGCCACCAGTAGACGGCGACCGCGGCGACGACACCGGCCACCGCCAGGCCGTCCGCCAGCCAAAGCGCCGCCGGGTAGTGGCCGTCGCGATTGAACAGTACCACCGCAGCCAGGGTGAAGAAGGCGGCCAGCCAGACATGCACGCGGGCCTGCATACCCGCCGGCCAGTGGCGGGCCGCCACGATGCCCAGCCAGCCGGAGAACACACCGCCCGCCGCGCCGGCGCAGACGTCGGCCGGCCAGTGCACCCCGACCATGATGCGGCTCAGTCCCACCAGCGCGGCGGCGGCGAACACCGCCACCCGCAGGCTGGGCCGGCGGAGGAAGGGCGCGACCGCACCAGCCAGGGTAAACGCGGTGAGGGTGTGGCCGGAGGGAAAGGATCCGTTGTGGTAGGCCTTGCCGATGATGCGGAAGGTCTCCGGGTCCAGTGCCGCCGGCGGGCGGGGTACGCCCAGCAGGTCCTTGAAGCCGTGGGTGAGCAGCGTACCCGCGATGGCGGCGAAGAGGGTCACCCAGAGCAGCTGGGGGCGGCGCAGCGCGATCAGCAGCACCACGACCAGCGCCGTGTTGGTGTCGCCGAGGAACGTGGTCCACTGCCACACGCCGGAGGGGATGACCGTTCCGGCGCTGTTGAGCCCATAGAAGAGCGTCACGTTGACGTCCGAAAGCAGCAGGGCGATGCCGGCGGTCAGCGTCACGGCAACGAACAGGCCGTAGGCCCACAGCCAGCCCGGGCGGGTCACGTCGGGCCACGGCGGGGCGGCGTTCAGGTGTCGTCTCAGGGGCTCCAGCGAGGCCATTAGTTTCCTCCCTCGGCCGATTCGAGCATGCGGGCCATGACGATTCCGCCCTCGTGGAATATCACCCGATAGGGGCCGTCCAGCTCGTCCAGCTTGCCGGCCCGCGTCACCACGACCTCGCCGGGGCGCGGTTCGCGTTCCGGCGTCGCGGCACCGCGATAGACGCTGAACGAGGGCATGCGCAGATGGAAGCTGACCACCGGCGCATTCAGTGTCCGCGCCCTTTCCGCAGCATGCACCACCGGCCACTGCTGGATATAGCCGAGGGCCGGCATCACCGCCTGGATCACCACCAGGGCCTGCAGCAGGCCCGCTGCGATCAGCCCCTTCCAGGGCGGCAGCCCGCGGATGAAGGGCAGCACCAGGGCAATGGCCAGTGCCGCCAGCGTCCAGACGCGATAGGCGGTCCCGAAGGCCCCGTCCGCCCGGCCGAGCAGGGCTGACTCATAGGCGGCCGGCGCGTAGGGCTTGGCCAGCGCCACCAGCTCCGGCAGCGCGGCCATCAGGGCGAAGATGAATACCACCGGCACGTAGGCCAGCCACCGGGACTCCAGCCGGTGTCGGTAGCGGGCCATGAGCAGGAACAGGGGCGTGCATCCGTAGAGGATGTAGTGGGGCAGCTGGGTCTGGGAGAAGGAGAAGACGACGAAGACCACGCCGAACCACAGCCACAGGAATTGGTCCACGGTGCCGCGGCGCAGGCGGCGGAGCATCGGCAGCAGGCGAAGGAACAGCCCCGTGTGGGGCAGCAGCACCAGCGGCAGCACCCCGACGTAGTAGAACAGCGAGCCGCCGTGCTGCTCCATGGTGCCCGAGAAGCGGCCCAGGTTCTGTTTGAGGAAGAAGGCGTCGAAGAACGCCCGCCCCTGGGCCTGGTACTCCAGGACGTACCAGGGCAGCGCCACGGCCAGGAATACCGCCCAGCCCGGCGGATAGAACACGGCGGATAGCCAGCGCCGCCACTGCCCGGACCAGACGAAGAAGATCAGGCTGACCAGCAGCGGCAGCGCCACCGCCACCGGCCCCTTGGTCAGGAAACCCAGGCTCATCCACAGGTAGACCCGCAACAGCACCGGCCGCGACGGTCCGGCGTAGTAACGGTAGACGTCCAGCAGGGTCAGGGTGAGCCAGAGGTTGAGCAGGGCGTCCGCCGTGGCCGAGCGGCCGATCACCAGCACGGCGATGGCGGTCATCATGAACAAGGCGGCGGACCAGGCGCTGTCGCGGTCCAGGTAACGCCGACCGAATGCCACGATGCTTCCGGCCCAGGCCGTGGCCGCCAGCGCCGACGGTAGCCGGAAGCCCCATTCCGTGAAGCCGAGGAGGCCGGTGCTCAGCGCCTGCAGCCAATAGATCAGGATCGGCTTGTCGAAGCGCAGCTCGCCGTTGAGGTGCGGGGTGATGAAGTCGTGGCGGGCGAACATCTCCCGGGTGGCCTCTGAGAAGGCCCCCTCGTCGAGATCGAACAGGGGATAGCCGCCCAGGGCGTAGAAGAAACACAGCAGAGCGGTCAGGGCCAGCAGCCCCCATATGGCCCGCTGACGGTTAACCGGACTGCGAGGATGCATCCGTTCCGTCCGATGCCTGCTTCCAGGCGGTGGCCGGCTGGGTGGTCTCGTCGATGGCGACCAGGTAGGAGCGCTTGTCCGAGGATTCGAAATAGGTCCGCGCCAGCAGCTCCGCCAGGATGCCGGTGGTGAGGAACTGGAACGAGGCGATCACGCAGACGATGCCCACCAGCAGCAGCGGCCGGTTGCCGATATCCTGGCCCAGCACGAACTTCACCCAGGCCAGATCGGCGAGCATGAGCCCGCCGATCACGCCGAAGATCAGGCCGATGGCGCCGAAGAAGTGGGCTGGCCGGGCGCGGAAGCGCATGAAGAAGATGACCGACAGCAGGTCGATGATGACCCGGAACGTGCGCGAGATGCCGTACTTGGACTGGCCGGCGGTGCGCGCATTGTGGTGCACCGCGGTCTCGCCGATGCGGTCGGGAGGCGTCACGGCAGCCACCCAGGCGGGGATGAACCGGTGCATTTCCCCGTACAGTGTCACTTCCCGGATGACATGGCTGCGGTAGACTTTCAGGCTGCAGCCGTAGTCGTGGATCCGCACGCCGGTGGTGCGGCCGATGAGCCAGTTGGCGATGCGTGAGGGGATCCGCCGCAGCAGCTTGTCCTGGCGGGCCTTACGCCAGCCCACCAGCAGGTCCAGGTCCCGCTGCTGCAGCTCCTCGACCATGCGCGGGATGTCCGCCGGGTCGTTCTGCAGGTCCCCGTCCAGGGTGGCGATGAACTCGCCGCGGGCAGCGTCGATGCCGGCCTGCATGGCGGCCGTCTGACCGAAGTTGCGCCGCAGGCGCACGACGCGCACGTGACCGCCATGGCCGGCCGCGACCTCCAGCAGGCGCCGGGCAGTGCCGTCGCTGCTGCCGTCGTCCACCAGGATCAGCTCCCACGGCCCCGGGTAGCCGGCCATGCCCTCGTGAACGCGGGACACCATGGGTTCGGCATTGTCGCGCTCGTTATACATGGGGATGACCACCGATAACGACTGCCGAGGCGTCACGGTCGCTGTCTCATCGGTCACTGGAGACTCCAAGCGGTCATGCCAACGCCGTTTGTCATGGCGCCGGCGTTTTCAGTAACGTCGTCGCTCGACTGGCGCGCAGCGACTGGGGGCCGAGTATAGTGGGCGGTCCCGGCCCGCACAACGGCGCGCCGGGCCGCTACCACCCGACCATACGGCTGGCAGACAATGGACCAAGCGCTATTCCTGTGGATCAACCACGGCTGGAGCAATCCGCTGCTCGACCCGTTTTTCATGTGGGTGTCCCAGTGGTGGACGTTCTCGTTTCCGCTGCTGCTGCTGTTCCTGGCCGTGTGGTGGCGCCAGTATGGCCGTGACGGGCTTCTGTTCTGGCTGGTCGTCATCGTCGCCATCGGCACCGGCGACCAGCTCGGCAACCAGCTCAAGCACCTCTTCGACCAATTCCGGCCCTGCTTCGAGCTGGTTGGCACCGCGCGCTACGTGGGACACGCCGCCGGCAGCACCTGCACCGATTCCTCCAGCGGGCTGCCGTCGAACCATGCCCTGAACTTCTTCGCCGCGGCCGCCGTGATCACGCTCGTACTCCGACGCTGGAGCTGGGGGATCGGCCTGTTCGGCATCTCCGTCCTGGTGGCGGTGTCCCGGGTGTACCTGGCCAAACACTATCCCAGCCAGGTTCTGGTCGGCGGCTTCATCGGCACGGGCTGGGGGCTGCTGTGGGGCTATCTGGCGCTGCGGTTTCTGCCGCCTGTGCGCCGGCTCTGCCCCGCCCTGCAGCCGGCGGCCGAATCCACCACGGCAACGGAGCCCTGATTCATGCAGCTGCAGCGCCAGCTCGAGTCCATCGACGGGCGCGGCTACAAGGCCTACAAGTCCATCGCCGGCGCTCACCGCTTCGACGATTTCGAGCTGATCGTCGACCACGTCCAGGCCGATCCGTTCGCGGCGCCTTCCCGGGCACGGGTGCGGGTGCCCTGGGCGGTGGCCGGGCTCCCCGAGGCCGCCCTGCGCGGCGAGCCCCGCCGCCGCGCCGCCCGGGATTACCTGGGCCGGTGTTTCCGCCGGGCCGCGAAGGGCGATGCCGAGCTGTCCATCGACGCCGGCCGCCAGACGGTGCTGGAGCGCACCGGCGTGGTGTTCGACGCCGCCGCCGTGGAGCTGCGCTTCACCGTCAGCCTGCCGGCCCGCGGGCGCACCATTCAGGGGCGTCGGGCCGCCGAGCTCCTCTGCCGGCGCCTGCCGGCCGTCGTCAGGGAGTCCGCCATGGCAGCCAATCTGGACCTCCAGGCGCTGGAGTGCCACTGCGCGGCGGTGGAGGACCAGGTGGCGCTGCGCGGTCAGCTCGCCGAGCGCGGCCTGCTCGCTTTCGTCGCCGACGGCGCGGTGCTGCCACGGCGCTCCGGCATCGACGACCGGCCTCTGCAGGACGCCATCCCGTTCCGGTCGCCGGACGCCCTGGCGGTCAGCCTGGACGCGCCCAACGCGGGGCCGCTCACCGGCATGGGCATTCCAATGGGCATCACGCTCATCGTCGGCGGCGGCTTCCACGGCAAGTCCACGCTGCTCAACGCCCTGGAGCTAAGCGTCTACGATCACCGGCCCGGGGACGGCCGGGAGCGCGTGGTGACCGCCGCCGACGCCGTCAAAGTGCGGGCCGAGGACGGCCGCGCCGTCCATGGCGTGGACCTGTCCCCGTTCATCAATCATCTGCCCTATGGCAAGTCCACCGAGGCGTTCAGCACCGAGCTGGCGTCCGGCTCCACCAGCCAGGCCGCGGCCCTGCAGGAGGCGCTGGAGTGCGGCGTCGGGAGCCTGCTGGTGGACGAAGACACCTCGGCCACCAACTTCATGATCCGCGACCAGCGCATGCAGGCGCTGGTGGCCAAGCGCGACGAGCCCATCACGCCCTTCGTGGACCGGATCCGCGATCTGCGCGACCGCCTCGGCGTCGCCACCGTGCTGGTCATGGGCGGCTCGGGGGATTATTTCGCCCACGCCGACACGGTGATCCAGATGCACGACTACCTGCCCAGGGATGTCACCGGTGAGGCCCACCGGATTGCACAGGAACACGCCTCGGGCCGGCGTACGGAGACCGAGTCGGTGCTGGAGCGTCCGCAGCCCCGCGTGCTGGAGACCGCCAGCCTGGACGCCTCGGTGAAGCCCGGCAAGATGCGGGTAAAGGTGCGCGGCACGGACACCCTGGTGTTCGGCCGCCATGACGTGGACCTGCGCGCGGTCGAGCAGCTGGTGGACCCGTCCCAGCTCCGGGCGATCGGGCTGTTGCTGCAGCGCCTCCATGATGCCGGCGGCCGGTTGGAGAATCCGGTGGAGGCGGTCGAAGCCCTGCTGGGCGAGCCGGTCGAGGCCTGGCTGAAGCGGCCGGACGGCGACGCGGCCCGCCCGCGGCTGATGGAGGTCCTGGCAGCGGCCAACCGCCTGCGGGGGGCGAAATGGAGCGGGGGCTGAGCGCCGCAGGTCGGCACCGAGACTGGGCCGGGCGGGCCGGGCCCCGCAGCGAAGGGAATCGCGCCGGGGACGGCGCTCTCACTGTGCCTGACTACCTCTGTGGGAGGCCGGCTTCGCCGGGCGATTGGCGCATTGGGACCGCCCCGCAGAGCCGGTCTCCTACGGCGGGTTCCGTCCAGGTCGGGGGCGAAACCACCGTGGGAGCGCCGACCCCGGCGCGATGCCTTAGCGTTATTCCTCGTCCCGTACCTCGGGCGGCAGGATCACCAGCCGGCGCTGGGGCTCGCTGCCCTCGCTCTCGGCCACAAGCTTGTGGCGCATGGCAATGCGATGCTGGACCTGGCGCAACGGCGCGTTGCGCGGCGAGAGCTCCACGGCCACGCCCTCGGTGAGGACCCGCCGGGAGGCGTTCTCCGCCTCGGCGATGGCGCCGTCCACGTCCTCGCCGTCGAGTCCCTTGACGATGTTGAACACCCCTTCCAGCAGGCGGCGCAGCTGGGCGGCGCTGTTCTTCTTGATCTCGTAGACCGGGACGTCGCGTCCGGCCAGGGCCTGCTGCAGGCGGTGGTCGTCGGCCCTTGATCGGAGGGCCACCACCATGTCCGCTTTCTCCGGATTGGGTACGGACTGGGCCCGCAGCCGCAGCTGGCGGATGACCCGGTCCAGGATGTCGCGGCTGATCGCGTAGGGGTAGATTCGGGGCGGCCGGCTGTCGGTCCCGGGGCCGGCGGGTGGCGGCGTCGCGGGCGTCGGCGGTTCCGGAGACGGGGCTTCTTGGGGGGGACCCTGTCGGGCAAGGTCGTCGCCGTAACGCAGCTCGCCCTCGACCTCGCCGCGCCGCAGCAGCTCGTCCACGGCGCGGGCGGTGTCCCGGTGCACCATGACGCGGTCGCGGCTGACGATCTCGACCACGGCGTCGAAGGTGGGGGCGCCTTTGCGCTCGGTCACCGTCTTCTGCGTGCCTCGAAAGCGCGCCTCCTCGTCGCCGAGGATGACGCTCTGCACGCCGCCGATGAGGTCGGCCAGGGTGGGATTGGTCACCAGGTTGGCCAGGTTGTTGCCGTGGGCCGTGCCCACCAGCTGCACCCCACGCTCGGCGATGGTGCGCGCCGCCATGGCCTCCTCGGTGGTGCCGATCTCGTCGATGACGATGACCTCGGGCATGTGGTTCTCCACCGCCTCGATCATCACCGCGTGCTGGCGGTCCGGATGCGGAACCTGCATGCGCCGGGCGCTGCCGATGGCCGGATGGGGGATGTCCCCGTCGCCGGCGATCTCGTTGGAGGTATCCACCACGATGACCCGTTTGCCCATGTCGTCGGCGAGAACCCGGGCCACCTCGCGCAGCCGGGTGGTTTTGCCCACGCCCGGGCGGCCCAGCAGCAGGACGCTTACCCCGGACTCCACCAGGTCATGGATCGGTTCGATAGTCCCGGTGACTGCCCGCCCCACGCGCAGCGTCAGCCCGATCACACGACTGTTGCGGTTACGCATGGCCGAAACCCGGTGCAGCGTCCCCTCGATGCCGGCCCGGTTGTCGGCGTTGAACTCCCCGACGGCGGCGACCACTCGGTCGAGCTCGTCGAAGGTGGCGGGCTGCTCCGACAGCGGCATTACACGGTCGGGGAATCGGGCCTCGGGAATGCGGCCGAGGTCGATGACGATTTCCAGCAGATCGATGGACGGCCGGGCCGAGAGGGCTTCCTGCAGCCGCAGCGGCAGCGTGGCGAGCAACAGGTGCAGGTCATCGGTATGGGTTTCTATGGTCACGCTGTCGGAAACCGCCGGCAAGTTCGCTCAATATCCATTTTAGGCAAGTACTGTCCGACCGGGTTCAACCCGTCCGGCCGCTCGATTTCGACGATACCATCGGCCCGGGCGCCGGTACGCCCCGGCTCCGCCGGACCGCTTGACATTGTCCTCGCAGTCACGGGTAATGCCTGTCGCCGCTCCAGGCCATACGTATTTCGGGCAACGCCCGATCGGCCCACGCAACCTCCGCTCGGAACGCTGTGGCGTCCACGTCGTCGGGCGCGGCCAGCGTCAGAAGGATTGAACCCAATGAGCATCCCGGCCATGCCAACGACCCGGGCAAGCCGGTAGCGCTGGTCGTGAAGACCGGGCAGGGAGGGGGGATCCGCGCCCCGGAACGCCGCATCAGGCCTTTTGGGGTCTGAGCTGCTGCCGGTAGCGCCGGGCGTTCTCCACGTAGTGATCGGCGCCGTGGGCGAGCATGGCAGCCTGTTCATCGGTGATTTCCTTGATCACCCGGCCGGGGGAGCCCATCACCAGTGAGTTGTCGGGGATTTCCTTGTTCTCGGGGATCAGCGCATTGGCGCCGATGATGCAGTTGCGGCCGATCCTCGCATTGTT
>Ga0209918_1000221_pt1 | contig 42346 bp, 35 predicted proteins | sample SalPonD_shore_MG_FD_185712 | JGI IMG/M metagenome (GOLD analysis project Ga0209918, IMG submission 185712) | Salt pond soil microbial communities from South San Francisco under conditions of wetland restoration - Salt Pond MetaG... | ecosystem: Environmental > Aquatic > Marine > Intertidal zone... | reverse complement strand
GTACCGTCATTCGATCGGGCGGAACTAAAAGTATTCCTGCTGATTCACTTAATACTTTACTAGAAAATAATGCGGCAAGTATGGAAACCAGTGTCGGATTTAGCAGTGGGTCCGCCAATATGAATGTCCTGAAAAAGGATTTTAACCAGCTCCTCCCGGTTTTTGTTGACTTGTTAACGCATCCGGCTTTCCCGAAGGATAAAATTGAACTGGCTAAAAAGCATCAGAAATCAGCTATTTCGCGCCGTAACGATCAGATTGACCAGATTGGCCACCGAGAATTTAATCGCTTGATCTACGGTAAAAATTCGGCTTACGGCAGAAATACCGAATACGAAACAATCAACAACATCACAAGGGAAGACATTGTTAAATTCCATGACAAAAACTTCACCGGCAAAAATTTAATGGTTGGCGTTGTCGGGGATTTTGACAGCTCAGCTATGAAGAAAAAGCTTAAGCAAGCTTTTGAGAACATTTCCGCTGGAACAAAAAATAACCTTGATTTCCCAGAAGTTGAAAAGAAGAACCAGCCTTCGATTAACTTCATCAACAAATCCGATGTAAACCAAAGCCTGGTTCTGATGGGCCATCTGGGCGGGCTGCGCGACAACCCGGATTATGCTAAAATTCAAGTCATGAACCAAGTGTTGAGCGGTGGCTTTTCCGGACGTATCCTCCAAAAAATCCGCACCGACTTAGGTCTGGCTTATTCGCCGGGCGGACAATATGGAATGAACAGCTTTTATCCAGGACTATTTTACGTGCAGGTTAAAACCAAAAGTTCCACCACATCTGAAGTGATCGACGCTGTAAAAGATGTAATCACCCGCCTGCAAAACGAGCCTATAAGTCAGAAGGAATTGCAGGACACTAAAGACCAAATTCTGAACTCCGCCGTTTTTCGCTATGACAGCTACAATAAAGTGCTGCGTCAGCAGATGTCTTATGATTATCGCGACCTTCCCAAAGATGCATTCCAACAGTATATCCAGGGCGTAAAATCGACTACCGTAAAAGATGTACAACAGGTTGCCCAGAAATACTTGCGGCCAGATGATCTGCAAATATTAGTTGTAGGCAATAAGGATGAGATCGGAGATCAGCTGCAAAAGTACGGCGACGTTAATACGATAGATATAAGTATTCCGCAGCCCGGAGATAACAACAAAAAAGTCGTAAAAGGCGACGCCGCAAAAGGAAAGAAGTTACTTGCCAAGATGACTAACGCCATAATCGATCCGGATGTAACTTTAAACTCACTGACAGTATCGGGTGAAATTACACAGATGCAGATGGGGCAATCGCGAACTATATCAACAACAATGACTGTCAATTACCCGAATGCCATCGAGCAAACTATTCAAATGGGACCGCAAAGTGTTCATCTTTCGTACAAAAATGGGAAAGGCACTATGAAAGCTGGTGATCAGGAACGCCCTCTTCCGGCTCAAATGGCCAAAAGCTTAAAAAACACTCTGAACCGCAGCTTTGTTTCTATCGCCTTAAATGCAGGCGATTTAAATCCGCAGTATTTAGGTACCGAAAAGGACAGTGGCAATACCTATGAAAAGCTCAGCGTAAATATTGAGGGAACCGACGTAACGCTGTTGCTAGACCCTAAAACCTATTACCCAGAAATCACCCAGTACAAACAATTTGTACCTTCGCAGGGCAAGCAGGTTACGGTTGAGAATGATTACTCTGATTGGGAAACCAACGGCGGCGTCACCTATCCGCATACACAAATCACGCTCATTGATGGAAATAAATCGGCGGAGGCGGATTACAAATCACATAAAGTAAACACCGATCAATAGTATAAATCAATTTTCCTGAAAAAAGGCCGGGATATCCCGGCCTTTTTTTATTTTTATCTGATATAACTATTTCATTTCAGGCATTAATATCCTAACATAACAGATCACTGAATAATCAATCCTTAGCGTATCATTATGGCACTCCTTAGCTGGCAAGACAATCACCCGGAAGCTGACGAGTATGATGCCTATTACCAGGATTACCTGGAACTTCTGGATACCGATAATATCATCCAAACCCTTACCACCCAGGGACAAAAAATGTTTGTGCTCATACAAAATTTGTCCCCCGAAGAGGCGGCCTACCGTTATGCGGATGGGAAATGGAGCGTCAAAGAGGTGATCGGCCATCTTATTGATACCGAACGCGTGATGGCCTATCGAGCCATGTGCATCAGTCGTGGTGATCAAACCTCTTTGCCCGGCTTCGACCAAGACGCCTACGTTGATAATGGTCATTTTTCAGAACGAAGCCTGCAAAATATATCAGCCGAATATGATGCACAGCGTAATGCAAATATCAGCATGTTTAATGGATTTACAGAAGAACAGATTCTGAAGCAAGGAACGGCCAATGGCGTTGATGTTTCTGTGCGGGCACTGGCGCATATTATTGCCGGGCACGAACTTCATCATTTGAATATCCTTAGAGAACGATACGAAATAGAATAATCAGGAAACAGCTTTTAAATAGGAATAGCTACCACTCGATTTTTCTACAGGGTTCTCTTTCTCTAAAATCTGTCGAACTATTTTTGAGGGATCCGCGATTTCTTCCAGTCTTATAACCGGCGATGCTTCCAACCAGTGCCATATCTCTTTGGCCTGATCTTCCAGAGTATCCAGAATTAGTACTCCCATGCGTTCTAAAGCTGCGGCATTACATTGTTGCTCGTATTGATTTCGGATGGGTACCGCCAGCAGCTTCTTGCCCAGGTACATCGACTCCGCACACATCTCAAATCCCGCATTACAAATAACCCCGCGGCAGGAAGCAAAGCTTTTTAAAAATTGCTGATTGCCAACAGGTTGAATCCAAATATTTTTACTCCGAACTTCTTTCTGACACGAAGGAGAAAAAATATGCCAGTCCAAATCAGAGAATCTGCCAAAAATTCGCTGCAGAACTTCATGATGATAAGCAGGCAAATACACGGTAATGTGATCTTTTCTTTTCACCTCCAACGAACGAATGGCAGAACGTATCACCGGCGGCTTTATAAAATGATCGTACCGCTGAAAATGGAAGCCGATTGGATTTCCGGCGGGAGCAAAATACTGCAACAGAGATTCTGCCACCAATGACTTTTGGTCGGGGCGGGGAGTCTCGGGAGACAAAAATGAAGCTTGGTGACTCAGCGCTACACACGGCACTTCTTCCCATTTAGCTGACCATGCAGAAATTGGTTCATAATCACTGATCACTAAGTCGTATTCATCCAATGGAACAGAACGAACATCATTAATAAAACGAACGGGCTGTATATTGCGTAAAGTATCTAACACAGAAACTCCGCCATGGCTATCGTAGCTTAAGCTAATGCCCTGCTTACGAAATCGTACTGTATATTCGGGATCCAGCTTGCTGTTATATCCGCTCAGTATCACATCAACCGATGCATGCTTATTTAACTCTGGTAACAGCTCTTTTGCCCTGCTAATATGGCCATGTCCCGTGCCTTGAATACCATAAAGTATTTTCATCCTATTACGGCCGTCTGTTTAAACTTGATCCGTTCAGGCAGTTTAACCGGCGCTTCTTTGTCGATAAAGTCGTCATCGGCATATCTGTACATCGACCATTCGGCCCCATCGTATTCCAGTGCAGTTAAATTTTCAATCCAGTCGCCGGAGTTCATATAGATGACCGCTCCGTCCCCGTTCTCGTATCCGCGGATTTTAGGTTGGTGGATGTGTCCACAAATTACGTAGTCAAAGGAATTCTGGATCGCCAATTCCATGGCTGAAATTTCAAAATCGTCAATAAACTGAACAGCTTTTTTAACGCTCTCTTTAATTCTTTTGGAAAGAGAAATTTTATTTCTGCCCATTTTTCGCAAGATATAGTTGACCGCCCGGTTTAGCAGGATGAGCAAGTCATAGCCTTTGCTCCCAATTTTTGCAACCCACTTCGTCTGCTTCATGGTGATATCGAAAATATCACCATGAAAAATCCAGCACTTCTCCCCATTTAAATCCAAGATCAACTTATCCTTTACAAAAAGTGGTCCTAATTGAAGCCTGGAAATCTTTCGAATCACTTCATCGTGATTCCCGGTGAGGTAGTAAATATCGGTGCCGTTCGTTAACATCTGCAGAAAACATTTTACTACCTGCATGTGTGATTCCGGCCAGTAGTATTTTTTGAAATTCCATATATCAAAAATATCGCCATTCAGTACCAAGATGCGCGGTTCAATGGAATTCAAATACTGGGCCAATTCAACGGCATGACATCCTACCGTACCGAGATGAAGATCGGACATTACAACTATATCTATTTGGCGCTTATTCATAGGCAAAAATAGTTTTAGTATAAAAAAACACCTATATATTAAGCGAGGATAGTCCGACTGTAATATTTTTGTTAAGGAATTACCCTGAAAAATGGTATTCTGCTTACTTAGAGAGGAATTTTGGTAAGTTTTGACCAGCTCAATTCATCAAATTGACAAATTATTAACTAATTCGATTTTATTATGGCTGAAGAATCCCCGAAAAAGAAAATTATCCATGTGCATTTACCCGAGGAAGAAAAATATACAACTGTTCTAACGGCCGGCAACCACGATCTTATCGCTGATGAAGGAATTCATGTAGAAGGAGGCAAAGACGAGGGACCCGATCCTTATGATTACCTGCTCATGGCACTGGGGTCTTGCACAGTGATGACTGTTAAGATGTATGTAAATCACAAAGGGTGGGATATTGGTAATATTTTTATGGAATTACGCCATAATAAACGGCACGATGAAGATTGTGATAAATGTGAAGATCCTCGTAGCAAGATTGATGTTATTGAAAAAGAAGTTATTGTCGAGGGAGATCTTTCCGATGAACAACTGGATCGAATTCTCGATATCTCCCAAAAATGCCCAGTCCACCGCACCTTAATGAGCGAGATTAAAATTGAAAGTTCGGTCAGCCGTAAATAATTACAAAGGGGAGGGTTGAGGTGTAGCCGTCTTCAAAAAGACTACACCTCTAGAAATGTTCGCATTTTTAATATTTGAGGTGATACTAATCTACTGCCATCGGCTCCTGACCTTCGGCATAGGCCTCCATCGGTACGCAGTTGCAAACCAAGTTACGATCACCGTAGGCATCATCAACACGACTGACTGCCGGCCAGAACTTATCAAATCGCAGGTAATCCAACGGGAAGATAGCTCGTTCACGAGAATATGATCGATCCCATTTGTCCGCCATAGCAACGCGCTGGGTATGCGGAGCAAATTTCAGGACATTGTTTTCCGGATCGGCATCGCCATTTTCAACTTCCCTGATCTCATCACGAATAGAAATCATAGCTTCGCAAAAACGATCCAATTCCTCCTTCGATTCGCTTTCGGTCGGTTCTATCATCAAGGTTCCATGCACTGGGAACGACATCGTTGGAGCGTGGAACCCATAATCCATCAATCGCTTGGCTACATCAATAGACTCGACCCCAGCTGATTGTTTAAACGGCCGTAAATCCACAATAAATTCATGGGCCGTACGACCATTTTTACCGGTATATAAGATGGGAAAATAATCTTTCAGCCGATCTTTGAGGTAATTGGCATTCAAAATGGCATATTCCGAAGCTTGGGTAAGACCTTCGGCCCCCATCATCTTAATGTATGCATATGAAATAGATAAAATACTAGCACTGCCCCATGGAGCTGCTGAAATACCATGAATACCATGCTCCCCACCTGTTTTAATAACAGCATTCTTAGGTAAGAAAGGTGATAACTCCCTGGTAGCTGCAATCGGTCCCATACCCGGTCCGCCGCCGCCATGTGGAATGGTAAATGTTTTGTGCAGATTCAGGTGACAAATATCCGCTCCAATAGCAGCCGGGCTTGTCAGGCCAACCTGAGCATTCATATTGGCACCATCCATATAAACGAGGCCGCCGTTTTTATGTATAACCTCACAAATTTCTTTGATATCTTCCTCAAAAACACCATGGGTAGATGGATAAGTGACCATCAGGGCTGCAAGGTTTTCTTTGTTTTCGCTTACCTTTTCGCGCAGGTCTTTGAGGTCTATATTGCCGTTTTCATCGCACTTGGTAACAACTACCTCCATACCGGCCATAACCGCACTTGCCGGATTTGTACCGTGGGCAGAATCGGGAACAATTGTAACATTACGATACCCTTCTCCATGATGCTTGTGGTAGGCCCGAATCGTCATCAGGCCGGTAAATTCGCCCTGCGCCCCAGAATTCGGTTGTAACGATACAGCCGGAAGCCCGGTAATAGCAGCCAGTTGATCCTCCAGTTTTTTAAATAATTCGTGATATCCTTTAGCCTGATCTTCAGGTGCGAAAGGGTGTACCTTGGCAAAATCAGGCCATGTCAGCGGGATCATCTCGGTAGTTGCATTCAACTTCATGGTGCAGGATCCCAAAGAAATCATCGAATGCACCAGCGACAAATCCTTGTTTTCCAGCTTTTTCATGTAACGAAGCATTTCGTGCTCTGAGTGATACAAATTGAATACGGGATGCTCCAGAAAAGAAGAAGTTCGGGCTAAACTGTCGGGAAAATCTACGGTTACTTTTTGGGATAACTTTTCGACATCAACATTATTTTCTACATCCTTGACAGAAGCAAAAATAGAAAGCAAATCCTCAACTTTGTCCAAATCCTTAACCTCATCAAAAGAGAGCCCAACAGCAGATTCATCAAAATAGCGAAGGTTAATTTTATGGTCGAGTGCAGCCTGACGCAATTGGTCTTGCTGTTCTTTGCTATCCAAGGCTACTTTAAGCGTATCGAAATAAAGCTCATTTTCTACCTTGAATCCCAGCTTTGTCAAACCTTGATCCATAATTTTTGCCAAACCATGGATCCGCTCTGCAATTCGGCGCAGGCCATCAGGTCCGTGATAAGCAGCATAAAAACCGGCGATAACAGCCAATAGTACTTGGGCTGTACAAATATTTGAAGTGGCTTTCTCTCGTCGGATGTGCTGCTCTCGGGTCTGCAGGGCCATCCGGTAAGCAGGATTTTCTTCCATATCCTGGGTGACGCCAATGATACGCCCCGGTATCTTGCGCTTATATTCTTCACGAGTAGCAAAATAAGCCGCATGAGGACCTCCATACCCCATCGGAACTCCAAATCGCTGTGTAGATCCTACTACCACATCAGCATCCATTTCGCCAGGAGGAGTAAGTATTGTTAAGCTCAACAAATCCGCAGCTACAACTACCTGATTATCATGTTCATGGGCAGCGGCAATTAAACTGGAATAATCTTCTACCGAACCATCCGTTCCGGGATACTGCAAAAGTAATCCAAAAAGTTCGGGATCTGTGACATCAAGCTCATCATGATCTCCAACAACTATCTCGATCCCTTGCGGCTCGGCCCGGCCTCGAATAACATCTATCGTCTGTGGATGACATAACTCTGAAACAAAGAACTTATGAGCATTTTTCCGTTTCTTACCCCTGCGCATGGAATAGAGCATCGACATCCCTTCGGCAGCTGCTGTCCCCTCATCCAATAATGAAGCATTTGCCAATTCCCGTCCGGTAAGATCAGAAACCATAGTTTGGAAGTTTATCAAAGCTTCCAGCCGTCCCTGAGCAATCTCAGCCTGATATGGGGTATAAGATGTGTACCATCCAGGGTTTTCCAAGATATTACGCAAAATTACATTGGGCGTTAAAGTTTCATAATAGCCCATGCCGATGTATGACTCATAAATTTCATTTTTAGAAGCCAATTTCCGGAAATCCTCAAGGAACCGATATTCGCTCATAGGTTCATCTAAATCAATATCTTCGTTAAGGCGAATTCCGCTGGGTACAGTTTCATCTATAAGCTGACTTAGTGAAGAGGCGCCAATAACCGACAGCATTTCCTTGGTCTGATCGGTATCAGGACCAATATGGCGATGCAAAAAACGTTCTTTATCGAAATTAATGCTCATTTAAAACGGGGGTTTTATTTGAATAATAAGTTAGAATGGTATAACAAATAACCTTTCTATTGGGTTCTGAAATATCAGATTATATCATCCTTTATTCGTCATCTTAATGAAGCAGGAAGGTAAGCATTAGATGCTAAAATAAACAGTCTTCTGGGATAGTATTTTATCTTATCTGATAAAATATATTTAGTCAAAACTATTGACTTCCCTGATTAAGTTTATATCATTCTTAGAGGGCTTTGAAAAACCAGGAATTTTGTTCAAGATCAAAGCTTGAGTGAATTTGAAACCGGAGCTTATTACGTATAAGTGAGGATTTCGAATTCACGAACATACAGAGATTGATCAAAAGAACGGTTTTGCAAAGGCCTCTCTTATAAAACAACCATAGATGGCATGTTCACTTTGAATGCACTTAAAGACACATTTTATGCGCTCAACCCTATCATACAAAGCTTGATTGGAGGTATCTTTACCTATGGATTGACCGCCCTTGGTGCCGCCCTTGTATTTTTCACTCGTTCAGTCAATTACAAATTACTTGACGCCATGATGGGTTTTGCTGCCGGCGTTATGATCGCAGCCAGTTTTTGGTCTTTGCTGGTCCCATCCATCGAGATGGCTACCGTTCAAGGGGTTGTTGAATGGCTCCCGGCATTACTAGGCTTTTTAACCGGAGGCATATTTCTTCGGTTGTGTGATGCCTACCTCCCTCATCTCCATATTGGCTTGCCGATAGAAAAAGCCGAAGGGGTGTCAACCTCCTGGAGGCAGGCGACGCTATTGGTATTGGCTATAACGCTTCATAATATTCCAGAGGGTCTTGCCATTGGAGTATTGTTCGGAGCAGCCGGCTCCGGGGTAGATCCCAGTAGCAGCGCCACCATTGCCGGGGCAATTACCTTGACCATAGGTATTGGGATTCAAAATTTTCCCGAAGGAGTTGCCATATCTCTTCCGTTGAGAGGCGAAGGCGTTACAATTGGAAAAAGTTTCTGGTATGGACAATTATCGGGGGTAGTTGAACCCATAGCTGCCGTTATTGGAGCAACCGCAGTGCTATATGTGCGCCCTATTTTGCCGTATGCGTTAGCTTTTGCCGCTGGCGCCATGATTTATGTGGTTGTCGAAGAGCTGATTCCTGAATCCCAACAGCACGATAATACTGATCTTGCAACCATGGGCACCATGTTAGGGTTTAGTATTATGATGATTTTGGATGTAGCCCTAGGTTAAATTTGAAAAATTTGCTTTATTAGTTTCCTTAAGCTTTCTTATAACACTTATAAATCAAAAAGCTGGGATCAGTAATTTTCTATGTGATTTTTTAGCTAATGAGTGATCAGACTACAGATAAAAAAGTGCTAATCGTAGAGGATGATATGATCATCTCTATGGTTTTAGAGCGCATGATTCAAAAGCTCGGGCACGAGGTTGTTAATAAAGTCATTACCGGGCAAGGCGCTATTGATTCTTTTTTTGATCTTGAACCCGATCTGATCTTAATGGATATTCAGCTTAAAGATGATATCGATGGTATTACCGCCATGCAGGAAATCAGGAAAGAATCTGACGTGCATGTTATTTACATCACTGGCAATTCCGATCAATATAACCTGTCACGTGCTAAAGCAACCAATTATGTAGATTACCTGGTAAAACCAATCCAAATGAATCACTTGAAAAAATCAATAGATAAGGCATTTACCGGGCAGCATTCGCAATAAATCCCTTCTCGAGGTTTTTCAAAGCCCTCTTCTTTTTCTATTTGGTTTTATCATCCGGGCAGTTGAATTCTTCCCTTACCATTTCTATTTATGTTTTGAATGAGTTAAGTCCACTTTTTGTTGGATAGTTGGATATTTGAAAATTGCGCGACATTAACAATAAACCCAAGATCGGCCTCAGGCCGGATAAATGGAGGTTATTATGATGGATGTCAATCTGTGGATAGCAGCATTTTCAGGATTCATCGGGGCTGTAATCCTGCTAGTGCTAATCTATCTACTAAAACTTTTCGGGGTCGAATTAGATGTTCCATACCTTATTGGCACTCGTTTTATAGATATTAACAAGAAAACGAAAGTCTATTTTATAGGTATCCTATTACATCTTTTATTTGGTGCACTCTGGATCGTAATTTATGTTTCATTAATGAAGGGCTTAGCTGTTACAACCAACTGGCCTGCCGGCATTCTTTGGGGATTTGCGAATGGGGTTTTCTCCGGTACCATGCTTGGAATTCTGGCCGAAAATCATCCTTATATCGGAGATGGTAAACCGATGAGTAAGCCGGGTGTGATGGGACGTAAATGGAGTGCCTTTATGCCTTACTTGATTCTCGGGCTGCATGTCATCTTCGGCGTCTGCTCGATGGCTATTTATTACCAACTAGTGTTAGCATAAGAGAATCCGTCTAATCATTCAACATAAACCTGAACTACCAACTTCATCACTATGAGTAATAAACTAAAAACGTTATCTGCTTCCCAACTGGAAAATATAATCAGCGAGGCTGTGGGGGATTACCTGGAGGAGGATTGCGAATGCTCAATCAGTAATCTGGATACGCCCAATATCGACTCGGAAGCTGATATTGCCATTCACGATAAGAGAAGTATGCGCTTCAACGTAGAACTTTCTTACACTGCAGAATAAACAGCCTTATAAAAAGTAAAAAAGCCACTGCTTGACAGTGGCTTTTTTAACGGAATATCCTTAAAAACTATGCTTTATTCTTGATATCCTGGATTTCGAGACGTACTTCCTGTGCTAATTTGCGAAGATTTTGTAACCCCTTGCGTGCACGGGTACCGGCAGCTTTATTTCCTTTTTCATAGAATTTAGCCATATCATCTTCTATTCCCGTGATAGTATCTTTTATTTCGTCGAATCGACTCATATTTCCTTTGTTAAGTTGAAGTTGATTATAATAGGGCAAACTGCCCCCTCTTAGGTTCGATCAAAAACCGAAGCCTAATTTAGCATTTTATCTGTAAAAAACACGTAAAAAATTCATCTTAAGCGGATTTTTTTGTGATTTGAATATCATCCGCATCCGGAACCCCGTATAAAATAGTCAATCCAATAAGGAATAATACCACGATAATACTCATCCCAATACGTTGACTATCGGCAAAAAAAGTAAGCCAACCCACTAATAAAGGACCCAGGAATGCCGTCACTTTCCCTGACAATGCCATTAAGCCAAACATTTGATTCTGTAAGTCTTCGGGTGCTACCCGGGCCATATATGTTCTGCTTGCCGCTTGTACGGGTCCCACAAAGATCCCGAGTGATAAACCAAAAATCCAAAACCAAGTTAAACTGGTAACCAGTAATACGGCTGTGGTCGTTAATATTAACCCGACTAAGGATAAAATCATCGTCATTCGACTGCCTAATTTATCATCCAGCCATGCAAAGATGGCCGCTCCAACGCCCGCTGTCACATTCAACCCGATTCCAAACATAAGCACCTCTTTCTGTTCGAAATTGAATGTACCGGCGGCATAAATTCCTCCAAAGGCAAAAACAGTTGCCAGAGCATCTATAAAGATCATTCTGGCAATCAAGAATCGAACGATATATCGAAACTGTTTTATATTGTTTATAGAGGCTTTTAATTGTTGCCATCCAGATTTAACCGCTTGCGAAATATTCAATTGAGTTCGAGGTCGATCTTTCGTAAACAAAAATAGTGGGAGAGAAAATACTAAATACCATACAGCCACTAATAAAAAGGTGGCGCGAATATGTTCTGCAGCGGCTTTATCTAAGTCAAACGGTGGATGGGATACATCCACAAACACAAAGAGAGCCACCACAAGGCATACTAGTCCGCCGGCATAGCCGAGCCCCCAAGCCCAACCCGACCAGCGCCCTATCCGTTCTTCAGGAGCCAAATCGGGGAGCATGGCATTATAAAAAATAATTGCAAATTCTGATCCCACGGTACCCAAAAAAATCAGAATCATTGCAAGTTCTACAAACTGCTGTGAGGGCTTTACAAACCATAATGCTCCGGTAGCTAAAATACACAGTAAAGAAAACCATGCAATCCAAGGTTTGCGACGTCCCAACTGATCGGCAATAGCGCCAACGAATGGTGCACAAATAGCGATTACAAATCCCGCCGCTCCAATAGTATTACCCCATTGAGTACTTCCCAGCGTATCATTTTTGGCTACCGATTGTAAAAAATAGGTGGCAAACACAAAAGTTTGAATAACAGCAAAAAAAGCACTGTTAGCCCAATCATATAACGCCCACGAAAGTAAAGCCCGGGTAGATCCTTTTTCAGAAGAATTCTTCATCCGTAAATATTCGTTATAATTTTTTTAAATATTATGAATGGAATAGTTGGGAAATGCAAAATGTTATCATAAACTAACCAAAGTGCAGAATCAAAAGAAGTTGTAGCTATGAAAAACAAACGGCAAGACCTCATTTACATTTATGATACGGATCAGCATAAGATTATTATGATTGATGGGGAAACGGGTGAACAAGTTAAGGAGGAAGATGATCAGGTTACTGCTTTTCTAAAATACCTGGACGAAAAAAATGAACCATTACTACTTAGAAAATTTGCCGTTTGGTGTACTCAGCAGATTAATCAAGATCTAAAACCAATTCAGAAAAAAATACTCGATTTAGCCCAAAAGGCCATCCAACGGGAAGCCGATGAAGAGTCTTTGCGTGAACTATATGAAGAGACCGAAAGTACGGCCGTTGCTACCGATACCGTTGGTTTGCGCCAGGGTGATGAGAATGCCCCAGCCTACCTGGCTGCTCGCGAATGCATTAATCCCGACGCCTTGGAAGGAGCCATCCAGGCTGCCCGATTTCATCGCATTTGGGCAGAAATGAAAGAGGAAAAGGAGGAAGCCAGTAATGCGGCCCTTAAAGAGATAAAGGCCGATACTAATCGAACAACAATCCAGAAAGTTGAGCAGTATCAAACAGATTATTTGTTAGATCTGATGAATGAATAAGCTCAAGAATGGGCTTTAAAAGCTATTAGAGCCCCTGTTTTTTATTCAAATTGGAGGTTAAAGACCTCTAATTGTGAATTTAAACCTGTTTATCTATATTCTATATAATTGTGTCTATATTTGAAATCGTATGTTTGCAAACAGCGGGAATATATTATTTGTATCGGATGATCGTCAGGTCTTGAGCAGACTTCGACAGATGTTTGTCTCAGATTATAATGTATTTACCGCCTCATCTATCAAGGAAGCACATAAGATTCTTACTGAATATGATATCCACGTAGTGTTGGTCAGGCAAATGATGCCGGCAATGAGTGGGCTTCAATTTTGCGAAAGTGTTTCTCATGATTTTCCCAATCTTACGAATATCATATTGTGTGATACCGATGACACAGAGCCTTTAGAGCAGGCCTACAAAAACGAGAAAATATTTCGCTATATCCGAGAGGCTTTCTCCGACACAGAACTGAAAATGGCGGTCGATAATGCTTTTAAACTGCACAAAGTAAAATTTGAAAAACAACAGCTATCGGCTAAGATTTCAGAATATCAGGAAGAACAAAAAAACATTCTGGATCTTTTCAGACGTTATGTACCGAGCGAAGTAGTCTCCCAGGCACTCAAAACCAATAAGGAGGATATGATGAAGCCGGGAGAATCCCGCGTCGTTTCAGTCCTATTTGCCGACATTCGCAATTTTACAATGAAGACGGCCCCACTTCCGCCTTCTGAAGTGGTCGAATTCCTCAACGATTATTGGGATGTGGTTACTGCATCTATAAAGAAAAACAAAGGGTCGGTCAATAAATATATGGGAGATGGCCTGCTGGCTGTCTTTGGTGCCCCTGTCTCATATATCGACAATCATGATAATGCCGTCTCTGCTGCTCTGGATATGATTGAATCGCTTGATATTATTAATCAGAAGTATGCTGATAAGCTAGGCAGTAAGATTAATATTGGTATTGGCATCAACAGCGGTGAGGTTATTGTAGGAAATGTAGGTACAAATGATTTTATGGAGTACACTGTGATAGGAAATACCGTCAATATAGCTTCGCGCCTGGAGACCATAAGTAAAGGGAAACCAAATTCCATCCTTATTAGTAAACGGACGTACGAGCTTGTCAAAGATAGCTTCCAGACAACGGAACAGAAGATTGCAAAACCTACCGAAAACGAAACGATTCCTTATTACGAAATTTTGGGACCCAAACCTAATAACGTATTCCCGATAGAGAGTAAGACTAATATATAGCGTCTTATCATTGCACCTAATCTTTCGAGAAGGTAAACCTGAATACTGCCCCGCCCTTGTTGAAAATTTCCGTCTCGGCTCCCAGTTGATTGGCGAAGGTACTAATAAGCATTCCGCCGAGGGAATCTGTGCTTTCAAGCGTAAAATCTTCTGGAAGACCAGGTCCGTTATCAGAGATAGTTAACTCCACTTTCTCATTTTCCTTTTTTAGCTGAATCTTTAATATCCCATGCTTATTCTCTTTAAAAGCATGCTTAAACGTATTAACAACTATTTCGTTTATCAGTAATCCACAAGGAACTACCTTATCGATATCAAGACTTACCGAGTCCATATCAAATTGCAATTCAATGGCATTTTTATACTCAGTAAACGTTCCGTGGATAGCTTCAACAAGTTCCCGCAGATACTCATCTACCTTGATCCCGGATAATGATTCCTTCTCATAAAGTTTTTCGTGGATCATCGCCATAGAATGAATGCGCGACTGACTATCTTTGAGTACCTGCTTAGCCCCATCATCTTCGGTACTATCCAACTGAAGCTCAATCAATCCCGAGATGATTGACAAATTATTTTTTACCCGGTGATGGATCTCACGCAGCAATATCTCTTTCTCATCGAGCGATTTCTGAATCTCTGCTGTCTTATTCTTAACCTCCTGCCGCAAACTGATAATCCATCCAGCTATAATCGCAGCCACAAGCAAAATAAGTCCAACCCCCCAAATCAAATAATAACGTGGTATTCCCGCATAGTTTAAATCATTTGGCTTACGTAAATATATCTTATGGAGGTGCAGGTTAGGATATTCCTGACTCAGTTCTCCCAGAATACCTGTAATTTTAATTGTGTCTCCGATATCCAAGACATCAAATTTAAAATCCTGAGAAAGGATATGAAAATTCGACACATAAACCATTGCTTTAGATCTTGTCGAATCGGGCACCGAAATTTTTAGGTATTTGCCATTCTGTACATTTCCCTTATCGATAATTATCCCTTCTCCATGGACAAGGACCCCCACTCTTTTTTTAGGATGTAGCAGAGCCTTTTCTAAAGAAATTGGTTTGGGAACAACGTCCTGCTTATTCTTGGAAAACACACGGTATGTTGTGACATATAGCTCCGTTAACCCTTCATACTGTTGAATTTCGCCAGTTACAACCAAACTGTCTCCCCGATTGAACGGATGAAGTACTTCCGGATTAAAAATAGATAGGCCGGTTGAGTCGTTTTGTATAAATGCCTGGAGGTATTTTGGATGAAATAATCCTGATTTGATATTGGCAATACCACTTACCGTAACTACTTCATTTAGATGATCTGGCTGTCCATCATTGTTCTTATCGGAATAAACATATGAAATTGGCTTAAGAGAATTGGATTTCTTTGAGACTTTTTGGGCAGATAACTCCGATCTGTCCGGATCTTTACGAACTAAATCCTTAGGTGTGCGCAGATATAACAGATTAAGTTTCTGCTTCGAAATTGATTGACTTTCCCCGCCCAGTATCCCATTCAGAACTACTGTATCACCAACCTTTATTTTACCAAACTTAAATTTCGAATAAAGGGCATGATATTTTGAAACGAATACCATTGCTTTAGCCCCCTCAGGACCGGATACTTTGATTGTTAGATATTTACCATCTCCAAAAGTACCTTTATCTACAACTCTAGCTTCTCCATGAACAAGAACTCCAATACTTGGAGCAGAATTATTAAGTGCTCGCTTCAACAATATGGACTTCGGAAGGATCTTCTTCCTTTTAGAAAAGACTTCATATGAGGTAGCATTCAATTCAACCCGTCCCTTATGTAATCTAATCGTCCCGGATACAACAAGACTGTCTCCCTTATTGAAAGGCTGTTTAATTTCGTTGTGATATATTAATAGTCCCGTTGAACCATTCTGTATAAAAGATTCAAGATAGTCAGAATCCAAAAGACCCGACTTCACACTAGCTATACCTGTAACTGTAACCTCTTCTCCCAAGTGATCGGGTCTTCCATCTTTATCCTGATCAGCATAGATATAAGAAAGAGATTTAAAAGATTTCCTCCGATTCTGGGCTTCCAATTTGTTTTGACAACCCCCAATAAAAAGCACTGCTAAGAGTATCGTCGTCTTATTAAGAAACCATTGGATACAACTCCGCCACTGATGATATCTTTTCATTTTGATGCTTTCTTTTATAACCAGCGAATTAAAAACTGAAACCTAGCCGCACTGAATATTAAACCACTTTTTATATATTGGCAGTATGTTATACAATTTTTGCGTAAATGTTAAAACTACATTTGTAAGATTAACTACCAGGGATAACAAAGTATCCAGATTTCCTATTTGTAAAAGTAAGATTTTAAACCGATTACTTAATTATGTTCAAAAAACTTATTTCGTTGATCGGCTTCGGAGAAGCTTCTAGTAATGATGATACTACAAATCAACAAGTCGATATAAATGAATTAGTCAAACAGATTCGTGCTAAAGAAACGAGAGAAGATATCCCGCAGGGGAAACAAATATATAGTATCTCGTATGACCAATATGCTATTTCTCTGGATCGTGAATTTACCGGTTGCTACAGAATCTCTATCTTCCTGGGCTCTCATAAAGTGTACGGGGTTAGTATCTCCAAAGAAGAACTTACCGATGAAGAATTAGGCACTATTTTCCAACAGGTCTTTTCGTTTCTGGGTGACAATCCTTCGGTTAAAACGCTACCCAAAAGTGACTTATTTAAGGCTCACTTTTTTGGGAATCCTTAAATTTAAATTTCTTTATTTATGACTAAAAAACTTCTTCTCTTACTAATAACAATGGGACTGGCATTTACAATAACAGCCAAAGCCCAACAACATGCTACAGTGGATGGAATACTAGCCGATCTCTATGGTTCCATCACTTTCGATGAGAATCATGCACCGAATTTTGATTTATTCCAGTCATTATTCATCGATGGCGCCCGATTAATTAGCGTTAAAGACACTACGACATATGAGCTGAGTATTCAGGATTACATTAACAGCATGACAAAATCGCGGGAAAGTGGAAAAATCAAATCGTTTAAAGAGCACGAACTCCATCGGGAAACCGAACAATACGGGAATATCATGCATGTATTCAGCACTTATAAATCGAATATCGAAGCAGCCGGCAGGCCGGATAGTGCCCGGGGCATAAATAGCATACAAATGCTTCGGCAGAATGGAGAATGGAAAATTGTTTCATTGATATGGTACGAGGAAAACAAGGCCCATCCCCTGCCGGAGAAGTATTTACCCGAATCAGAATAATCCAAGAAACTCAAAGCAAATAATCCAATACTACCTTCCAATCTACAAAAGGGTCTTGCCCGAAATGAATATGCTCTCCCGGAAATTTATCGGCTCCATTGGCTGTACGATCGTCAACCAAATAATCGCCTCGATTCAAATGCTTGCGATGACTTAAAATAAGTCGCTTGTAACCTGCTTCCGGCAAGTGTTCCTTAACCCAGAGCAACTTGTCGGACCAAGCCGAAGGGTTATCCCATGGAGCTGTTGACAGAATATACATATCATGCTTCTTACTCAATCGTTGAAAGGCATCAAGCCCTCCATCAACCGGGGGCAAATCTTTAAAAAATCCCGGAATTTCATCCAGATTGTTGCGATACTTATTCTTGGTTTTCTTCGAAAGCCGATTAATACCAGCCTCAAAATCGACCAAGACACTGTCCATATCTACATAAATTATGGCCATAACTATTTGGTGATATTGCCTAAGGAACTAAGATTACCTTTCCTATATTTTTACGATTTTCAATATAGCGATGTGCATCCGCAATTTCATCAAACGAAAATGTCCGATCTACATGGGGATGTATCCAACCCTCTTCTGCTCCTACGAGCAATCGCTTCATCCAAATGCGAGCCTTTTCCGGCTCATGCCAAAGATGTCCCAAATTTACGCCAAAAACTCCTCTGTTCTTGTTTAACAGGGGCAGCGGATGATAAAACGGCATCTGTAACACTGTTTTCAACATATTCCACATCCCCCTAAAACCGCCTTTTGTTCCTTCACTGGCTGATGAAATCCCAAACATGCCTAGCCGCCCGGTAGCACGAAGCGCTTTATAACTTCGTCTCCACTCTTTGCCCCCCAGGGGATCTGTAATCAACTCTACACCTCTTCCGTTAGTCAATTTCATTAGTTCCTCATACCAGTCCTTATTTCGATAATCGATGGCATAATCCAATCCGCGTTCGTCCAGAAATTCATGCTTCCTGCTACTGGCCGTACCAAATGTTTGAGCTCCAATATGCTTCGCGATATCCAATGCTGCAATCCCTACGCCTCCTCCTGCATTGTGAATCAACACGGATTCGTTGGGCTGCAGTGACCCCATTACGACCAACAACAAATAGGCCGTGATATAATTGACGGGAATGACCGCCGCCTTTTCAAAAGTAAGTGACTCGGGCTTAATAAAGACTTGAGATGGTGAAACGGTCACTTGCTCGGCTTGCCCCCCGAACCGTGTAAAAGCAATTACTTCCTTACCGATCCAGTCGCTATCAACCTTATCACCGACCGACCTCACGATACCGGCAATTTCGTATCCCATAACACACGGTTTCGGCGGCCCATCGGGGTACTGGCCCTTGCGGGCAAGGATATCCGCAAAATTTAATCCTGATGCCTTTACGCTAATTACCAACTCGTTTGCTCCTGGCATCAAATCCGAAGTCGTTTGAATCTCAAGTACTTCGTAATCACCATTTGCTATATTAACAATTTGTCTCATATCAATTATTACTCAATACGGTGCCAGTCTTATTTACTTTCGGCTATTGCCATTCCTGTGACCATCAAATATAAGCGAATTAGAACTTCGTTTATAGATTTACTCATGAATCCTGACGATAGTTTTGTATCTTTGGCTCGCTTTAAAATGTTGCCAATAATTATGAACTAGAGATCGCTAATGGCTGCATCTTCCCCTTTTGAACAAAACTCCAGATTAAAAAATTTTCTTCTTATTACGGGGATTATTTTGATCGCCCTCAATCTGCGTCCCGCTTTAGCAGGTGTCGGTCCCCTGATAAGTAATATCCGTACATCAACAGGACTTTCCAATACGATGCTGGGGTTGCTCACCACACTTCCCCTACTGGCTTTTGGTGTTGTCTCCACACTAACGCCTCTTTTTACCAAACGCCTAGGTATTGAAGGTACGCTGGCGCTTGCCATGGCTCTACTAACCTTAGGCCTCCTGACAAGAGTACTTCCTAACAGTTTAGCTTTATTCCTTGGAACAATTTTGCTTGGAATCGCCATCGCCTTTGGTAATGTACTGCTGCCCAGTTTGGTTAAGCGGGATTTTCCTAAGCACACCGGCATTATGACTAGCCTTTATTCGAGTATGCTGGGCGTTGGAGCAACCATCGCAGCAGGGATCAGCGTGCCCCTGGCCCACAACTGGGGACTCGGCTGGCATTGGTCACTTGGAGTGTGGGCAGTTCTTTCTTTGCTGGCATTTATCGTTTGGCTACCCCAGTTAAAGTCTTTAACAATTCCAGAAAATAGCAGGAGCTTTACCAAAGCAATGAAAGAGCTTGGAAGTTCCACTATTGCCTGGCAGGTGGCCGTCTTTATGGGACTACAATCATTAGCATTTTACGTCGTGCTAGCATGGCTGCCAGAAATATTACAAAGCCGGGGGATGGATCCAAATACCGCCGGATGGATGCTTTCGCTATCACAAGGTATGGGAGTATTAGGCACCATATTTATTCCTACTCTGGCTGAAAAGCTAGATGACCAGCGGGGGTTAGTGTGGCTGCTTATGCTCTGCGAAGTGGTAAGCATAATTGGGTTAATGTTGCCAAGCGACTTTCTGGCGGGACTTTGGGCTTCACTCATCGGCATCGCCCTGGGAGGTAGTTTTGGGCTTGCTCTACTTTTTATTGTGCTGCGTTCTCCGGATTCTGAGACGGCCACTGAACTTTCAGGCATGGCTCAATCTATCGGATACTTTCTTGCTGCTATTGGACCTACCCTTTTTGGAGCGCTGCATGATTTCACCGATGCCTGGTTTATTCCTCTTCTATTTTTATTGGTTTTGATCACTATAAAATTGTATGCCGGGCTCGGGGCCGCTCGTCCCAAAGCAATAAAATAGAAACTCACACTTCCATTTATTACGTCGATAAATAATTCCTATTGGAACAAGAAGTCTTACCTCTTATTTTAGTTAAACATTAAACTATTTAACATTCAATTAAAAATAGTAGTATGAGTACTGCAACGAAATCTCTCTGGAAAATTGATCCGACTCACTCGGAGATCCAATTCAAAGTAAAGCACCTGGTTATTTCTACGGTAACAGGCAATTTCAAATCCTTCGATGGACATATCGAAACAGAAGATGAGAACTTTAAAAATGCCTCAGCTTACTTCGAAGCAGATATCGACAGCATATCAACTAATAATGAAGATCGGGACAATCACCTTAAATCCGATGATTTTTTTAACGCAGAGGAATATCCCAAGCTTACTTTTGAATCCACTGCCTTTGAGAAAACCGGTGACAATGTATATAAAGTAAGGGGTGACCTGACCATACGCGACGTAACCAAAGAAATAGCATTGGACGTCATCCACGGGGGCACAGTCGAAGATCCTTATGGAAATACCAAAGCAGGTTTTGAAGTTACCGGCACCATCAACCGAAAAGAATTCGGTCTTAGCTGGAACGCAGTTACTGAAGCCGGTAATGTTGTGGTAGGTGATGATATAAAACTGCAACTGAATGTACAGCTGATTCAGAATTAAACGCTGTACTGCATACCAAAAAAAGCGGATGCCCTGACAGGGCATCCGCTTTTTAATTGCTTTAAAATATATTGAGTTACTTAAGCTACTTTTACCCGCACTTTTTTTCCCTTCACTTTGTTGCGGTTCATTTTGCTGAGTACTTGACTAACATATTGACCTGGAACATCTACAAAAGAATGCTTAGGAAAAATATCAATATTGCCAATAGTTCCGCCGGGGACACTGGATTCGCCAGCAATGGCTCCCACTAAATCCCCAGGATAAACATTGTGCTTTTTACCCACGTTAAAATGCATTTTTACCATTTCCGAATCGCCATAACTTTTGACCTGTGGTTCAGCAGTTTCTGATTCCATAGCAGTAGAGTTCATCTTTAATAATGCCGCGGCAATCTCGATGGTCGTAAACCGATCATCGGTAAAAGCTTCGATCTGGTCTATATAGGATCGTAGATTTCCCTTCTCAAGGACTTCGACCACTTTATCCAATAGTCCTTCCATGCGGGAGGTTTGCACATCGGCCGTCGTCGGCAAATCCAGAGGATTTAACCGGGTTTTAATTTGTTTCTCGATCGTACGCAGCTGTTTGCTTTTTCTACGGGTAGCAAAAGTGATGGCCATTCCCGATCGCCCGGCCCTGCCAGTTCGGCCAATTCTGTGCACATAATATTCGGGATCCTGCGGGATATCATAGTTAAATACTACCTCAATATCATCAATGTCTAAACCCCGGGCGGCCACATCTGTACCCACTAATAGGTCGATAGCACCGGAGCGGAATTTTGCCATAACCCGGTCTCTTTGGCTCTGACTTAAATCTCCATTAATAAAATCAGCAGAATATCCGCGAGATTGCAATTCCCGAGTCACAGATTCGGTCTTGCGTTTCGTATTACAAAAGACCAACGCCAACTTGAAATCATTGATATCCATGAATCGGCAAATAGCCTCGGTGCGGACCGAATCTCGCACTTCCACTACATATTGCTCAATATTTGGAGCCGTTACTTTTTTGCGTTCAATGGTAACGGTCTGGGGATGATCCATATAACGATTCATAATCTTACGAATGCCTTTCGACATCGTAGCAGAGAACATGATCGTTTGCACGGGGTTTGAAGCATATGATAAAATCTGCTCCATATCGTCCCGAAACCCCATATTTAACATCTCATCGGCCTCATCAAAAACAACCCGCTGTAAATGATCCAGCTTCAAAGTACCGCGCCGGAGATGGTCGATCGTACGTCCCGGTGTTCCAACAACAATATGAGCACCTCGCTTAAGCGCTTTGATCTGACGCGAAATAGACTGTCCACCGTAAACCGGAATGACATGCAGCCCATCAATATGCTTCCCAATTTTAATGAGTTCTCCCGTTACCTGTATCGCCAGTTCACGGGTTGGGCACATAATTATCGTCTGCACCTTTGGCGTATTAATATCTGTCTTTTGTACCACGGGAATACCAAATGCAGCTGTTTTCCCCGTCCCGGTCTGTGCCTGTCCAACAACATCCTGTTCATTTATAAGTAGGGGGATACATTTTGCCTGAACGGGCGTTGGACTTTCGAATCCTAAATCCTGCAATCCCTTGAGAATCGATTCGCTAATGTTTAGTTCCTGAAAAGATAAATCGGTCATATTTTTGTGTAAAATGAAAATTAATTAGTGTCTGACGCTACAAGATGTACTTTTGCCAGCAACACACGCTGCAATCCTAAAACCGTACATAACGAGGGCGCCAACAGACCTGAGAAGGGATGCAAGAACCTGTTTTCACGAATAGGTGGGGATACAAAGTAACACCAGAATTGGCCTAAGGTACGGATAAGTAATCAGAATACATACTTTTATTAAGACAGATAACTAATTATCCGTAACCGCAGAAGTTTGAGTCACTGTACCTTCAACAATTTCTGCTTGATCTTCCTTTTCAACCCGGGCTTGTTCCGCCGGGCTGGCAAAAAGGATAAATAACCATTCTCTCCAGCCATCAGCTTCCTTGAGATCTTTCCAAATAGCAATAAATTCGTGGAAGACCAGATAGACTGGATTATAAGAATCCGGCGGTTTGGTAATACCGTAATTAGGTGTATTCAGTTCAGGCTGGAAAGTTCCAAACATACGATCCCAGATGATAAATGTAGAACCGTAATTCTTGTCAAGGTAATGATCGTCTTTGGCGTGGTGTACCCTGTGATGAGAAGGCGTTGTAAAAATGAATTCAATCGGTCGCGGTAGTTTATCGATCATTTCGGTATGAATCCAAAATTGATAAAGCACCGCTATTTGATGACAAATGAAAAATACAACTGGATGAAAGCCGGCAATCGCCACAGGCAAAAAGAAAACCACTTTAAATCCCTGAACCCACGACAGCCGGAAAGAAACCGATAGATTATACTGCTCGGATGAATGATGCGGCACATGTGTAGCCCACCAAATCCGCTGCTCATGCGCGATACGGTGTGCCCAATAACGGCAGAAATCCAACAAAATAAAACAAAGGGGAAATGACCACCATGTGTAGGGAATACGCCAGGGCATCATATTATAGAAAAAGAGCACCAGGGCAAAGATACTTACTTTGGTAAGCGAACTAACAATAATGTTACCCACACCAATAGCCGTTGACGCCCAAAAATCTTTGGTATCGTAAAGATCCCATTTCTGCCAGGCGCTCAATCCCCATTCTACAAATACAAGGGCGAACATTACAGGGGCTGCATAAATAATGATTGGAGGGAGCCCCATATTCATGAGCTCCTTAACAGTAATAAGTTCGGGCATGGGGAGAAAGACTGACCTAAAATTAGTTATCCTAACATATAGGATCTGTTTTCCAATTAAAAATAAAGCCTGATTTAATCATCGGATTATCAATTATCCATCATTCCATTGCTAAAAACGATTATTCCATTCCTGGATAAACACACTCATCGTTTTTCAGAGGATCTTTAACTTATTTGTTCTTAAGCTTCTCCTTGTCCGGCTTTACCGTAACTACAGGTAGATCAAGATGTTGAGCTACATTTTCGGTCGTCGATCCCAAGAAGAAATGTGCCAATCCACTGTGCCCGTGAGTAGCCATAACTACCACATCAGCATTATCAACCGCATATTCCTGAATTCCAACATGAGCGGATACTCCCCGTTGTATCACCGTCTTAAAAGCAATACTATGACTCGAAGCACCTTCGGTAATAATAAAGCGATCTTCGAAATCCACTTCGCCACGGGCAATCTGAATTTCCTCCAGTGCTTCCTGCACCAGGTAATCCATCAAGCGGTCGAGCAAGCTCTCATAAATATTTGCGTCATCTGTCTTTTGGGGATTCCGAACCTCATCCTCAAGAAAGCTGCCGTATAATTCCCTGACGTGGTAAAGAGTTATCTCGGCATCATAGGTATCGGCTAACATCAAGGCCGTTGGGAGCACGGAAAATGAAATCATTGATCCGTCTGTTGGCACCAGAATACGTTTTAGCCCTTCAGAAGATAACCGGGCATCTACTGTAAATACAGGTACTTCGGAATGGCGAATAACCTTTTCGGCCGTTGATCCGCGCAATAGATGTGTGTCGTGCTGCCCGCGTGATGCCATTACGATAAGATCATACTTCCCTTCTTTGGCAATTTCAGAAATAGCTTCGGATGGTTTACGATCAATTTGACAGATAGCTTCCCCCTTATATTCTTCCTCGATATAATCATCCATAATCCCCTTCATCTTATGCAGTGCTTCCTTTTGGGCCGTGGGATACAGATTCTCATCCATATCAAAAGGGACCCCTAAACGAGAAATACTCTCACTAAAATATTTGAGGGTGGGAATCACATGAATGAAATCTATCTTAGCCCCAAATTTTCGCGCAATTTCTTCGGCATGGGTATAAGCCGGAATTGCATTTTCAGAAAAATCGGTAGGCACTAATATTTTTTTAACGTTTGTCATATCAAATAAAAGAATTAAGTCAATAATAGTTTGCTTAGACACATTACGTTACTTTTTAGCCCGCAAATAGTCAAGTCCCACAACCATAATAAGTCCTATAATCATCCCCCCTATCCCACTTCCAAAGTGATCCGTTCCTGCATCCTTAACAGTTAAATAAGGCACAAATGGTGAGCTTTTTATCAGCTTCTTCTTCACTGTTTGAATCTGAATTTTTTTCTCAGTATCAGAACTGGCATTGGGATTTAATACCTTGCCCAACCGTTTAAATTTGGGTTGCAGTTCTTCCGGTGGATTTTTTCTTAATGCCTGCGCTTGTGGATTTTCATAGCTCACAACTCTTTGTTTCATTACTATTTCGGTATAAGTTCGATGCTGATAAGGCCAAATGACATACAGTGATCCGATTAAAAAACCGATTAGTACCGCTAAGGTTTGGTTTTCGTAGCGACTCAAAAGCCAAGAAAGAACACGTGAAAAAATAGCGATGCCAAAGATAGCGCCCAGCACAAAAGGAAGTAATGCCAGCAGACCATTGGTCGTCTCAGCCGTACCGAGTTTACTGACCTCCGATAATATGAAATCATACTTTCGCAAAATGAGCAAGATATAGGATCCGGATATGCCGGGAAGAATCATGGCACATATGGCAATTGATCCACTTAAAAATACAAAAATCGGGGTCGCGGGAGTATCAGTCGGCACCAGGGTTACTACCCAGAAACCAATCCCCACGCCAATCAGAATCATCAATGCGTGAAGCCAGTTAAATCCATCTATGGCTTTCGACAGGATGAAGATGGATCCCAATATTAACCCAAAAAACAGGCCGAAAACCAGTTCCGGATCGGTGAACATATAAAACTGTAACGGTACCACTTTTGTAAAAAATAAAACAGCACCACCAATTCCAGAAAGAAGCATCACTAAGAATTTCCAATCGACATCACTGGCAGCCGATCTTATTCTCAAGGTAAACAGTCGCTTTATAAATTCTAGGTCAAAACTTCTAATGGCATTGATCAAGCGGGTATAAATCCCAACAATCAGGGCCATAGTACCACCGCTAACTCCCGGCACAATATCGGCCGATCCCATTAAAAAGCCTTTGATCAACAGGATGGGAAATTCTCTCCATGATGTCGATTTTTTCTCTGGTTCGGAAGTTTCAGTCTGTGGCAAAATATGAGGAATTAAAAATGAAAAATTTAAAATTTAGAAATCTATTCCTGAAGAATATACTACTCAATTTTTCATTAATCGATTTTTCATTTTTAATTATTTTTGCCAGCCTTTTTTGCCGATGAGCGGCACAAACTTAAAATCACTGAAATGCTCTTCTTCGTACTCATCCTCTCGGATTTTGGTTATCCGAACCATCTCCTGTCTTCGTTCATCTCCTACCGGTACAACCAACCGCCCATTGACATTGAGCTGATCCAGCAGATCCTCAGGAACAACCGGTGCACCGGCCGTCACCACAATCGCGTCATATGGCGCATAAGCCGACCATCCCAACGTTCCGTCACCCAGCTTGCAACGCACCGAATAACCAAGCTCCCGAAGAATTCGCCGGGCACGCTCATATAATTCTTTATGGCGCTCAATCGTATAAACTTCTGCACCCAGTTCGCATAAAATAGCTGACTGGTACCCTGACCCGGTCCCAATTTCCAGCACTTTTTCTCCCGGTTTAAGATCCAGCAATTCCGTCTGGCGGGCTACCGTGTAGGGTTGCGAAATAGTCTGTTCTTTACCAATTGGCAGGGCCGTATCTTTATAAGCACGATCTTGAAGCGCGGTATCCACGAAAACATGACGAGGTACCATATTAAACGCAGCCAGCACACGTTGGTCTTTGATACCTTTATCCGCTAATTTTTCTACCAGCCGCTTTCTGCGTTGCTTGAATTTTGGATTATTTGCTCCGGATGACCAATTTAGCATGTTGGAAGTTAAGCCAATTATACTCTTTAGATTCGCTTTGAATTTATCAAGAGACTTTGAAAAACGATTTTTAACAGTACCAAAGTCTTCTATAACATAAGGAACTTACAACAATAAAATCGATTTTAATTGTATTACATCAAGACTGCAATATGTATTTTGCGGGATAAATTTTTCACCAGAGATCAAGATCCAAATCATGAAAACATTTTTTAAGGTTGTTGCGGGGATTTTCATTCTATTCATTCTCGTCGGGGTGGCGCTCAATTTATATTTTACGGATAAACGCTTGAAAAGCACGATAATGCCCTATGTAAATGATGCCATGGGTAGAAAAGTAGATGTCGGCACCATGTCGCTTACGTTTTTCAGCACCTTCCCTGAGCCAGGCATCAGCATCCAAAAGATGAACGTGCCGGATAAAACGAAATCAGATACTTTACTTTCTTTGGATGAGCTAATTGCCTCGGTTAATGTCTTTTCGTTGATGGGAGATCAAATCGATATCAGACAAATTCGCCTTCGTAATCCCAAATTCACCTACCTTGTCTATCCCGATAGTACAACGAATATCGATTTTCTGTTAAAATCATCCAAAACATCAGCTGATACTTCTGCCGGATATGCATTCGATATCCCCTCTTTCCAGGTCAGCGGCGGAAATTTCAGTTATCACGATGAGACTTCCAAAACAGATATTCGGCTCAACAACCTGAATGCCGATATTTCCCTGAATTATGCCAAACAAATAAAAAGCACAATCGATGCAAAGCTAGGCGGCCTCAGCGCTTCTATCAATGATACTTCTTATATAAAAGGATTGCCGCTTAGCCTAAGTCAGCAGTCAACAATTGACCTGGATCATGAAAGTATTACCCTGGATAAAGGGACCTTTTCTATACGAGGACTAACACTTAATCTCTCAGGATCACTTTCGAACTGGAGCAAAACACTAATGGCGGATCTAAAATTCTCGTCATCTTCGGATAACTTCGGCGAACTGCTGCGACTCCTGCCTGCCCGCTATGGCAAATACACCAATGGGTTAGAAACCAAAGGATCCCTGGCAATAAACGGAAATCTCTCCGGCCCTGTTGGTGGCAAAGACCTTCCCAAGTTTGATATCACAATGAATGTGACCAACGGCTATGTCAAAAATCCGGATTTACCTCAACCGATCCAGAATATCCAGCTAACTGCCAAAGCCAATAATGATTTACTGACGATCGATAAGCTGCAGGCCAAGGCAGGTGAGAATAAGCTATCGGCAAATGCAAAACTAATCAACCCACTGGAAGATAACGGCAATTTTAACGTGGATTTCGATGCAGATATCAACCTATCGACCCTCAAAGACTTTTATGATATCAGTCAGTTTGATATCGAGCAGATGAATGGGCAGCTTAAAGTCAAAGGCACCGCAAGTGGCAATCGCGTCAAGCCCGAAAATGCCAAATTCGATGCCATTGCCCAACTAAAAAACGGCTCCCTCAAATACAGCGGCGTCTCCAAAGCTATCGAAAAAATTTCGGTGGATGCCAAAGCTAATCAATCGGCCATCACCATTAATAACTTGCAGATGCAGGCTGCCAGCAACACCTTCTCGATGAAGGGAGTCATCAATCAGCCGCTAAAAAAGAAACAACGCAACGTTGATCTCAATACCGCCCTGAAATTTGATCTCGCTACGATCAAAGATTTTTACCCGATTAATGAGGATACCTTGTCGATGCGAGGGCAATTGGCCGCTGATGCTACGCTCAAAGGCAAGGCCGACAAAATTGAGGAAGCCGTACAAACGGGAAAAATTTCGCTCAAAAATGGGTATATCAGCTATATATCGCTGGGCAAACCCATCCGGGATCTCATGCTGGAATCCACGCTTGACGGGCCTACGATGAGAATATCCAAAGCGAATTTTAAAACAGGCGAAAACAGCCTGTCAGCTACCGGCATCATCACCAATTATCTAAGTGACAATCGCTCCATCAACCTCGATATCAATGGAAACGCCGATCTTGCTGAAATTCAAAATTATTACGATTTAAAACCTACGATCACGAATCTAAATGGCAAAGCGGATCTCAATCTCAAAGCCACCGGCCCAATATCCGATCCCGCAAAGATGAAATTTGATGGGCAGTTAACGATCAACAACATGAATATGAAAGGCAACGGTCTCGTACAGCCGGTTACGGATCTGAATGGCAAGCTGGCTCTGAATCCCCAAACGGCTAAACTGAGCTCGCTGAAATTCAAAATCGGATCTTCAGATATTGCATTGAATGGGTCGCTCACCGGCTATATGGCGTACCTGGAAGCTGAGAAAGATCGTAAAACGACTCCTAAATTAACCGGATCCTATAAAAGCAACCTGCTGAATCTTGATGAACTGATTGACTGGTCCGATACAACAACGGCCAAGATCCCCATAAATCTGCCTGAGCTGAACAGTTCGGTAGATGCCAGCATCACTAAGTTAATCGCTACCGGGGTGCCCATGCACAACCTGCAAGCCCAGGCAACAACTACTCCGAAGCAGATCAAATTGAATAAAGCCACCGTTGAAATGTTTGACGGCAAGGCAAGCGGCGCTTTTACTTGGAACGTGCCCCGGTCGGATCATACGATGATTACCTTCCATGGCAAATTGGACAGCCTGCAGGCAGCTGCTTTTTTCAAAGAATATCCTATTCTCGGCAAAAATAGCAAGTTTCACGAACATATATCCGGGGCATTCAGTGCTGATGTGGATTATTATTCCGAGCTAAATGTTTATCTGGACCCGCTCATCGAGACTACCAAAATGAATGGAAATTTTGGGATGACAAAAGCTCGACTCAAGGGGCACCCCATACAGGATAAACTCGCTTCACTGCTCAAAACTAATGAGTTTCGAAATATCGCTCTGGATGAATGGAAAAGCACTTTTAACATGGGAAACAGCGTTTTCACCTTTAAAAACCTAAAACTTACCAGTGGTGATATCGGCATGGAGCTGAACGGTACGCAGCATATGGTTAAAGGCGATATCAATTATCAATTGAAATTATTTCTGCCCGGACGTTTTAAAGATGCGATTGCCTCGGTTATCACCAAACAAGCAGCCGATGCACTGACGCAGAAAAATGGCACAATTATGCTGCCGCTTCGCGCTACCGGAACGCAAGAGAATCCCAAGCTCGCTCCCGACAAAGAAGTGATGGCTCCAATTATTAAAGACTATCTGAAAAAGAAAGCCGGAAATGTATTAAATAAACTGTTTGGCGGACAGTGAATTTCTCCCGTGCCGGGAACGTGGGTTGAAATCTCTCTTTTCTGGCAGTTTCGAAGATAATTAAATCCTTTAAAAAAGTAACTGCCCGAAGGTATGCAGAGCATAGAAATGGGCTCCCAACGCAGAGCGATGGGAGCAAAATAGTGGGTTATTTTGGGATCTGCCTTCAGTTGCTACGAGGCTTATAATTCTTCCCTACAATTATCTCCCATCAGTCGCTCTGCGGCTGATGGCCCATCGGCGCTCCGCGTCCCTTTTGGCACTAGCCTGGTTAGAAGCTTTCTTTCCTTGCAGTTTTAAGGGCGATTGAAACCCTAAAAGGTAACGGGAAGTCTCAGATCAATTAGTATAGAATAACCTCGAACTTTCACTAAATTTTCTGTGTTCCATTGCTTCAAATCTTTTTCTTGATGCAACATCGACCAATTGCTCAAACCAAATTGTCAACTATTCGCTGTAAACTTTATCTTAGCGCTCTTACAGTTAGTTATATCAGCGATTTAATAATATAGTGATTTGGCTTTAATGGATACCTTACATATTTACAATACACTTAGTCGTGAGAAAGAAGAATTTGAACCGATCAATGAAGGTTTTGTTGGCATCTATGTATGTGGCCCTACGGTTTATGGGGATCCACACCTTGGCCATGCCAAAAGTTATGTCTCTTTTGATGTAGTGGTTCGCTACCTCCGTTATTTGGGATATCGCGTGCGCTATGTGCAAAATATTACCGATGTAGGCCACCTGACGGATGATGCCGACCAGGGCGAAGATAAGTTGGAAAAACAGGCGGAAATTGAGAAGCTGGAGCCGATGGAAATCGCTGAAAAATATACATACAACTATTTTCGCGATATGGATAAACTGGGCGTACAACGTCCGGATATTTCTCCCCGGGCGACGGGCCATATCATTGCACAAATCGAGATGGTCAAGAAACTGATCGAAAATGGTCACGCGTACGTCACTGACGGTAATGTGTATTTTGATGTCTCATCAGACAAGGATTACGGCAAACTTAGCGGCCGCTCGGTTGAAGAGCAGGAAAGTGGAACCCGCATAGAGACGGCCAGCGACAAGCGAGCTCCCGAAGATTTTGCGCTTTGGAAAGAAGCCGGAGACGACCACATCATGAAATGGCCCTCTCCCTGGGGCATGGGCTATCCCGGATGGCATGTTGAGTGCTCGGCAATGTCCACTAAATACCTGGGTGAGCATTTCGATATCCACGGCGGGGGTATGGACAACCAATTTCCCCATCACGAATGTGAGATCGCTCAAAGTGAGGGGGCCTTTAACAAGCCATTCGCCAACTACTGGATGCACAACAATATGGTGACGCTCGAAGGACAGAAGATGGGTAAGTCACTGGGCAATGCTATTTCGCTTGACCAGTTTTTCTCTGGCAGCCATGATCTGCTGACCCGCGCCTGGGATCCGCAAATTATTCGATTCTTTCTGCTGCAAAGTCATTACCGCAGCACCACAGATTTTTCCGAAGAAGCTCTATCCAGTGCAGAAAACGGGCTACAAAACTTGCAGGATATGCTCCGAACTGTTGACAATGCCACAAGCGGCAACAGCGAAGCCTACGATTTGCAATCCCTTCGAAAAACGCTGGAAAGCAAACTTAATGACGACTTTAACACGGCGCAGTCAATTGCCGTGCTTTTTGAGGAGCTGAAGGTCATCCGCAAAAGAATTAACCAAGATGATGTGCCGACAAACATTGATGATATCAAGCAATTCCTGCACGATTTTGTAGATGGAGTGCTTGGCTTATGGCCGAAGAAAGAAACCGCTTCGGGATCACAAGATAAAATCAATACATTGATCGAACTGTTAATTGAAATTCGCAATAAGGCCCGTCGGGAGAAAAATTTCGACCTGTCGGACGCTATCCGCGATCGCCTGGAAGAAACGGGTATTAAATTGATGGACAGTCCTGAAGGCACCGAGTATAAAATTAGTTAGTTTATAGATGGGTAGAACAAATATTGTAAAAGCAACCACCCCTGCGCCTCTCCTTGCAAAGGAGGGGATTTGTGAGAAAATTTCTTAATGATCTGCTAAAAATTCTCCCCTTTCAAAGGGGAGATGCAAGAGGGGATGAGGTGATTATTTGCTATTATGGATAAGAACAAGAAAATATTCAACCCAAAGAAAACCAAAGGGCAACGAAAATATTTGCGCAACAATATGACCAAAGCGGAAGTCATCCTTTGGTCAAAATTGAAAGGGCGCCAGTTACACGGTTATAAATTCAGAAGACAACACGGAATTGGAAATTATGTTATAGATTTTTATTGTCCTGAACTGAATCTTGCTGTAGAAGTTGATGGAGAATCCCATTTCACACGATTTGGCGCTTTACATGATAAGAAAAGAGCCAGCTTTCTGGCCAATAATCAAATTTTGGTACAGCGATTCACTAACGCTGAAGTCAAACAAAATATCGATGGTGTAGTAAAAGAGCTTTCTGCTTTATTAAAACATTTGGAAAAAAGAATACATAACGACCCTTGAATTTCTGGCAGTGGACACAACCTCCCCTACGCCTCCTCCTTGCAAAGGAAGGGATTTTTGGGACGAATTATATTGGTAGATTTACTAAAAATTCTCCCCTTTGCAAGGGGAGATACAGAGGGGTTGAAGTGATTATTTGAAACTAATTTCCTTTATTTGTCCTAAACTCATTACTCACGACTCAATACTACTAAAAAATGCATTCAAATTATTTTACATGGAATGTTGATCCAATAGCTTTTGACCTTGGCACTATCCATCTGCCTTTTCCAATTGCAATATGGGGAATCATTGCTGCCTTCATATTCATCTATTTCGGCTATCAAAAGTTGGTACCTGATGATCTTCCTGCCAATAAAGAACCGGACATTCCTGCCTGGAAACTATGGGGGATGATTATCGGGTCGTTCATACTGGGACAACTCATATTTCTGGTACTACCTTCCCCAACTTTTAGCCAAATTGGCCCCATCGAGCCCCGATGGTACGGTATCTTATTTGCAAGTTCGTTTGTGATAGGCTTTTGGTTGACCCAGCGCATGTTCAAACAAGCCGGCCGAGCTACCGAAGAGGTCGATCAACTGCTCACCTATATGATCATCGCTACTGTTGTAGGTGCCAGACTGGGGCATGTAATCTTCTACGACCTGATGTATTACCTGCGTCACCCGGCAGAGATAATTGCTATCTGGCACGGGGGACTAGCCAGTCACGGTGCAGCAATAGGAATCATTATTGCCATGTATTTATTTGTTAAAAAGAAGAAAGACATGAGTTTTCTCTGGCTGGCCGACCGCGTAGTAATTGTCGTTGCAATTGCCGGTGCTTTTATTCGAACGGGTAACTTTTTCAATTCAGAGATTGTAGGGAAACCCACTGATGTGCCTTGGGCTATAATCTTTCCCCGGGCACGTGTACCCCACCCCGGGCTTCCGCGTCACCCATCAATGCTATATGAAGCCATTCTGTGTATTATAACATTTGTAGTGCTTTGGGCTATCTATAAGAAATATAAGAACCGCCCCCCTGAGGGATCACTTTTTGGTATCTTTTTGATAATGATATTTGGCGTGCGCTTTTTCCTTGAATTTCTTAAAGAACAACAGGCCCATTTTGCAACAGGTATTCTCAATATGGGTCAATGGCTAAGCATTCCATTGGTGGTTGCCGGTATCTGGCTGCTAATAAAAAAAGTGGATTGGCGTAAATTTTCTCCTTTGAAAACGAAGCCCTCAGAATCCTGATAAACAAAATCATTAAATAACCTTTCATCACTTAGAAAAATGCAATCATTAGATCCTAACGTAGAGAAAAAGATAAATGGCTGGCTTGAAGGTAACTACGACGAGGAGACCAAACAGGCTATTCGAAAGAAATTAGATGAAAAGGCTTACGAAGAGCTGACTGATGCCTTTTATAAAGATCTGGAATTCGGTACCGGCGGCCTTCGGGGAATTATGGGAGTCGGATCAAATCGGGTCAATAAATATACCTTTGGGATGGCCACGCAGGGATTGAGCAACTACCTAAAAAAGAATTACCCGAATGAACAAATCAGGGTAGCCATCTCTTACGATTGCAGAAACAATTCAGATACACTTGCCCGGCTTGTTGCGGATGTGTTTTCTGCCAATGGTATATACGTTTATCTATTTAACAAACTGCGCCCCACCCCAGAGCTTTCATTTGCCATTCGTGAACTAGACTGTCATGGCGGTGTGATGCTTACGGCTTCGCACAATCCGAAAGAATATAACGGATACAAAGCTTATGGTCCGGACGGCGGGCAGCTGGTCTCTCCACAGGATAAGATGGTGATGGAAGAAGTGCAAAAGATTGCAAACATCGACGAAGTATCTTTTGAGGGAAATAACGATCTGATCGAGTCTATTGGCAAGGAAATTGACGAAAAATATCTTGATGCCATTGCTGAACTTTCAATGTCTCCGGATGTCATTAAGCGACAGAAAGATTTGAAGATTGTCTTCTCTCCTATTCACGGCACTTCCCGTGTTTTGGGGCCTCCGGCACTTGAGCGATATGGATTTAAAAATGTACATTTCGTGGAAGAACAGATGAAGGTGGACGGGAACTTTCCTACGGTTGAATATCCGAATCCCGAAGAGAAAGAAGCAATGTCAATGGCGCTGGAAAAGGCCAAAGAAATAGATGCCGAACTGGTGATGGCCACTGATCCGGATGCCGACCGCGTAGGCATTGCCGTGAAAGACAATCACGGGGAATGGGTGCTGCTTAACGGTAATCAAACCGGTACGCTGATCATCAATTATATGCTAAACGCCTGGAAAAAAGCTGGAAAATTATCCGGCAAGGAATATATCGTTAAAACCATTGTGACTTCGTATCTCATCGATCGTATTGCTGATTATTACAATGTGGACTGCTACAATACACTGACAGGCTTCAAATATATCGGTGAACTGATGACCAGGCTGGAAGGTGAAAAGCAGTTTATTGCCGGTGGAGAGGAAAGCTATGGCTACCTGATTGGCGACCACGTACGCGACAAGGATGCCATTGTATCACTCGCTATTATTGCCGAAATGACCGCCTATTACAGGGATAAGGGGAGCAGTCTCTTTGAAGCACTACTCGATATGTATATAGGACATGGCTATTTCCGGGAAAAATTAGTGTCGATATATAAACGGGGGCAAAAAGGGGCTGAAGAAATCCAGCATATGATGAAGGCCTACCGCGAATCCCCACCTAAAAAACTTGGCGGATCTAAAGTGGTTACTATCAAAGATTATAAAACGCAAGAATCAAAGAACCTGGAATCAGGAACAACATCTGAAATAGACTTGCCCATTTCTAATGTACTTCAGTTTGTCACGGAAGATGGATCCATGGTTTCCGTTCGCCCATCCGGTACTGAACCCAAGATCAAATTTTATTGCAGTGTAAATACGAATTTGGAAAGCCGCGACGAGTTCGAAAAAGTAACGGAACAGTTGGAGCAAAAAATGGATACCATCATTGACGAGCTGACTCAATAATCACTATATACCAGATCATAGATCCTTTTTCTATTTAGTACGTTTATAAATATTACCTTTTTACTATGGATTAATTTGAAAGGGTATTATTTTCCTATCTATCATATATAGAATATTATGGATATAACGTAAAAATGGATGACCAATCCGGCCAGCAACAAGAAAAAATCCACACGTCCACAGGTTTCTTCAGCAAATATCAAAAATACCTTGCTGAATTTGTCTATGGAGGTATAGACGGTAGTGTAACAACTTTTGCCGTAGTTGCTGGATCAGCCGGAGCAAACCTTGATTCGTCCATTATTATCATATTGGGGTTTGCTAACCTAATTGCCGATGGTTTTTCTATGTCGGTGGGCAGCTATCTGTCAAATAAAAGCGAAATAGAAAATTTTGAAAAACATAAACGCATCGAACATTGGGAAATCGAACATCTTCCCGAAGAAGAAAGAGATGAAATCCGAGAAATTTATAAAGCCAAAGGATTCAAGGGCAAATTATTGGAACAGGTAGTAGATATTATAACTGAAGATCCTGAACGGTGGGTTGATACGATGATGAAAGAAGAGCTCGAGATGATGAAGAAAATGAAATCTCCAATGGCCATGGCCATTGTCACATTCATTTCATTTATACTGGTTGGCATTACCCCGCTGTTAATCTATATCCTTGACTATGTTGTCCCCAACAATGTTAATCACCTGTTCTACACTTCTATCGTTATGACCTCCCTGGCATTTGTGGGCATAGGATTTTTAAAATCATTTGTTAATCAAACAGGAAAATTCAAAAGTATATTTGAAACTCTTTTACTGGGTACTGCTGCTGCAGCGCTGGCTTATTTTACTGGTAATATTCTAGATAAATTATTTTAAAATTAAACATTGTTCTGCTTAGGCTATTAGATAACTTCATTCATGGAAAATTTCTTCTTCTCCCCTGGAGCTAATGTTTTTTACTATGCGATGATAACGGCAATAGCTACCGGAGTTGGTGCAATTCCCTTTTTCTTTTTCAAAAATTTAACGCACAAATGGCTGGGAATCTCAAATGCCGTTGCTTCCGGCCTGATGCTGGCAGCGAGTTTCGGACTCATCTATCAAGGGCTCAGTTATGATCTCTGGTTTACGGTCATCGGTATTCTTATTGGCTTGGGTTTCATAGTTATCAGCCATCGTTTTATCGATAAATATGATAATAATTTCGCTATTAAGAATATTAGCAAAGCGGATAGCTCCAAAATATTGCTCATTGTAGCCATTATGACTCTTCACTCTTTTACCGAGGGCGTAAGTGTTGGCGTTTCTTTTAGCGGAAGCCTCCATCTGGGTATTTATATCACTACGGCCATAGCTATTCATAATATTCCGGAAGGACTAGCAATCAGTCTGGTGTTAATTCCTCGCGGCACCTCCCCCTGGAAAGCCATGTGGTGGAGTATTTTTTCCAGTCTTCCCCAGCCGATTATGGCCGTTCCTGCATTCTTATTTGTGGAACTGTTTAAACAATATTTGCCGATGGGACTTGGTTTTGCGGGTGGAGCTATGATTTGGATGGTTTTTGCTGAACTCATACCCGATGCTCTAAAAGACAGCGAGGCATCGGTAGTAGCAACAACAGTAACCTTCTCTACAACGCTTATGTTTCTATTTCAGGCTCTTATTAGCTGAGCAAAATTCGATTTGCTCCAGCCTTCAATATTTGATTACTTCTAAATTCAATGGCTTTTACTCTTGACTATTAACAGACAATCAGTATGATGAACAACTCTTATCATTTTTCTTTCAAAATTATTTCTTTGGCCTTTTTACTTGGCTGCTTTATCCTGCAACCTAAAAGTTATGCCCAGGAGAAGGAACATTATTCTAGCGTTAAGCAAGCCCTTTCGCTGAGCGGAAAATTACGAGGTTCGAATGGACCCAGAAATGTAAACTGGATCGACGGTGGCAATCGGTATTCCTACATGCAGTATAATCAGAATACACAAAGCATGGAAATCCGCGCTTACGATCCGGCCACCAACGAAGATGAACTCATTTTCAACAACAAGAATCACACCTTCCCAAATTCTGATTCTACGTTCGAATACTCTTCTTTTCAGTGGTCCAAAGATTCGAAATATTTGGTATTTCGAACGAACTTTCGACCCATTTACCGAAATTCCGGAATCTCTGATTATTATCTCTATTCAATTGATGATGGTACAATTTCATTACTGGTGAAAGATGCCCGCACGGCTGAGTTGTCCCCAGATGGGACCAAAGTAGGCTATGAAAGAAATGGCGATCTTTATATTTATGACTTGTCGTCTAAAATAGAAACCCGTCTCACAAACAGTGCTAAAGACTATTTCTATAATGGTCACTTTGGATGGGTATATGAAGAGGAATTTGGTTTGACCCAAGCATGGAGATGGTCTCCAGACAGTAAATATATCGCTTACTGGCAAACCGATGAGCGCGATGTTCACCTCTTCAAAATGACGGATTATTCAGGTCACCATCCGAAATATGAGCAAATCCCATATCCACAGGTAGGGGATAAGAATCCCACTGTAAAGATTGGAATAGTTAATATTAACAACACTCAAAAACAATGGATGAATATTCCTGACGGTGGATACATTCCACGCATATACTGGACCTCAGAAGAAGGCCAACTGGCCATTGTCCATCTTAATCGTGCACAAAATCATCTAAAGCTACTCTTCGACAATGTGCAAAACGGGGATAGCCACGTTGTTATGGATGAACAGTCTGATACCTGGATTGACGTTTTTGATTTCTTTGCCGGCGTTCAGGATCTCTTTTATTTTCCAAAAGATAGCAAGGAGTTTTTCTGGATTTCGGATCGTGACGGCTGGAATCATCTCTATCGCTATGGTTATGATGGAAAACTTAAAAACAAGGTGACGCAAGGCAATTGGGAAGTAACCAAGGTTAATGCTGTTGATAATAAAAACAACCTCATCTATTATACTTCGACTGAGGATTCTCCTTTGCAACGTCATCTATATTCCATCAACTTCAATGGACAAAACAAGAAAAAAATTACGCACGTAAAGGGAACTCATGATATTAGCATGGGATCCAACGGAAAATATTTTATTAATCGCTATTCCAACACTACAACACCTACCCAAGTTGAACTCTGGAGTACCACGAAAGGCAAACTGAAGACGCTGGAAGATAATGCTTCGGTAAAAGAATTCACCAATACGCATGTCTATACTCCTAAAGAGCTCTTTTCGTTTACTACCAGTGACGGCCAAAAAATTGACGGACAGATGATCCGTCCAATGAATTTTGACCCTTCTAAAAAATATCCGCTCCTATTAAACATTTACGGAGGTCCCGGCGCCCAGGGAGTGTATAATACATGGGCGTCTAACGGCTGGATACAGTACCTGGCTCAACAAGGATATGTGATTGTGAATATCAATAATCGCGGAAGTGGTGGATATGGCTCAAAATTTGAAAAAGTTGTATATAAGCAACTCGGTAAATGGGAATCCCACGACTTTTCCGAAACAGCTAAATATATGGCTGAAAAGAGCTGGATCGATGGCTCAAATATGGCTATCCGGGGACACAGTTATGGAGGATATATGACTACTTTTACTATGTTTACCCATCCCGATGTTTTTGATGTTGGGCTAGCCGGAGCACCAGTTACCGACTGGCGATTCTATGACAGCATCTATGCCGAGCGATACATGGGCCTGCTCGAGAATAATAAAACTGGCTATGCTCAAAGTGCCTCGCTTACCCATGCTAAAGATTTAAAAGGCCACCTTTTTGTTGCTCACGCCACGATGGATGATAATGTGCATGTACAAAATACCATGCAACTAATGACAACACTGGCTAAAAATGGCATTGACGCCGATTTACGAATTTACCCACCCGGGCACCATGGCGTAGCTTTTAATACAGCAAGTTATTACTTGCTGTACGAAACTTATACCAAATATTTGAACCGATATCTTAAATAAATTAGAAGCTCTTTCGTTAAAGCACCTGTTGGCAAGTCCGGCAGGTGCTTTTTTTTCGAAGGAGACAAAAACAATTACACATTTTTTAAAATCTTTTTGCAGATAAATGTTAGCACTTCCTCTTTAAAACCATTAGTTACCATGTCAAAAGAAAATCGATTTAAACAATTTTTATTGGCTGGATGAATCACTTAAGGCGTCACATTTTTTTAATAATTTTCTTTTTTTCTTTCGCCATCTCGGCTTGGGCTCAATCTTCCCAAAGCTCAACTATCAATGTTTTTCTTGACTGCCGGGGATGCAGTGAAACCTATATTCGCGATCATATTAACTTCGTGAATTATGTACGCAATAAAGAAAATGCGAGTGTTCACCTGCTGACTACCCGTCGCCATACAGGGAGTGGCGGCACCGAATACACGCTCAAATTTATCGGAAGGAAACAGTTCAAGGGGAAAAATGACACGCTAAAATATGTTTCCCCAAAATCTGATACCAGGGAGGAACGCCGACAAGGATTAGTTAAACATGTAAAGTTGGGGCTGCTCCCTTATATCAAAGACAAACCGGTTGCCGAGGATCTCACAATTGACTATGAAGCTAAAAAACAAGCTCAGGCAACTCCTAAAGAAGACAAATGGAACCACTGGGTTTTTGATGTGAGTCTCCATACCTATTTAAGCGGACAGGAGACAAGAAAACATTTATTCTTATCAGGTGGTGTTTCAGCTGAACGGGTAACCCGCGATTGGAAAATAAATATAAATTACGATCGAAATTATAACCGGCGCCGTTATACCCAAAACGATACGACCACAACCTATATTACACGCGAACAATTCTTCAATGGAATGGTAGTCAGGAGTTTATCAGATCATTGGTCAGCAGGAATATTTACTGAAGCTAATCATTCTTCTCGCAACAATATCGATCTTAGCTACTCCGCAAGCCCAGCTATAGAATACAATATTTTCCCCTATGCCGAATATTCGGAGCATGAAATCAGTTTCAGGTACACTCTTGCGGCTGCCCATTACAACTATAACCAACTCACCATCTTCGATAAAACCAAAGAAACGCTATTTCGTCAGCGACTTCGTGCCAATATTGATATCAACCAGCCCTGGGGTGAATTCCAGAGCCGGATTTCGGCATCTGCGTATATGCATGATTTGAATAAAAATCGAATGGAAGTTCACATGAATCTAAATTTCCGCATCTTTAGAGGATTATCACTGGATATTTCCGGTCGATATTCCTGGATACACGATCAGCTATCAATTCCAAAGGGCGAGATAACCGATGCCGAACAGCTACTCAACCTGCGGGAACAGGCAACTTCCTATTCATACGGGGCTTCCATAGGGATCCAGTACACCTTCGGCTCAATATATAATAACGTAGTGAATCCCCGATTTTAACCAAATCAGCTTAAGCCGAATTATTCATGAGTAGGTATAAATTAGACACCTAAGTTATTGATATAATACTATTTAATTGGGCTTACCACATAGCTCGAATTCCGAGACTGAAATGAGCTGCGAACGTTATCCATGTACGGCGTTAAAGATGAAAAGCATTTGCGCAACGTATCTCCATACGTTTTACGCATGCTTTTCACTTTGCCTTGCTCATGAATAAATTTCTTGATGAATAATCCGGGTTAAGAATCACCCTGATTGACTATTCGAAGTGAGCATAGCACTTAGTTTCTCACCGCCGCGAATGCCAAAATCGAGCGTACGTATAGGAAATGGAATCACGATATCATTCTCATCAAATTTCTTGGTAATAGCCATAATAGCATCGCTGCGAGCCGACCAGTAATCCGGATTCCGTCTAAAGTTGACCCAAAATCGGATTTTAAAATTTATAGAGCTACCTCCAAATTCATCATAATAAAACTCCACCCCTCTCTTTTTGTTAAAGTTGTCTAAGGATTTTACCGCGTCGATAGCCACTTCTTTAGCCTTCTCTAAATCATCTCCATAAGAAACCCCGCAAGACAAATCAATACGCCTCTCGCCGCTTCGAGTAAAATTGAGCATCGCATTTTCAAAAACTGTTTTATTAGGAATATAAACAATTTGTCCCTTCGGAGTCTTAATAATCGTATTTCGGAGATTCATCTTTGTAACGGTCCCGTAGTATCCGTTGGTCTCAATTATATCCCCAATACCGAACGGATGTCTAATTGACAAAATAATTCCGGAGATAAAGTTCGACGCAATATCCTGAAATGCAAAACCTAAGGCTAAACCGATAATTCCAGCACCGGCAAGCAGCGAAGTAACCGCGCCGTCAAGTTTGAGAATACTGAGAGCAATAAATACCCCAATTCCAATCACTAAAACGCTAACGATCGTTTCCATTAAATGGATGATCGTTTTGTTGTGAGTAACTTTGTTTAATAGCTTATCTACGGCTTTCCTTACCAGCTTCCCAACCACATAAAATACGATTAAAACAATCAGGGCTACAACAAGGTTGGGGAGCATCTGGATTAAAGTATCAATCCATTTCTCCAGTTTGCCAGCTATTAAATTATACGCCTTTGTGAAC
>Ga0209918_1000220_pt1 | contig 42456 bp, 47 predicted proteins | sample SalPonD_shore_MG_FD_185712 | JGI IMG/M metagenome (GOLD analysis project Ga0209918, IMG submission 185712) | Salt pond soil microbial communities from South San Francisco under conditions of wetland restoration - Salt Pond MetaG... | ecosystem: Environmental > Aquatic > Marine > Intertidal zone... | reverse complement strand
GGGCTGCTGCGGGCGATCGGCGGCGGCGCGCAGTACCGCCGGGCCTCTTTCCTCCTCGACGCCCTGGGTGAGCAGCTGTTCCCGGACTTCGTTCATATCCACGAGCAGCCGCAATTGCCGCGCGCGCTGGGCAGCGCCCCTTTCGACAACGAAGGGGTGGCGACCCAGGCCCGCGACCTGGTGCGCGGCGGTGTGCTGGAGAGCTACGTCCTGGACAGTTATTCGGCGCGCCGCCTGGGCCGCCAGACCACGGGCAACGCCGGCGGGGTTCACAACCTGCGTATCGATGCCGGTCCGGCGGCGGGCGGCGGCGACCAGGCCGCCCTGCTGGGCGCCATGGGCCGCGGCCTGCTGGTTACCGAGCTCATGGGGCAGGGCGTGAACGCGGTCACCGGCGATTACTCGCGCGGCGCCGCCGGCTTCTGGGTCGAGGGCGGCGAGATCCAGTACCCCGTCGAAGAGCTGACCATCGCCGGCAATCTGCGCGAGATGTTTACCGGACTGCAGGCCGTGGGCAGCGACGTCGACACCCGCGGGAATGTCCACACCGGTTCCTGGCTCATCGATCGTATGACCATGGCGGGTGAATAGGGCCGGGCAGCCGCCGCGGCCTTAGCGCCCGAACAGGAAATCCTCCAGCCCCCACTTGCTGGCCATGGTCTCGGTCGCGTTGAGCAGCTCCTCGGCTCGTCCGGGGTGGTTGTAGCGCCCCCGGGCCAGCCATTTGAGGGCCGTGTCGCGGTCCGGCGCGGTGGAGAGCAAATGAATGAGCTCGGCCGCCTCGGCGCCGACGATTTCCCCGCCCAGGAGCTCGCCGCTGTCCATGTCGCCGAGCAGGCGCACGAAGCCGTCCGTATCGCTCTGGCCCAGGGCGCGCGGCGAGGTCTCAAAGGCCGCGAAGCCCACGGCCGGTTCGTAGCCCTCGTCTTCCGCCGTGTCATCGTCCAGTCCGATACGGGCCAGCTCCACGGCGCTGTACACGGCTTCCGGTACCCACGCGGGCTCTTGCGCGCGGCCCGCCCCGTCGATGATGTTCTCCACGACCAGCGTCGCGTCGGCCAGGGCTTGGTTGGCGGTCATCTGCTCCGAGGTGCAGTCGCCGATGGCGTAGATGTTCGGCACGCTGGTCTGCAGCTGGTCATTGCGTGCGACGAAGCCGCGCTCGTCCAGGGCCATACCCAGGTCCTCGAGTCCCAGGCCCTCGGTATAGGGGACCCGTCCGGTGCCCAGCAGCAGCCAGTCGCAGCGTACCTCGCTGCCGTCCTCCAGTTTGACCAGGACCTCCTCGCCGCCCGCTCCCGTGACCACCTCGGTGCCGGCCAGCCGGGCGCCCGTGCGCGCCTCCACGCCGTGGCGAGCCAGCGCCGACTTTAGGGTGCCCAGGGCCTGGCGGCTGAATGCGGTGCGTGACAGCGGCGCCGAACCGGTCAGCCAGGTCACCTCGCAGCCCAGCATGTGCAGGATGAAGGCGAACTCGGTGCCGATGACGCCGCTGCCGATCACCGCCACGCGCCGGCCCTCGGGGGGGCGCTCGTCGAAGAGCATGTCCGTGGTGAGGATACGTCCGCTGACCGGCTCGACCCCGGCGGGCAAAAACGGGTGTGAGCCTGTGGCCAGAATGACGTGTTCGGTTTTCAGTTCCTGCTCGGTGCCGTGCGCGTCGGCCACACAGACCGTATGGGCATCGCCCAGGCGGGCATGGCCGGTCACGGCGGTCACGCCCAGGCGCTTCATGTAGTTGATGTAGCTGTCCTGCACGGTGGCGACCACGCCTTCCTGGTGATCCCAGGCGCCGGCGAGGTCGGCCTCGAGGCGCCCCCGCAGGCCCCGCTTGGCCAGCTCATCGTTGGCTGCCAGCAATTGGGCGCTGTGGTGCCAGGCCTTCTTGGGCACGCAGCCCCGGTTGAGGCAGCACCCGCCCCAGTCCGCCTTTTCCACGATGGCCACGCGCTGGCCGCGCAGGGCCGCCAGGATGGCGGCCCGGTAGCCGCCGGGACCCGAGCCGATGACGGTGATGTCGTATTTTTCGCTCATTGTCTCCTCGAAAACTCAATGGGTATGCGGCCCCACCGCGCGCCGCGCGGCCGGCACAGCTCGGAGCCGCGCGCCTATTTGACCAGGAACAGGGCGGCGAGCCCCAGGAAGGAGGCGAAGCCGATGACGTCCGTGAAGGTGGTCAGCACCACGGAGCCAGCCAGCGCAGGATCGGCGCCGAGTCGGCGCAGGACCAGCGGGATCGTCACGCCCACCAGGGCCGCGGCGATCAGGTTGATGACCATGGCCGCGGCGATGATAACGCCCAACATGTCATTGTTGAACCAGAGGGCGGCGACCGCTGCGATGACCAGGGCCCAGATCAGGCCGTTGAAAAAGCCCACGGCCAGTTCCTTGACCAGCAGGCGCGTGGAGTTTGACTTGCTGATCTGTCCCAGCGCAATGCCGCGTATCACCAGGGTGAGGGTCTGGCTGCCGGCGATGCCGCCCATGCTCGCCACGATGGGCATGAGCACGGCCAGCGCGACCAGCTTGTTGATGGTCGCGTCGAACAGGCCGATGACCCAGGAGGCCAGGAAGGCGGTCACCAGGTTGATGCCCAGCCATACCGCGCGGCGCTTGGTGCTGATCAGCACGGGGGCGAACATGTCCTCGTCCTCGGTCAGACCGGCCATGCTCATGAACGAATGCTCGGCCTCGTCGCGGATAACGTCGACGACGTCGTCGATGGTGATACGACCGAGCAGGTGTCCCTCGTCGTCCACGACGGGCGCGGTCACCAGGTCGCGCCGTTCGAACAGATTTGCGACCTGCTGGGCCGAGGTGGTGGCCGCTATGCCTTCGACATCGCGGTGCATGACCTCGGCGACGGTCAGGTCGGGAGCATTGGTGAGCAGGTCGGTCAGCCACAGGGTCCCGAGATACTTGCCATCGCGGTTGACCACGAACAGGGTATCGGTGGTCTCCGGGATCTCGCCGCGCCGGCGCAGGTAGCGCAGCACGACGTCGAGGCTGATGTCGGCGCGGACCACGACCGTGTCCACGTTCATCAGGCCGCCGGCCGTGTCCTCCGGATAGGACAGGACGGATTCCAGGCGCTGGCGGTCCTGGTACTCCATGGTGAGCAGGACTTCCTGCACCACGTCGCCTGGCATCTCGGGCAGGATGTCCGCCAGGTCGTCGGTGTCCAGGTTCTCGGTGGCGGCCACCAGCTCCTGGGGGTCCATCTTCTTGATGAGGGCGGAGCGCACCTCGTCGTTGAGGTGCAGCAGGACCTCGCCGTCGATCTCGGGATCGACCAGTTCCCAGATGGACTCGCGCTCGTCGGCGGGGAGCGACTCGAGCAGGTGCGCGATTTCGGCCGGGTGCAGCTTGTTGACCTGCCGGTGGACCTCCTGCAGCGATTCCCCCTGGAAGGCCTCGATCACGTCATCAAGACGATCGCCGGTCTTTTCTTCGAGCTCTTCGGCCATGGGGAACCCTTTCCTGCTGACGCGGCAAGTTTAACAAGCGGCGCACACAAAGGGAAAAGCCGCAGGGGCTCAGTCCAGTTGGTTGACCTGCTCGACGAAATCGGCGATGGCGGTGTCGTTGATTTCGGCCATGAAGCGCGCGACCCGTTCGCGCAGGCGGCCGAGGTGGCTGCGCGAAATGATGTATTTGACCTCGGGCAGCATGCTGGGGTGCATGCTGAACTCGGTCAGACCCAGCCCCAGCAGCAGCCGCGTGAAGCGTGGATCGCCGGCCATCTCGCCGCACATCGCAACGGGAATACCGGCGCGCTCGCCGGCGGCAATGGTCATGTGTATGAGCGCCAGGACACCCGGATTGAGCGGGTCGTAGAGATAGCTTACCTCATCGTCGACGCGGTCGATGGCCAGCGTGTACTGGATCAGGTCATTGGTGCCGATGGAGAGGAAATCCAGATTACGGGCAAGGATATCGGCGCCCAGCGCAGCGGCCGGGACCTCGATCATGCCGCCTATGGGCATATCGGGGTCGAAGCGCTGGCCGACCGCGCTCAGCTCGCGGCGGGTCTGATCCACGAGCATCACGACCTGCGCCAGCTCCTGAGCATTGGATAGCATGGGGATCATCATGCGCACCGGACCGTGCGCCGAGGCGCGCAGAATCGCCCGCAGCTGGGGCAGAAAGACGCCGGGTTCGCGCAGACACAGGCGAATGGCGCGCAGGCCGAGCGCCGGGTTGGTCGTCACGGGCGTGTCCTGGCGGCCGCCGTCGACCTGTTTGTCGGCGCCGAGATCGAGTGTGCGGATGGTCAGGGGCTGGCCGCGCAGGCGGCGCACGATGCGCGCATAGACCTCGAATTGCTCCTGTTCGTCGGGAGGCTGTGCGCGGTTCATGAACAGATATTCGGTGCGGAACAAGCCGACCCCTTCGGCGCCCGCTTGGCGCAGGGCGTCGATGTCGTCGGGCAGCTCGACGTTGCCCTGCAGTTTGATCGATACCCCGTCGCGGGTGATGGCCGGCAGATTGCGCAGCTTGTTGAGCTGGGCGTGGCGGCGCTTTTCCTCACGCTGGCGTGCGCGATAGTAGTCGAGGGAGTAGTCGTCGGGTGAGGCCAGCACGACGCCGCGCTGGCCGTCGATGATGATCAGATCACCGTCGCGCAGATAGCGCCGGGCGTGGTGGATGCTGACGATGGCCGGGATGCGCAGGCTGCGCGCCAGGATGGCGGTGTGCGAGGTGGGGCCGCCCGATTCGGTCACGAATGCGGCAAAGCCCTGGTGCTGCATCAGGACGGTGTCGGCCGGGGTCAGGTCGTCGGCGACCAGGATCTGCCCCTGCATCGGCCGCTCGGGGGCCATGTCATGGCGACTGGGCGCGGTCAGCAGCAGGCGCTGTATGCTGGTGACCACGTGGTCGACATCGTCCCGGCGGGTGCGCAAGTACGGGTCGTTCATGTCCTCGAAGACCGTGACCAGGGTGTCGCGCTGCAGCTTCAGGGCCCATTCGGCGTTGCAGCCGCGCCGGCGAATGATCTCTTCGGGCGCCTGCGCGAGGGTGGAGTCCTCGAGCATCAACAAATGCGTCTCGATGAACGAGGCGATTTCGGGCGGGGCATAGCTGGGGATATGATGGCGCACCTCTTCCAGGCGCTGCTTGGCGGCGGCCAATGCGGCCCGAAAGCGCGCCACCTCCTCTTCGATGAGGTGACTCGGCAGGGCATATTCGCTGATTTCGAGCTGATCGCGCTGCAGGACGTGGGCTTCGCCGATCGCGATGCCGTTGGATACGCCACTGCCGGTGAGCACCAAAGCCATGCGCAAAGCCCCCTCTGGCCGGTCGCGGGCCGTCGTCCGGCAGCCGCTTCGCGGTGGTGCGGCCCGAACGCTCGGTGTGTCCCAGTATCCGGCGTGTCGGCCAATTCGGCAAGCCGCACGGTCGGGATGAGGCGCTATTCGTTCTCGCCGAAGCGCTGGTTGATGAGGTCGACGAGCTGCTCGATGGCGTCCTGTTCGTCCTCGCCCTCGGCCTGTATCTCGATGCGCGTTCCCTTGGCCGCGGCCAGCATCATGACCCCCATGATGCTCTTGCCGTTGACCTCACGGCCATTTCGGCGCACCTGGATATCCGCGCTGAAGCGCGAGGCGAGGGTGACGAACTTGGCGGCGGCGCGGGCGTGCAATCCCAGCTTGTTGATGATCACGGCCTCGCGGCACACCATATCAATTCCCCCTGGGGCTGTACGGCATGACGCCGTCGCGTCCGCCCGTCACGGCCTTGGTGACCAACTCCTCGAGGCCCATCTGCGGGTAGTTCAGCAGCCTGACCAGCATCGGCAGGTTGACCCCGGCGACGACGGCGATGTGCTCGCCGACCATCTGTCCGGCGATATTGCCCGGCGTCGAGCCGTACATGTCGGTCAGCACGAGTACGCCGTCGCCGTGGTCCAGTGAGGCGATGCGCCGCCGTGCCTCGGCTATCTGGACGTCGGGCTCGCAGTCCTGCCCGATGCTCATGACCTCCACCTGCAAAGGGCAGATGCCCAGGACGCTGATCGCCGTGTCCAGCAGCGCCTCGCCGACGCGCCCGTGGCTGATGATGAGCAGCCCGACGCTCACTGCAGTTCCCTGTGGCGGGTGAGGACCTGGCGGCCCATAGCCTCGAGACTGCCCGCCAGGCGTTCGACCAGGTAGACCGAGCGGTGCTGCCCGCCGGTGCAGCCGATGGCGATGGTCATGTAGCTGCGGTTGTCCGCCTCGAACTCCGGCAGCCACCGCTCGAGAAATTGCTCGAGATCGCTGTAGAGCTGTTCGACCTGCGGCTGGCGTGCCAGATAGTCGGCCACCGGCTGGTCGCGTCCGGTCAATGCCCGCAGCTCGGGCTCCCAGTGCGGATTGGGAATGCAGCGCACATCGAATACGAAATCGGCATCGGCCGGTACGCCGTGTTTGTAGCCGAAGGACTCGAGCAGGACCGACAGGCTGCGCTGTGCCTTGGAGCTGACGCGCTCGCGGATGAGATCACGCAGCTGGTGCACGTTGGTCAGGCTGGTATCGACGATGAGGTCCGCGCGCGCCGACAGGGGCTCGAGCAGGCGGCGCTCCATTTCGATGGCTTCGTTGAGCGGCACCTTGTCGTTGGACAGCGGGTGGCGGCGGCGCGTTTCGCTGAAGCGCTGCAGCAGCGTGGCGTCGTTGGCCTCCAGGAAGAAGATGTCGCAGTCCAGGCCCTTGGACTCGAGGTCCTCGACCATGGCCGGGAATCCCTCCAGGTCGCCGCCCAGGGTGCGCGCGTCGATGCCCACGGCGAACTGACCGCGGTGCGGCCCCGATTCGCCGACGACCTGCTCGGCCAGCGCGGGCAGCAGCCCGATCGGCAGGTTGTCGATGCAGTAATAGCCCAGGTCCTCAAGCACGTGCAGCGCGATACTCTTGCCCGAGCCGGACAGACCACTGACGATGATCAGCCTCATGACGATTGGTCGTGGATGTGGCGTTGCTGTCGTTCCATGAAATCCTGGGCGGCATTATACCCGCTGACGTAAAGGATATGGTTTCGCACGGCGGCCTCGATAATCACCGCCATATTGCGACCCGGGGCGATGGGAATCAGCAGCTCCGGTACGTTGACCCCGAGCACCGTGCGGTTGTGGCGCGTACCCTGCAGACGATCGAGCGTGCCGATATCCAGCTCAGAGAGGTACTCGAGGCGCACGATGAGGCGCAGGTATTTGGTCGCCTTGAGCGCATTGTCGCCGTACATCGCGCGAATGTTCAACACGCCCAAGCCGCGTACCTCGAGAAACCCCTGCAGCGGCTCGGGGCAGGTGCCGGCCAGTATATCGGTCGCGGCGCGATGGAATTCGGGCGCATCGTCGGCGATGAGGCGATGGCCTCGCGAGAGCAGCTCGAGCGCCAGCTCGCTCTTGCCGATTCCGCTCGGCCCGGACAGCAGCACGCCGATGCCCATGACCTCCATGAAGACGCCGTGGAGAGTGACCTTCTCGGCGAAGCGCTCGGCGAGGTAATACTGCAGCTGGGCGATCAGGGTGTGGCCGCTCATGGGCGAGGAGAAGAGGGCGATGCCGGCCGCTTCGGCGCCTTCGAGCACCGCGCTCGGTACCGCCCGGCCGTCGGCAACGATCAGCAAAGCGGGTTGGCTGTCGAACAGACGGGCCAGGGCGTCCTGGCCGGAGTTCTTGCCCAGGCCCGCCAGGTAGTCCAGTTCGGCGGCGCCGAGGAGCTGAATGCGGTAGGGCCGGATGAGATTCAGGTGGCCGACCAAACTGGCGTTTGGCGCGTGCTCGCCCGCCGGTCCCAGGGGGCGTTCGCCGCCCGTGGGCTCGTTGTTCCACGCCAGCTGCAAGGGGTCGCGGTGTACCGAAAACAGCGTGCTGACGGTGGTCGGTTCGGACATGGCCGTCAGTGTTTGGCCTGCCAGTTGGTCAACAAGTCGTACAGATGGCGGTCCGAGTCGGCGGCCCGGGCCTGGCGGCGCAGGGCCTCGTCGCTGAACATCGTGGCCAGCAGCGCCAGGACCTGCAGGTGCTCTTCGGTCGACTCCGCGGGTACGATGAGCGCGAAGAGCAAATCGACCGGTTCGTTGTCGCTGGCGTCGAAATCGACGCCGTGCGTCAGCTTGACGAAGGCGCCGATCGCATGCTGCCCATGACTCAGACGTCCGTGCGGGATTGCCACGCCGTGGCCGACGCCCGTGCCGCCGAGGCGTTCGCGGGCAAGCAGGCTCTCGAATACCTCGGCCTCGCTGATGTCGGCGCGCCCTTCAGCGATGAGCTCGCTGAGTTTCTCGAGCGCGCGCTTTTTGCTGTTCGCCGTCAGGCCGCAGGTGACCCGTTCGGGTGTGATGATGTCGGTAAGCTGCATGGTAGAAACGCCGATTGCGCTGCCCCCGCCCCCGTCACTCCGGGGCCTGATTCTTGACCGACTCGTCGGTGCGCCGGTGTTCGGTCATTTTTTCCTTGTGTTTCTTGATTTGACGGTCGAGTTTGTCGGCGAGCGCGTCGATTGCCGCGTACATATCCTGCTCATCGGCTTCGGCGTAAAGACTGCCGCCGCTGATGTGGACCGTTGCCTCGGCCTTGTTGCGCAGCTTTTCGACGCACAGCACGACGTGGACGTTGGTGACGTGATCGAAGTGGCGCTCCAGCCGCTCGAGCTTTTCGCTGACGTAATCGCGCAGCGCCGGGGTGATGTCGATATGGTGGCCGGTCAGGTTGAGTTGCATCGATAGCTCCTTGGAAATCAAAAGAACGTGTTATTCGGTGTGCTCAAGCGAGGCGCTTGCGCTCGTTAGACGGAGGTATCGCCAGTCCTTCGCGATATTTGGCGACCGTGCGCCGCGCGACGTTGATGCCCTGTTCGGACAGGATGGAGGCGATCTTGCTGTCACTCAGCGGTTTGGAGGGCTCTTCGGCGGCGATGAGCTTCTTGATGAAGGCGCGTATGGCGGTGGCCGAACATTCGCCGCCGCTGGCCGTGCTGACGTGACTGGAGAAGAAGTATTTCAGCTCGAAGATACCGCGCGGCGTGTGCATGTACTTGTTGGTGGTCACGCGCGATATGGTCGACTCGTGCATGCCGACTTCTTCGGCGATGTCGTGCAGGACCAGGGCCTTCATCGCCTCTTCGCCGTGCTCGAGGAAATCACGCTGATGCTTGACGATGCTGGTGGCCACCTTGAGCAGCGTTTCGTTGCGGCTCTGCAGGCTTTTGATGAACCAGCGCGCCTCCTGCAGATGGTTTTTCAAATAGGTCGTATCTGAATTGTTGTGAGCCTGTTTGATGAGGCTCGCATAATGCGAATTGATGCGCAGGCGCGGCGCGGCGTCGGGATTGAGCTCGACGCGCCAAGTGCCCTTGACCTTGCGCACGATGATGTCGGGCACGACGTACTCGGTGGTCGCCTCGGCAATCTGATTACCCGGGCGGGGATTGAGCGACTGGACGATCTTGATGGCTTGCTTGAGCGTCTCTTCGTCGATCTTCATGCGCCGCATGATCTGGGCATAGTCGCGGCCGGCAAGCAGGTCGAAATGGTCGGCAATGAGCTCGCGTGCGGTGTTCAGGAGCGCTACGTCCTCGGGCAGCTGGCGCAGCTGCAGCTGAAGGCACTCGCGCAGGCCGCGGGCGCCGACGCCGGGCGGATCGAAATTCTGAATGCGATGCAGGACCGCTTCGACCTCATCGAGCTCGATGTCGCTGTCCTCGCCCTGGGCCAGCGAGCGTTGAATGTCCTCCACCGAGGTCGTCAGGTAGCCGTCTTCGTCGATCGAGTCGATGATCGCGTCGGCGATGGTCAGGTCCGTATCGCTGAAGTGCGACATCTGCATCTGCCAGTGCAGGTGGTCCTGGAGCGTCTCACTGCTGTCGCTTTGTGTCTCGTAGTCCGAGGAGGCGCCCTCGTCGGGACCGGAGTAGCTCGCGGGAGCGACGTTGTCGTAGATGTCGTCCCAGGCGGTGTCGACGGGCAGGTCGTCGGGGATGTCGGATTGCTGCAGGTCCAGGTCGTTGTCGCCGGTCTCCGGGCTCGTCGAGTCGGCCCCGGTTTCACCGGCTTCCGCCCCGGCCTCGGATTCGGCTTCCTCGGCGACTTCGAGCATGAGGTTGGAGTCCAGGGCCTCCTGGATTTCGGTGCGCAGCTCGAGCGTCGACAATTGCAGCAGGCGAATCGCCTGCTGCAATTGTGGGGTCATGGTGAGGTGCTGGCCGAGACGGAGTTGTAGTGTTTGTTTCATGGCATGGACGACAAGCCGGCTGTGGACCCTCTGCCGACACGGTTCAATTTTAGCGCATTTACCCGTACGGTACAGGGTATCTCTTTGGTCACAGGCGGAAATTTTCCCCCAGGTATACCTTGCGTACGTCCTGGTTATCGAGTAGGGCCTCGGGCGGACCCTGGGCGATGACCTCGCCGCTGTTGATGATGTAGGCCCTTTCGCAGATGCCGAGCGTCTCGCGTACGTTGTGATCGGTGATGAGCACACCGATGCCGCGTTCGCGCAGGTGTCTGATGATCGCCTGGATGTCCAGGACGGAGATGGGGTCGACGCCTGCGAACGGTTCATCGAGCAGGATAAATCGCGGTTCGGTTGCCAGCGCACGGGCAATTTCCACACGTCGGCGCTCTCCGCCCGACAGACTCATGCCGAGGTTGGTGCGAATGTGGGTTATGTGCAGCTCCTCGAGCAGCTCGTCGAGCAGCTGTTGGCGCTGACCGGGGGTGAGCTCCTTGCGGGTCTGGAGGATGGCGAGAATGTTGTCGGCCACGCTGAGTTTGCGAAAGACCGAGGCCTCCTGCGGCAGATAGCCGATGCCCTGGCGGGCTCTGAGGTGCATGGGCAGTGCGGTGAGGTCCCGCTCGTCGATTCCGATGGTGCCGCCGCCGGCGGGAATGAGCCCCACGATCATGTAGAACGTGGTCGTTTTGCCTGCACCGTTCGGGCCCAGCAGCCCGACGATCTCGCCGCTGTCGATGGACAGGGAGACATCCTTGACCACGTCGCGGGACTTGAAACGCTTGGCCAGATGCTCGGCCCTGAGGACACTCATGGGGATTTGTCTTGTTGGGGGCTCGGCGCCTTGTCCGGTCCGGCCTTGGGGGAGGCCTCCGCCGGACCCGGGGTAGAGTCGGTGTCCGCACCGGGGGGCTCGATGATGGCATGCACGCGGCCTTGGCCGCCTGCGCCCTTGCTGGCGCTGACCGTGGCGTTGCGGGTGTCGTAGTCGATGCGTTCGCCGGCAAAGGAGTTGGCCCCGTCGAGGACGCGCGCCTGGCCGGTGAGTACGAGCTTGCCGGTGGTGGCGTCGTATTCCATCTCGTGCGCCTCGGCCTGAACCCGTGTCGTGCGCCCGTCGGGCAGCTGGCTGAAGTGAGCCGGTTCGCCGCTCGCCTGGACCTTCTGCAGTCGTCCGTCGCGCTGGTAGATGAGCACGCGGTCGGCCGTGAGCTTCATGCTGCCCTGGGTCATCTCGACGTGACCCCGATAGTCACTGTAGCCGCTCTTTTCCTGGATCGTGACGCGGTCGGCGTGGATATCGATGGGGTGAGTGCGGTCCGAGCTCAGTGCCTGTGCCGCGGCGGGCGTGAGCAGGCACAGGGCGGTGAGCACCAGGTTGTTAAGGCTGCGGCGTCGCATAATGTCCCCGGACATTGGCCAGCAGATCCACCCGCCCCGCCTCGAGGTCGACGTGCATGCCGACGGCGTCGATACGATTGGGTCCGCTGCGGATGGTCACGGCGGTTTCGGTCTCCGCGTATTTTTCATCAGGACGCAGGGTCAAGTCACGGGTTTCCAGGCGGATAGGGGCCTGGTCGGCGCTCGCCGCCCGCACCATGACCACCCGCCCCTGGAGCAGCACCAGGCGGTTGTGATTGAGAATGCGTCCTTCGTCGGCGTCCACCGTCCAGTCCGCCAGACCGGGGCGGAACCACTGCAGGTGCAGGTGGGTGATTACCTTGAGGTCGTTGTCCTGATAGTGATCCAGATGGTCCGCCTTCAGTCTGTACAGCGGCTTGCCATCCGTTCCCATGGCAGTGGCCGTGAAATCGTCGAGATAATAGTCCGGGATGTGCCGCGGACCCGGCGGCGCGCCCGGTTTGGGCACGTTGACGACGTTGAGCATCCAGACGCTGAAGCCCGCCAGCGCGAGCACGACCGCCAACAGGATGTACTGGGTGCGGCCCATCAGAGGTAGTGCTGGAGTTGGCCCTGCAGCGTGCCCTGCGCCTCCATGATGAGCTCACACACCTCGCGCGCCGCCCCGCGCCCGCCGCCGCTGGGTGTCTGCCAGTGGGCGTGCTGCTTGACCAGCGGGTGGGCGTCCTGTACCGCCACCGCCAGTCCGGCCAGGCGCATCACGGGCAGGTCCACCACGTCGTCGCCGACATAGGCCGTTTGCGCCGGGTCCATGGACAGTTTGGCGAGCAGGTCCTCGAAGGCGGGTCGTTTTTCCAGGCGGCCCTGATAGACGTGGCGTACGCCCAGATTGTGCATTCGATGGTTCACCACCTGCGAGGAACGTCCCGTAATGACCGCGATTTCCACGCCGCTCTGCTGCAGCATCTTCATGCCGTGACCGTCGCGCGAATGGAAGGCCTTGTATTCCTGGCCGTCGTCGCCCAGGAACAGGCTCCCGTCGGTCAGTACGCCATCCACGTCGAAGACGACCAGCTTGATCTGCGCGGCCCGCGCCAGGATGTCCTGCATGGTTCGTATGATTCCTTTGCCAGAGTGCCGCCATGATACCCCGGTGGGCCACCCGACGCGACGGCTCGGGCAGTCTCAGACCACGCCGGCGCGAAGCAGGTCGTGCATGTTGAGCGCGCCGACTAGCCGCTGCTCGGTGTCGACGACCGGCAGGGCGTTGATGCGGTGCGCATCCATCATCTGCAGCGCCTCGGCCGCGAGCTTTTCGGGGCCGATGGTACGACAGCCCCGGGTGGCGTACTCGCCGATGAGCGCCCGCTGCACGTCGATGGAGCCGTGGTCCAGCACGCGCCGCAGATCGCCGTCGGTGAACACGCCGACCAGGCGCCCAGTCGCGTCGGTCACGGTCGTCATCCCCAGACCCTTGCGGCTCATCTCCACGAGGGCCTCGCTCAGCGGGGCGTCCTGTGCGACCCGCGGGATGGTCTCTCCGGTGTGCATGACGTCGCTCACGTGCAACAGCAGGCGCTTACCCAGCCGGCCGCCGGGGTGGGACAGGGCAAAATCATCGGCGGTAAAGCCCCGCTCCTCGAGCAGGGCGATGGCCATCGCATCGCCCATCGCCAGGGCCGCGGTCGTGCTGGACGTGGGCGCCAGTCCGAGCGGACAGGCCTCCTTGGCCACCCGCACGTCGATGTGAACGGTCGATTCCTTTGCCAGGCGCGAGGCGGGATTGCCGGTCAGGCTGATAAGCGGCACGTCCAGGCGTTTGATCAGCGGGACAATGGTCAGGATCTCGTCGGTCTCGCCCGAGTTGGATAGTGCCAGCACCACGTCCTTGGCCGTGATCATGCCCAGGTCGCCGTGGCTGGCCTCGCCCGGGTGGACGAAAAAGGCCGGCGAGCCGGTGCTTGCCAGGGTGGCCGCGATCTTGTTGCCGATATGTCCCGATTTGCCCATGCCGATGACCACGATGCGTCCCTCGCAGGCCAGCATGTAGCCGCAGGCGCGCACGAAGTCATCGTCGATGCGCGCGGCCAGGTCGCGCACGGCCTCGGCCTCGGTTTCCAGCACGGCCAGGGCCATGCGCTTGAGCTTGTCTTTGTCCATCGTCATTGGGAGCTTGAGCGATCCGCGTTTCTAGCGACGGCGTTGTCCTCACCGTTGCGGGCCAGCCCCCGCTTGCCGCCTTCTGCGGCGAGCCGAATGTTGTATCGCTTGGCCACCAATCCTCTCCTTAGTGAGGCACGCTGTCGTAGTAGAGCAGAGCCAGATAAGCCATGTATCCGAGCACCAGCAGCGCGCCCTCGATGCGGTTGATACAGCCCTGACCGCGAAAGCCGTATGCCATGGCGAACAGGGCAATGCTGACGCCGATCATCACGGGCATGTCCCGACTCAGCACGGCCGGGTCGAGCGCATGCGGTGCCAGGACGGTGGGCAGGCCTATCACCGCGAGCAGGTTGAATATATTGGAACCGATGATATTGCCGATCGCAATGTCAGGTTCCTTCCTGAGGGCGCTGGCGACGGAAGCGGCGAGCTCCGGCAGACTGGTACCGATGGCCACCACGGTCAGTCCGATCACCAGATCGCTCACGCCGTACGCATGGGCCACGTCAACGGCTGCCCAGACGAGCAAGCGCGAGGCGCCGAGCAGGACCACCAGGCCGAGGAGCGTCCACAGCAGCGCCGTCGACGTGGGCATGCCCACGGGGATTTCCTTTTCGTATTCCGCTTCCATGGGGTCGCGACGATGCTTGCGAAGGCCGAGGCTGATCATCCAATACACCATCACGGCGAGCGCACCCAACAATATCACTCCGTCGAGCCGACTGAGATCATCGTCGAGCATCAATACCAGCGTGAGCAGCATCACCGCGAACATCATCGGATATTCGCGGCTGAGGGTCTCGGAGCGCACGCGCAGCGGGGTGATGAGGGCGGTGGCACCGAGCACCAGTGCGATGTTGGCGATGTTGGAGCCGACGGCGTTGCCCACCGCCAGCGAGGGGTTGCCCTGCAGCGCCGCCATGGTTGAGACGAGTATCTCGGGGGCGGAGGTGCCGATGCCGACAATGGTCAGGCCGATGATCAGCGGCGAGATGCCCAGGTTACGGGCCGTGGCGGCGGCGCCGTGGACAAAGCGGTCGGCACCCCAGACCAGCAGCGCAAAACCGGCGGCCAGGGCGGCGTAGGACAGCCAGAGGGTGTGGGTCATCGCATCAACGCGGTTCGAGGAGTTCGCAAGTGCGCAGTGTAGCAGTTATGACGGGCGTTGCGCGTTCACTGCTTCGGCTTCGGGCTCGGCGCGCTCTTGTCCGGCGGCAGCTCGAAGTCGTCGTCGAAGTCCTCGAATTTCTCGCGCGGCGGGTTGCCGTCGTAGACCAGGCTGCGGCGGCGCTGCAGGTAGGCGTCGCGCACGAAGACGTAAGGGTCGAGCGCCGCCTGCTGCAGCACGCGGCTGGCCTTGAGCAGGCTGGCGCGGGTGTCCACCGCCCGCAGCGCTACCAGCCCCCACTTGGTATTCGTGCTTCGTACATCCCACAGCGGATTGGCGTAGCTGTCGCCCACGAGGCCGACAGTGTCCCGGGCATCATTCGGCCCGAGAAACGGCAGGACGATGTACGGGCCGGTGCCCACACCCCAATAGCCCAGGGTCTGGCCAAAGTCCTCGTCGTGCTTGGGCAGTCCGGAAGGTGTGGCGATGTCGAGCAGCCCGAACAAGCCGAACACGGTATTGACGCTGAACCGCAGTGTGTCGCTCGCCGCCTGACCGCCCTTCAGCTGAAGCAAGTCGTTGACGATGACGACGACATCGTTGAGGTTGCTGAAGAAGTTCGACACGCCGGTGCGCACGGGGCTGGGCACATGCCGTTGATAGGATTCGGCGACGGGCTTGCCGATCTTGGTATCGAAATCGCTGTTGAAGGCATAGACCTGCCGGTTGAACGGCTCCAGCGGGTCGCTGCGCTCACCGGGACCGGCGCTCGAAGCACAGCCGGCCAGCATCGACAAGCCGAGGAGCGCTACGCAAAGGCGAAGACCGGCTGGGACGCGCACAGGCATGGGCAACTTCGTTTGTCTTGTTGTTGAATTGGGAGTTGGCCGTGCCGCCGGAGGTGGGGGGATTCCGAGACCCGGGCTGTTCGCAGTTTAATGCAAGCCCGTTCGGCCCTTCAAGTACTTGGCGGCGCTCGCCCTCGGCTGCCCGCGGCCGGATGCCTCAGCGTGCCTCGGTCTTGGTCGCCCCGCAGCGTGGGCAGCGGTACAGCGTCACCAGTTTTCCCGTCTTGACGTCGAAGGGTCGTTCCTGGGCGACCTCCCATTTGTGAAAGCCGCTTTTGCACAGGCTCTTGCCGCGGTGGCGTTCCTGCGCGCTGGGCTTTTTGAAGCGGACAATCTCGCCCATCGGATACCTCCCGATCATCAGACCCTGTCACTGGCCGCCCTCAGTCGCTGCAGGCATTCGTACGTGGAGCGTGCGGCTCGCCAGCGTAGCTCACGTTCGGCGCGGCGCGAGTCCACGGCCAGCGAGTAGCGCATGCCTTCGAGCCAGCCCGGTTCGCCCGCGATGCCGCTAATATGCCACAGTCCGCGGTGCAGGGCGCGTGCCAGGGCGAAGGGCAGGGGCAGCGCCAAGGCGTGGCGTGCACGCTGCATGTCCCGAAACGACAGCGGCGGATCGGCGGCGAGATTGAAGCTCCCGCTGTGCGGGTAGCGCAGGGCAGAGAGGATAGCCTCGGCCACATCGTCCTCCCAGATGCACTGCGTCAGCGGCTGCGGGTCCGGCAGGCTCGGGTAGAACGGCTGGCGCAAGAGCCATCGCAGCAGCGGTTGGGCGTGCGGGCCGAGAATGACGTGCGGGCGCAGGCGTACGACGCCGGGAACGGGCGCGTGCCCGGGTTTGGCATCGGCCTCGAATGCATCCAGCCAGTCTTCTACGGCCACTTTGTCCTCGGCATAGGCGAAGCCGGGCATCGCGCGCCGCGGACTCGATTCATCGAGCAGCGGCGGGTTGTCGGGCCAGGCGCCGTAGACCGCGGCGCTGGACAGATGCACGATCCTCGTCACGCCTGCCGCGCGCGCGAGCGCGAAGACATTGGCGCTGCCGTTGACGTTAATGTCGCGCATCAGCGCGCGGTGGCCGTTACGATGCCAGGGTCGGCCTTTCAAACTCGTTGGCAGGACCACGAAGGCCAGATGGATCACCGCATCGACGCCGCGCAAATGCCGACCCAGCTCCGGGGAGCGCACATCGTCCTGCACCTCGGTGTATTTGGCATGACGAAAACCGCTCGCCCGCAGGTCCACGCCCAGTACCTGCGACACATCCGCCTCCAGGCACAGGCGCGGCAGCAGCACCCGCGCCAGGTGCGAGGCACTGCCGGTGACCAGCACCCTCACGTTTGGCGGCCCGCAAGTTGTTTGTTGGCGCTATTGAACACGCGTTTTCTTCTGTCTCTCAAGTTGGCAGTTGGCAGTTGGCGGTCTGCAGTCCGCAGAAAAAAAGCATGACGGCTTTTGCTGCCGACTGCGAACTGCCAACTCTGTCAGCCGAAGGCTGGCAGCACGTCGCGGGCCATGACGTGCATGCTGCGCCGGATCTGCTCCGTGGGCAGTACGCCGGCGCCGACGGCGCACAGGACGTGGTCGACGCCGGCGGCCTCGAAGGCGCGCAGCTTGCGTACGCAGTGCTCGGGGTTGCCGACGATGACCATGCCCAGGGTCTCCAGGGTGGCCAGGCTCAGGGTCTTGTCGATGAGGCCGGACAGGCGCCCCACCTTGCGGTAGTACTCGTAGCTGGCGTACAGCTTCTCGAGCACGGGCCGGGTCTGGCCGAGCAGCTGGCGATAGAACCAGACGATGCCTTCCTTGGCGATGCGCCGTGCCTCGTCGCCGTCCTCCAGACAGAAGATGCCGACGGTCATCCCGACCCTCGGGTTCTGGCCCGGGCCGGCAGCGGCATTGCCGTAATGGCGGGTCCAGGCGGCGCGGTAGCGCTTGATGTCCTCGCGCACCATGAACCACGGTTTGAACGGCCCGACCAGTGCGCCGATGCCGAGCTCGGCGGCGAGGTCGTAGCTCTCGGGGCTGACCGCCGCGGTCCAGACCGGGGGGTGCGGTTGCTGAACCACTTTCGGCAGGATGTCCACGGAGTCGAGCTGGAAGTGCCGGCCGCGATAGCTGACGGGCGTGCCGTCGAAGGAGCGCAGGATGATATCGAGCGCCTCGCGTGTGATGGTCCGGCTGTCGGCCATGTCGGCGCCGAAGCTCGCGTACTCCTTGGGCGAGAAGCCGCGCCCGAAGCCGAATTCCAATCGTCCTTCGCTCAGCACGTCCAGGGTGGCTAGGCGTTCGGCCACGCGGACCGGGTGATTGTAGGGCAGGGGGACGATGGCGTGACCCAGACGCAGTCGCTCGGTGCGCTGCGAGGCGGCCGCTAGAAACAGCTCGGGCGAGGAGCTGTGGGAGTACTCCGGCATGAAGTGATGCTCGACCAGCCAGGCGGTCGCGAATCCGCACTCCTCGGCGAACTGCAGCTCACTCAGGGTGTCGTGAAAGACCTGGGATTCGTCGCGTCCGGCGAACGCCGGGACGGACAGTTCATAGAAAAGATCGAAACGCATTGGTATAAGATGGGCGCGGCGGACCGATCGGGGCTTGGGCCGCTATTATTTCACAAATTCGGCCCGCCCGTGACGGGCCAGACAAATTGGCGTCGCTTCGAGCACGGCGGGGTGCGCAACGCAAGACCGGGACATGAGCACAACGTTCGAACACCGTCTATTGATCGGCAGCCGCGGCTGGCAGCATGCGGGGTGGCAAGATAGCTTCTACCCGGATGACCTGCCTCCGGAGTGGCGTCTCACCTACTACGCCAATGAGTTTCGCGTCGTGCTGGTACCCGGCGAGCGACTCGTGGACGAGACGTTGTCGGCCGAGGGCAACCCGGCCCGCTGGTGCGAGGACAGCGACGCGGGTTTTCGCTTTGTCTGCGAGACGCCGCCGGGTCTGAATACGCCCGCGGATGCCGATGCCTTCCTGGAGCGAATCGCGCCGTTCGGAGAGCGCTGCGTGGGTATTCGTTACGTTCCCGGTGCCGAGGTGTTGAACCGTCGCGACGAGCTCGATGTCTTATTGGAGAGATTGGCTTCGCATCGAGCGGTCAGCGTCGATCTTGCCGAGCCCCCCGCCGAGGGGGTCGAGGCCATCTTGACTGCTCACCGCTGCGGCCGGTGCTGGCACGGCCCGCCGGCGTCGGCCGAGTTCGGGCATGGTGGCCTGGCGCTGACGGTGATCCCTTCGCCGATGGCGGACCTGCGCGCGCTGCGTGCGGTCGTTGAAACCTGCCTGGCGGCTTCCACGCGGGAACGCATCTCGGTACTTGTATTCGACGGCTCGCCGCCGAGCGTGGAAACGATAGAGCAGGCGGGCACGATTGCCGACCTGTTGTGACGTACATAGTGCCGCGTTGCCCGACCCCAAGTTGTCAAGGTGGGCCCGCCTGGGCCACAATGGCGCCAATCGAGGGAGAACACCAAGAATATGGCCGACACGGACAGACCGCTGGTCGAGATACGCAATCTCAGCTTTTCGCGCGGTGCGCGCAAGATCTTCGACGGGGTCGACATCGACATTCGCCGTGGCAGCGTCACGGCCATTATGGGACCCAGCGGTACCGGGAAGACGACGCTGCTGCGACTGATCGGCGGCCAGCTTCGCCCGGCCACCGGCAGTATCACGGTCGACGGCGAACAGGTACCGAAGCTCTCGCGCGGCGAGTTGTATCGGCTGCGCAAGCGCATGGGTATGTTGTTTCAAAACGGTGCGTTGCTGACGCACATGAACGTTTACGAGAACGTGGCGTTCCCGCTGCGCGAGCACACCGACCTGTCCGAGTCCATCATCCGTGACCTGGTCCTGATGAAGCTGCAGGCCGTCGGTCTGCGCGGGGCGCGCAGTCTGATGCCGAGCGAGCTGTCCGGTGGTATGGCGCGGCGCGTGGCCCTGGCGCGTGCCATCGCGCTCGACCCGATGATGATCATGTACGACGAGCCTTTTACCGGGCAGGACCCGATCTCCATGGGCGTCATCGTGCGCCTGATCCGTCTGCTGAACGATGCCCTGGGGCTGACCAGCGTCGTCGTCTCCCATGACGTGCCCGAGACGGCATCCATCGCCGACTATATATATCTGTTGTCCGACGGGAAGGTGGTTGCCCAGGGCAGTCCGGAGGAACTGCAGCGCTCCGATTCCGAATGGGCACAGCAGTTCCTGCAGGCCTTGCCCGACGGGCCGGTGCCATTTCATTATCCGGCGCCCGATTTTCGCGAAGACCTGCTCGCCGGCCGCGAAGCGTCGCCGCAGAAGGGAGCGGCCTGATGCTCGATATCCTGCAGTCCTTCGGCCAGTTCGGCCTGGGGTTTTTCGAGCGCCTGGGGCGCGCCACACTGCTGCTGTTCAACATGGTCCTGGGCCTGCACGAACTGCTGCCGCGCCCGCGCCTGGTGGTCAAGGAGCTCTATTCGGTCGGCGTATTGTCGCTGTTGATCATCGTGGTCTCGGGTCTGTTCGTCGGCATGGTGTTGGCCCTGCAGGGCTACAACACATTGGTCGATTTCGGAGCGGAACAATCGCTCGGCGTGGTGGTGGCCCTGTCGTTGGTGCGAGAGCTCGGCCCGGTAGTCACCGCGCTGTTGTTCGCCGGGCGCGCCGGTTCGGCCCTGACCGCGGAGATCGGTCTGATGAAGGCGACCGAGCAGCTTTCGGCCATGGAGATGATGGCTGTCGATCCGATTCGCCGGGTTCTCGGTCCACGTTTCACGGCCGGCGTGATTTCCATGCCGCTACTGGCCGCGATCTTCAGCGCGGTGGGCGTCATCGGCGGCTACTTCGTCGGGGTCGGGCTGCTCGGCGTGGACCAGGGATCGTTCTGGTCACAGATGCAGTCCAAGGTGGACCTGTATGACGATATCTTTAACGGAGTCATCAAGAGTCTCGTGTTCGGGGTCGTGGCGACCTGGATCGCGGTCTTCGAGGGCTATGACGCGGTGCCCACCTCCGAGGGGGTCAGCCGCGCCACCACGCGTACCGTGGTTCATACCGCCCTGGCGGTTTTGGCGCTGGACTTCGTGTTGACGGCATTGATGTTCGGGGAGCACTGACAAATGTGGCAGTCAAGGGTTGTGGAGATTTGGGTGGGGTTGTTCGTCGCTGCGGGGCTGGCGGCGCTGTTTATGCTCGCGATGCAGGTGAGCAACCTCAGCGTGATGAGTACTGAAGGCGGCTATACCGTCGACTCGCACTTCGACAACGTCAGCGGCCTGAAGGTGCGCGCCCCGGTGACCATCGCCGGTGTGCGCATCGGGCGGGTGACCGATATCGGATTCGACAGCAAGACGTTCCAGGCCGTGGTCACGATGCGCATCAGCGATCGCTATAACAAGATACCGACGGACAGCGTCGCAGGTGTCTATACGTCGGGGCTGCTTGGCGAAAAGTATATCGGGATAAAGCCCGGTATCGACGATACCAACCTGAAGAATGGCGACCGGGTCAAGGGTGGTCAATCGGCGTTGGTGCTCGAGGACTTGATCGGCAAATTCCTCTTCAACAAGGCGGCGGAGGGCCCCGGCAAATGAACGTGAAGCAAGCCAGCGATATATCGCATTCTTTGCGCCGTTTCATGTCGGGCTGGGTGGCGCTGCTGGCGCTCAGTGCCTCGTTGGCCTGCGGGCCGACGGCGGCGCAGGCCAAGGTGACCCCGCCTCAGCAGATGGTCGAGGACACCACGCACGAGCTGCTGCAGCGGTTCCAAAAGGACCGTACCGAGCTCAAGACCCATCCCGATCGACTCTACGACCTGGTCAACGACATCGTGGTGCCGCATTTCGACTTTGTGCGCATGTCGCACTGGGTCCTCGGGCGCGCCGCATGGTCGCAGATGAGTCACGAGCAGAAAACGCGTTTCGTCCTGGCGTTTCGCACGTTGTTGGTGCGCACCTATGCGACCGCGCTGCTGCAGTACCAGGACCAGAAGATCAATTTCCTGCCCCTGCGCGGCGACCCGTCGAGCGGCCACGTGGAGGTGCGCAGCACCGTGGCTCAGCCGGGGGGCCAGTCGGTCGCAATCAACTACAGCCTTCACCAACGCCATGGTCAATGGCTGGTCTACGACGTTAATGTCGACGGCATCAGTCTGTTGTCCAACTACCGCAGCTCCTTTTCAGACGAGATCAACAAGACCGGTATCAACCAGCTGATCGCGCGGCTCGAGCAGCGCGTCCAGGACAAGTCCTCGCCGGACAAGTCCTCACAGGACAAGCAGTCACAATGAGCGGGGCGAGCCTGCACCCCGGCGACGGCGGCGAGCTACGCGTCTCGGGTGAGCTCAGCTTCGATACCGTGCCGGCACTGTGGCGCGAGGCCAACGCGGTGTTTACCGATGCCCGCGGCGATCTGTGTTTCGACCTCGAGGCCGTCGATCGCACCGACAGCGCGGGTCTGGCCCTGCTCATCGAGTGGGTTCGTGCCGCGGGCGAGCGCGGCGTGGGCATCCGATTTCGCAACATTCCCGCCCAGCTGATGGAAATCGCACGGGTCAGTGGCGTGGAAGACCTCCTGGCCGTCAGCCCCGACTGAGCACGCGCTTTCCGGCGGCAATCCGGGTGCGGCCGACAATTTCAGGCCGCGCCGTTTCCGGTTTTTCATCAATGGCTTAGCACATGGCCGCGCCTGAAGGGTTACAAAAGGGGCGCGCAGGCGGTATCCTTTGACCCCATTTGAGCCCGACGTGGATGCAAGCGTATGAATCCCGAAGACATTAAACGCCTGATCGAGTCCGGCCTGGACGGGGTCGAGGCCACCGTCAGTGGCGACGGCAGCCACTTCGAGGCCATCGTCGTCGGCGAGGTCTTCGCCGGTAAATCGATGGTCGAGCAGCAGCGCCTGGTTTACGCAACGGTCAACGACCGCATTGCCAGCGGGGAGCTGCACGCCTTGTCGATCAAGACCTATACACCTGAGCAGTGGGAAACCGCGCGCAAGTTGCAGATCTCTTCGTAAGCGATTGGCCGCGGTGGGACGCATGTCCCGACCGGCCGTCATTGATTATCCCGGGGCGTGAAGTCCGCGGTCAGGTCGACCGCGTGGAGCCGCCCTGGCTGTGCGTCCGAGCGGCGCGTTTCGAGGGCATCATTGGCTGAACACATGGACCGATTGATTATCACTGGCGGTACGCCGCTGACCGGAGAGATCCGTATCTCCGGTGCCAAGAATGCAGCCCTCCCCATCCTGGCGGCGACCCTCCTGGCCGACGAGCCCGTCACGGTGTGCAATATTCCCCATTTGCACGACATTACCACGACCATGGAGCTGCTGGGGCGCATGGGGGTGCAGCTGGTCGTCGACGAGCGGCTGAATATCGAGGTGGACACCTCGACCATTCGCGAGTTCTACGCGCCCTATGAGCTGGTCAAGACCATGCGCGCCTCCATCCTGGTGCTCGGCCCGCTGTTGGCCCGCTTCGGCCAGGCCGAGGTCTCGCTGCCAGGCGGTTGCGCGATCGGCTCGCGCCCGGTCAATCTGCATATCGAAGGCCTTCAGGCCATGGGCGCCGATGTGACCGTCGAGAACGGCTACATCAAGGCCCGGGCCAAACGCCTTAAAGGGACGCAGTTGGTCATGGATATGGTGACGGTGACGGGCACCGAGAACCTCATGATGGCCGCCACGCTGGCCGAGGGCACCACCGTTATCGAGAATGCCGCGCGCGAGCCGGAGGTAGTGGACCTGGCCAACTGTCTCAATGCCATGGGCGCGCGGGTCAGCGGTGCGGGCAGCGACACCATTACCATCGAAGGCGTCGAGCGCCTGCACGGCACCCGCTATTGCGTATTGCCCGATCGCATCGAGACTGGCACGTACCTGGTCGCCGCCGCCATCACGGGCGGTCGGGTCAAGCTCAAGGACACGCGCCCATCGCTGCTCGATGCAGTGATTGGCAAGTTGCGCGAGGCGGGCGCGGCCATCGAGATCGGTCCGGACTGGATTTCCCTGGACATGCAGGGGCGCCGACCGCGCGCGGTCGATATCCACACCGCGCCGTTTCCGGCCTTTCCCACCGACATGCAGGCACAGTTCTCGGCCTTGAACGCCGTGGCCGAAGGGGCGGCGACCATCACCGAGACGGTGTTCGAAAACCGCTTCATGCACGTGCTCGAGCTCCAGCGCATGGGGGCCAACGTGCGCCTGCAGGGCAATACCGCGATCTCCACCGGTGTGGAGCGCCTCACCGCCGCGCCCGTCATGGCGACGGATCTGCGCGCCTCGGCCAGCCTGGTGCTGGCCGGGCTCGTCGCCGAGGGCGATACCATGGTCGATCGCATCTATCACATCGACCGCGGTTATGAGTGCATCGAGGAAAAGCTGCAACAATTGGGGGCCAAGATTCGGCGCGTGCCGGCCTGAATCGCCGCTCGCCGATCGAGCCAACGATCTTTGAATGGACCGCTGCCGGGTTTGCACCAATGTCCGATACCCTGACCATTGCCTTGTCCAAGGGGCGCATCTTCGAGGAGACGCTGCCGCTGCTGGCCCATGCCGGCATCGAGCCGCTCGATGATCCGGGCTCCAGCCGCAAGCTGATCCTCGATACCAACCGGGAGGACGTGAAGCTCGTCATCATTCGGGCGGCGGACGTTCCGACCTATGTCGAATACGGGGCGGCCGATCTCGGCGTCGCCGGCAAGGACGTGCTCATGGAACACGGGGGCGACGGATTGTACGAACCCTTGGACCTGGGCATCGCGCGCTGTCGGCTCATGGTGGCCGGACGGGTCGAGGAGGCACCCGCCGCGGGACGCCTGCGCATCGCCACCAAATACGTCAACACGACCCGGCGCTATTTTGCCGAGCAGGGCGAGCAGGTCGAGATCATCAAGCTCTACGGCTCGATGGAACTCGCGCCGCTGGTCGGCCTGGCCGATCGCATCGTCGACGTGGTCGACACTGGCAATACGCTCAAGGCCAACGGTTTGGCGCCCCTGGAGCACATCGCCGACATCAGCTCGCGCTTGATTATCAACAAGGCCTCGATGAAGATGAAACATGAGCGGGTCAAGGCCTTCGTCGACCTCCTGGCCGAGGCGGTCGGCCGCCAGTGAGCGACGCGGCGAGGGATGAAGCCATCCCGAACGCCGCACCCTCGAACCACCGATTCGAGTGAACTATCCGGAAGAGCGACCATGATCGATATCCAACGCCTCGACAGCAGCGCGGCCGATTTCTGGCCGGCCCTGGAACGCCTGTTGGCCTGGGAGAGCGTCTCCGACGATGCCGTGCTCGATACCGTGCGCGGGATCATCGAGGGCGTGCGCACCCGGGGCGACGCCGCCGTGCTGGAGTACACCGCTCGCTTCGATCGCCTGGAGGCGGCGAGCCTGGCCGAGCTGGAGATCGACGCGGCCCGTCTGCAAGAGGCCTGGGAGGGCTTGCCGGCCGAGCAGCGCACGGCGCTGGAGACGGCCACCGAGCGCCTTCGGGCCTATCATGCGCATCAGCGCATGGAGTCCTGGTCCTATACCGAGGCCGACGGTACCGTGCTCGGCCAGCAGGTCACCGCACTCGACCGGGTCGGACTCTACGTCCCCGGTGGTAAGGCCGCTTATCCCTCCTCGGTGCTGATGAACGCGGTACCAGCCAAGGTCGCCGGTGTCGGCGAAGTGGTGATGGTCGTCCCCACACCGGATGGGGCGGTCAACGAATTGGTATTGGCTGCCGCGCACATCGCCGGCGTGGACCGGGTGATTGCCATCGGCGGCGCGCAGGCCGTTGCCGCGCTGGCCTACGGCACCGAGACCATCCCGCAGGTGGACAAGATCGTCGGCCCCGGCAACATCTACGTCGCCACCGCCAAGCGCCTGGTCTACGGCGCGGTGGGCATCGATATGATCGCCGGCCCCTCGGAGATCCTGGTGGTCTGCGACGGGCAGACCGACCCCGATTGGATTGCCATGGACCTGTTCTCCCAGGCCGAGCACGACGAAGACGCGCAGGCCATCCTGGTCAGCCCGGATGCCGGATTCCTGGACCGGGTGGCCGAGAGCATCGCCCGTCAGCTGCCGACCATGGAACGCCAAGACATCATTCGCGCCTCCCTGGGCAGGCGCGGCGCCCTGGTGCAGGTGCGCGACCTGGACGACGCCGTGGCCGTGGCCAATTTCATCGCGCCCGAGCACCTGGAGCTGTCCGTGGCGGATCCGCAGGCACTGGCCGGACGTATACGCCACGCCGGGGCCATCTTCATGGGCCGCTATACCGCCGAGGCCCTCGGTGACTACTGCGCAGGCCCCAACCACGTGCTGCCAACCTCGCGCACCGCGCGTTTCAGCTCGCCGCTGGGCGTCTACGATTTCCAGAAGCGCTCCAGCCTGATCATGTGCTCCCCTACGGGTGCGGCCACCCTCGGGCGCACCGCCTCGGTCCTGGCCGAGGGCGAGGGCCTCACCGCCCACGCCCGTTCGGCCGACTACCGCGTCAAGGATGCCGGCTGAGCCGGGCGCGCCCGAGCGCATCGTGGCCGCCAGTAAAGCCGACCCGTCCGACCGACCCGATCCGCAGGCGCGGGTCGAGCGCTGGGTGCGCCCGGCGATCCGGTCACTGTCTGCCTACCACGTCCCGCCGGCCCGGGGGCTTATCAAGCTCGACGCGATGGAAAATCCCTACGCCTGGCCGCCGGCGCTGGTGGACCAGTGGCTGGAGGTCCTGCGCGGGGCCGAGCTCAATCGCTATCCCGATCCCTCGGCGGCCCGGCTGACCGCGCGCCTGCGCGAAGTCATGGATGTCCCCCAGACGGCCGGCCTGCTGCTGGGCAACGGCTCCGACGAGATCATCCAGATGATCGCCCTGTGCCTGGCCGACGCGACCGCCGAGCCGGCCCGGGTCGTGCTCGCGCCCGAGCCCAGCTTCGTGATGTATCGGATGATCGCCGCGTTCACCGGGATGGACTATGTGGGCGTGCCCCTCGACGAGGACTTCTCGCTGGACCCCGGGGCGATGCGAGCGGCGATCGAGCAGCACGAGCCGGCGGTGGTGTTTCTGGCCTACCCGAACAATCCCACGGGCAATCTGTTCGATGCCGAGGCGGTGCGGGCAATCGTCGAGGCCGCGCCCGGCCTGGTCGTCGTCGACGAGGCCTACCACGCCTTCGCCGGCGAGAGCTTCCTCGGCGCGGTCGGCGACTACGACAATCTGCTGGTCATGCGCACGGTCTCGAAGATGGGCCTGGCCGGGCTCCGTCTGGGCTTGTTGGCCGGCCCCGCGGCCTGGCTCGAAGAAATCGACAAGGTCCGCCTGCCCTACAACATCAACGTGCTGACCCAGCTCAGCGCGGAGTTCGCGCTGCGCCACGCCGATGTGCTGGCCGAGCAGAGCGCGCGGATTCGCGCCGAGCGTGAGGCGCTGTTCGCGGCCCTGAGCGCGATGGCAGGTCTGCGGGTCTATCCCAGCCGGGCCAACTTTATCTTGTTTCGCGTACCGGTCGGTCGGGCGGGGGAAATTTTCGGGGGGCTGCGCGAGGCGGGCATTCTCATCAAGAATCTCGATGGGGCGGGTGGGCCACTGCGAGACTGCCTTCGCGTGACGGTCGGCACACCCGACGAGAACGCGGCATTTGTCGACGCGCTGAAGGGCCTGCTCTAGAGTCCGGCTCCGACGGGTCCGAGACCATCCCCCACGATATTTCAGCGCTCGTCGTTCGGTCCGCCTTCCGGGCCGTTGTCGCGGCGCGTGCGCTCGGGTTGTTTGGGCCGTTCGCTGACGGTGGCCTCCAGGTGGAAGGGTTTACCCCCGCGGATTCCGTCAACGCGGATCGCGCTGCCCGGGTGCGCCTTGGCAATGGCCGCCAGCGCATCGTGCACGTCCTTGACGGGCTGTTTCTGGATCGCGGTGATGATGTCGCCGCGTTTGAGGCCCGCCCGGTCGGCCGGTCCGTCGTCGAGCACGCCGGCGATGAGCACTCCCTCGCTGCTCTTGACGCCGAAGGACTCGGCCAGCGCGTCATTGATGTCCTGGATCTCCACGCCCAACCAGCCGCGGACCACGTGGCCGTGCTCGATGATCTGCGCCATGACGTCGCGCGCCAGGCTGACGGGGATGGCGAAGCCGATGCCCTGGGAGCCGCCGGTGCGCGAGAAGATAGCCGTGTTGATGCCGACCAGCTCGCCGTTGGGGTTGATCAGCGCCCCGCCCGAATTGCCCGGATTGATGGCCGCGTCGGTCTGGATGAAGTTTTCGTAGGTGTTGATGCCGAGCTGCGTGCGCCCCGTGGCGCTGACGATGCCCGCGGTGACGGTCTGACCCACCCCGTAGGGGTTGCCGATGGCCAGGACGACGTCGCCGACTTGCAGTCTGTCGGCGCTGCCGAGCGTGATGACGGGCAGCTTGTCCAGCTCGATACGCAGTACGGCGAGGTCCGTCTCGGGGTCGGTCCCCACGACCTTGGCGCTGGCGGTGCGCCCGTCGTGCAGCGCGACCTCGATCTCGTCGGCGCCGTCGATGACGTGGTTGTTCGTCAGGATGTATCCCTGCGGGCTGACGATGACGCCCGAGCCGAGGCTGGTCTCCAGACGCTTATGGGGTTTGCCGCCACCGCCCTGGTCGCCGAAGAACCGCCGCAGCAGCGGGTCGTCCAGAAAGGGGTGGGCCCGTTCGGTGACCAGCTTCTGGGTGTAGATGTTGACCACGGCCGGGGCGGCGATGTTGACGGCCGGTGCATACGAGACCGGCCCGGGGCTCACGATGGGTGGCCGGGCGCTGGCGTTGGGTGCGGCGGCGTGCTCGTGGAATTCCACCACCGGCGCCCGGCGATGCAGCAGCTCGGGGTAGAGGTAGACGATGACAAAGGCCGCCGCCAGGCCGATGGTGACGGCCTGGAACAGGAACGTGACCAGACGTGAGATGCGCATATCGCCGGACTTTTCGCTAAACTGATGGGCCGCGTGTGGTACTACAAGGCAATACTAACCGATGGAGGGACGCGGCGCATGGTGGATTTGAACGCGCTGGTGGCCTACACGGACGATCTCCTGGAGGTCGACCAGTTCAGCGATTACTGCCCCAACGGGCTGCAGGTCCAGGGCCGGTCGACGGTGCGCCGCCTGATCAGCGGTGTGACGGCCAGCATGGCCCTGGTCGAGGCGGCGGTCGAGGCGGGGGCGGATGCCATCCTGGTCCACCACGGCTATTTCTGGCGCGGCGAGGACGAGCGCGTCGTCGGGATGAAGCAGCGTCGGCTCAAGCGCCTGTTGGGGGAGGACATCAGCCTGCTGGCCTATCATCTGCCGCTCGATGCCCATCCCGTCTACGGCAATAATGCCCGCCTGGCTGAAGTGCTGGGTCTGGCCGTGGCCGGGCGTTTCGGTCGCGGCCCCGGGCCGGCCATCGGCATGCATGGCTCGATCGAGCGCCCCGAGCCGGCGGCGGGATTCGCCGAACGGCTGCAGCGCTCCCTGGGCCGGGCCGCGCTACACGTGCCGGGCGGGACCGACGACATCCAGACCGTTGCCTGGTGTACCGGGGCGGCGCAGGGCTATATCGAAGAGGCCGTCGAGCTCGGCGTCGATGCCTACGTGACCGGCGAGGTCTCCGAGCAGACAGTCCATGTGGCGCGTGAGTGCGGCGTGCACTTTTTCGCCGCCGGCCATCACGCGACCGAGCGTTACGGGGCACAGGCCCTGGGGATGCATTTATCCGAGCATTTTGGTCTGGAACATGAGTTTATCGACATCGACAATCCGGTTTGAAAATGCTTTAAGGATGATGTCTTCCTGACTGTCGAATTCACGGACAGGGCCGTAATCTGCTTGACCGTACCCCCCCGATATACGAAACTATCGCCCTTTAATTTTCAGCATCCTGTAAGAATATTCTGACTTTCTTACGCTTCTTTTAGCTCGTTGCGGTGAATACGCCGGAACGCGGAGAGTCAAGACAACCAATCAGCGATGGTCCCGGCCCTGCCGGGAGATAAAGAAATTAAGCCAGCCTGATTTCGGGAGAGCGACGAATGAGCAATGAAGGCGTTGACATCGGCCGGCGCCGTTTCCTAACCGCGGCGACCAGTGTGGTCGGTGCCGTCGGTGTTGGAGCGGCCCTGGTCCCGTTTATTTCCTCGATGAATCCCAGAGCGGGCCCAAGCCGCCGGTGCGCCGATCGAGGCGGATATCAGCAAGCTCGAAAAGGGAGCCCTGCTGACCGTCGAGTGGCGCGGCAAGCCGATCTGGATTGTCAATCGCACCAAGCAGAACCTCGAAGACCTGCCAAAGAACGATAAGAAGCTCAAGGACCCCAAGTCCGAAGTCTCCTCCCAGCAGCCCAAATACTGCGTCAACGAATATCGCTCCATCAAGCCCGAGTATCTGGTGCTCATCGGCATCTGCACGCACCTTGGCTGCTCGCCCACCTATCGCCCGCAGATTGCCCCGGAAGATTTGGGTCCGGACTGGCTGGGCGGTTGGCTGTGCCCCTGCCACGGTTCGCGCTTCGACCTGGCCGGCCGCGTGTTCGACGGCGTGCCGGCGCCGACCAACCTGGTGGTTCCGCCGTACCGGTATCTGACTGATACCCGGATTCGGGTGGGCGAAGACCAAGGAGCCGCGTGATGAGCAGAATGCAGAACTTTGTTGGCTGGATCGATGCCCGCTTCCCGATGAGCAAGCTGTGGAAGGAGCATCTGTCCGAGTACTACGCGCCGAAGAACTTCAACTTCTGGTACTTCTTCGGTTCCCTCGCCCTGCTGGTGCTGGTCAACCAGATCGTCACCGGCATCTTCCTGACGATGAACTACAAGCCGGACTCGCAGCTGGCCTTCGCCTCCGTCGAATACATCATGCGCGACGTGAGCTGGGGTTGGCTCATCCGCTACATGCACTCCACCGGCGCCTCGGCGTTCTTCATTGTCGTCTATCTGCACATGTTCCGCGGCCTCCTGTACGGCTCGTTCCGCAAGCCGCGCGAGCTCGTGTGGATCTTTGGCATGCTGATCTACGTGGCGCTGATGGCCGAGGCCTTCATGGGCTACCTGCTGCCCTGGGGCCAGATGTCCTACTGGGGCGCGCAGGTGATTATCTCGCTGTTCGGCGCGATTCCGTACATCGGCGATGGTCTGGCGCAGTGGATTCGCGGCGACTTCGTGGTCTCCGACGCCACGCTGAACCGTTTCTTCGCCTTCCACGTCATCGCCCTGCCGCTGGTGTTGCTGGGCCTGGTCGTCGCGCACATCATCGCGCTGCACGAGGTGGGCTCGAACAACCCCGACGGTATCGAGATCAAGAAGAACAAGGACGAGAACGGTATCCCGAAGGACGGTATCCCCTTCCATCCGTACTACACGGTGAAGGACATCGTCGGCGTCGTGGTATTCCTGATGTTCTTCTCGGTGGTCATGTTCTTCTTCCCCGAGATGGGCGGCTTCTTCCTCGAGGATAACAACTTCATCCCCGCGGACCCGCTGAAGACCCCGCCGCACATCGCGCCGCTTTGGTACTTCACGCCGTTCTACGCCATTCTGCGTGCGGTGCCGAACAAGCCGCTCGGTGTTCTGGCCATGGGCGTCTCGATCGTGGTCCTGTTCTTCCTGCCGTGGCTGGATCGCAGCTCCGTGAAATCGATCCGATATCGCGGACCGATCTTCAAGTGGGCGCTGGCGCTGTTCGTCATCGCTTTCTTTGGCTTGGCCTATCTGGGCATGCAGCCGCCGACGCCGGCATCGACGTGGTTTGCCCGAGGCTTCAGCGCAATCTATTTCGCGTTTTTCCTGCTGATGCCCTGGTACACGAAGATCGATAAGACCAAGCCGGTTCCGGAAAGGGTGACGTTCAAATGAAAAAATACATCATCGCTCTGATCATCGCCGTCCTGCCGGTCCTGGGCTTTGCCTCCGAGGGTGGAGCCAAGCTGGAGAAGGCGGACGTGGACCTGAACGACACGGCGTCCCTGCAACGCGGCGCCCGCCTCTTCGTCAACTACTGTCTGAGCTGCCACTCGGCCAATTACATGCGCTACAGCCGCATGGCCAAGGACCTGGGGCTCTCGGACAAGCAGGTCGCGAACAACCTCATGTTCGCCTCGGACAAGGTCGGGTCGCTCATGACCATCGCCATGCGTCCGGAGGAGTCCAAGAACTGGTTCGGCAATACGCCGCCCGATCTGTCGGTGGAAGCCCGCGCCCGCGGCGCGGATTGGCTCTACACCTATCTCAAGTCGTTCTACCTGGACCCCTCGCGGCCCTTCGGCGTGAACAACGTGGTGTTCAAGGACGTGGCTATGCCGGACGTCCTTTGGGAACTTCACGGCCTCAAGGAGCCGATCTACAAGGAACACAAGAACCCCGAGGGTAAGATCGTCAAGAAGGTGGTCGGTCTCAAGACCGTCCAGCCGGGCACCATGACCGACGTCGAGTACGACAGGGCGGTGCGCGATCTGGTCAACTTCCTGGTCTACATGGGCGAGCCGGCCAAGCTGCAGCGGCCCTATGTCGGCTTCGGCGTGTTGCTGTTCCTGGCGCTTCTGTTCGTCGTTTCCTATTACCTGAAGAAGGAATACTGGAAAGACATTCACTGAACGGCCATGGGCGACACGGGCGTGCTATAATGCCGCCCGTGTCCATTTGCCTGCATGGCGGGCCGGCTCGCGGCGGCGGGTCATAGTGCAGGCGACAGCTGTTTGAAAAGGGGGCACATGTGCCCCCTTTTCTATTTCCGACTCCTCATCGGGGTAAATGATGACCCAGATTGTCAATAGAAGGTCGGTCATGACGCTATTTTCAAGCAGCACCTGTCTTCACAGTCATATGGTTCGCCTGGTCCTGGCGGAAAAGGGCATCAATTTCGATATCCAGGAGGTCGATACGTCCGATACGCCGGAGGACCTCAAGGACCTGAATCCTTACAACGAGGTTCCCACCCTGGTCGACCGCGACCTGGTGCTGTTCGATCCGCAGGTGATCATGGAGTACCTGGATGAGCGTTTTCCGCATCCGCCGCTCATGCCCGTGGATCCGGTCTCACGGGCGCGCAATCGCTTGATGCTGCGGCGTATCGAGCGTGACTGGTTGGTGCTGCTGCCGCAAATCGACGCCGCCAGCGGCAAGGGCGCGGAGAACCTGCGCAAGGCGCTTCGCGACAGCCTGAGCGCCGTGGCGCCTGTGTTCGAGCAGACGCCTTTCTTCATGAGCGACGAGTTCTCCCTCGTCGATTGCGCCGCGGCCCCGCTGCTGTGGCGCCTGCCGAGCTATGGCGTTGAGCTGCCGCGCCAAGCCAAACCATTGATCGACTACGCTGAGCGTCTATTCTCCCGGGAGGGGTTCCGCGCGAGCCTATCCGAAGCCGAGCGCGAAATGCGACCCTGAGCCCCCGCCCGCGTGGCGTCTTTGGCCGACGCAAAATACGCACACAGTGCGGCCAGCCCCGGGCCCCAGCCAAAGGAGACGGGAACCGCGATGAGCATGACCTCAAGCCGACCTTACCTGTTGCGCGCCATCTACGATTGGATCGTGGACAACGAGCTTACGCCTTATCTCCTGGTCAATGCGGAACAGGATGGCGTTCAGGTTCCCGCGCAGTACGTGGAAAAGGGCAAGATCGTCCTCAACGTGAGCCCGCGTGCCGTCCAGGCATTGGACCTGGCCAACGAGGGCATCAGCTTCAGTGCCCGCTTCGCTGGTCGTGCGATGGACGTCAACGTGCCTATTACCGCGGCACTGGCCATCTACGCCAAGGAGAACGGACAGGGCATGATCTTCACCGACGAGGACGACGGTGGCGAGCCGCCGCCCGAGCCAGACAAGCCGACCCGGCCGCAGTTGAAGGTGGTCAAATAAAGAAGTTCGCAGATTGCAGTCGTCAGTTGGCAGCAAGATAAACATTTCGTTAAGCGTTCACTGCCAACTGCCAACTGCCAACTGCCAACTGCCAACGCCGCCCGCAGGGCGGTCGTCCGTTAACCCAGCAATTCCCTATAGAGTGCCGCATCCGCCTCGCCGCGGCAGCAGGCGACGATGCGCTCGAACCGCGGCTCGAACTCCCGCATGACGCCCACGGCGATCGCAGCCGCCTCGGGCTTGGGATAGCCGTACACGCCCGTACCAATGGCGGGGAAGGCGATGCTGCGTACGCCGTTTTCCAGGGCCACCTCGAATGAGCGGCGGTAGCAGCTTGCCAGCAATTCCGGCTCGCCCCGGCCGCCGCCGTGCCAGACCGGGCCGACGGTGTGGATCACCCACTTGGCCGGCAGACGAAAGCCCGGCGTTATCTTCGCATCGCCCGTCGCGCAGCCGTTCAACGGACGACAGGCCTCAAGTAGCTCCGGCCCGGCCGCGCGATGTATCGCCCCGTCGACCCCACCCCCGCCGAGCAGCGAATTGTTCGCGGCGTTGACGATGGCATCGACCGCCAGCGTCGTGATATCCGCCTGTACCACTTCGATCATCGCCGGCTCCTCGTTGACGTTCCTTCGAGTAGTAGCTGATGCAGAAATTAACACAGAGGACACAGAGGCACAGAGAAAGACTTTTACGGATTGTGTTCGTGTACTGGTCCAAACAGATTTGCAGGGTTCCGCCTCCCGGTGATTGAAGCTCTGCTCGCATGCGTAGGCTGAACAGCGATGGCGGTCACCGCGCTCCAACCGCGCGCGGCGACATTCACATTAATGAACTCTGTGTCCTCTGCGCCTCTGTGCCCTCTGTGTTATTGACGTCTCGTTCGAACAAAACCCGTTTGTTTAGGCGTCGGGCAGGGACTTGCCGGGGTTCATGATGCCGTCGGGGTCGAACTGGGCCTTGATGCGGCGCATGAGGTCGAGAGTGACGGCGTCTATCTCGCGGCTGACGAAGTCGCGCTTTTCCAGTCCGACGCCGTGCTCGCCGGACAGCGTGCCGTCGAGTTCGAGCACCAGGGAAAATACGCGGTCCAGGCAGGCCTCGGCGGCCTGGACCTGGGCGGGGTCGTCCGGGTCGATGAGCAGATTGACATGGATGTTGCCGTTGCCGGCGTGGCCGAAATTGACGATGGTGATGCCGAACTCCTCGGACAGGCCCTCCAGGCCGCGGATGAGTGCGGGAATATTCGAGACGGGTACGACGACGTCTTCGTTGATCTTCTTCGGCGCGATGTTGCGCAGCGCCGGGGAGAGCGCCTTGCGCGTCGCCCACAGCGCGGCGACTTCCTCGCGCGTTTGGGCCGCGTTCAGCGACAGCAGCCCCTCGGTGCGCGCCGCCTCGCCGACCGCCGCGGTCGAGGAATCGATGCAGGCGGCGGGGCCGTCCACTTCGATCATGAGCATGGCACCGGCACCCTCGGGCAGGTTCGCCTTCGAGTAGCCTCGGATCATTTCGATGGCCTTGGCGTCGATGAACTCCAGGGCACAGGGCGTGATGGGTTGGGCCATGATGCGTGCCACCGCCTCGGCCGCCGATTCGATGTCGGCGTAGACGGCCTGCAGAGTGCGTTTGGCCTCGGCCAGCGGCGTGAGCTTGAGTGTCGCCTCGGTGATTACCGCCAGCGTCCCTTCCGAGCCGATCAGCAGACGCGTCAGGTCAAGGCCGACGACCCCCTTGGTGGTGTACACGCCGGTGCGGATTTCCTCGCCTGCGCCGGTCACCGCGCGAAGTCCGAGGCAGTTCTCACGGGGCGTACCATACTTGACGGCGCGAGGACCGGCGGAGTTGTAGGCGAGATTGCCGCCGACGGTGCAAAAGGCCGCGCTGGTCGGGTCCGGCGGCCAGAAGAAGCCGTGCACGCCCGCGGCTTCCTGCACCGCCTGATTGGTCACGCCGGGCTCGACGACGATGTAGCGGTTGGCCGTGTCGACGCGCAGTATACGGTTCATGCGCTCCAGCGACAGCACTACACCTCCCTGGGTCGGGACGCTGGCGCCGGTGGTGCCGGTGCCGCGCCCGCGCGTGGTCAAGGCGACGTGTTTGTGGCGGCACACGCGTACGATCTCTCGTACTTGATCGTGCTCCGTGGCGAACACGACGGCGTCGGGCAGTGCCTGGCGTCGGCTGTTGTCGTACCCGTACGGCCAGCGCTCGGCCGGGTCGGTCAGCACATTGGCCTCGCCAACCAGTGCGCGCAGCGGCGCTATCCATTCGGGGTTAGCCGGACCTTCGGAGTGCGGGGCCGGGGTGGACGTGTCGCGGCGAGTCATGGCGCATGCTCGGCAGGGGGGTTGGGATGGACTCAGCCCAGCAGGATCTCGTCGATCTGGTGGCATAGGCAGTGGATGGTCAACAGATGGACCTCCTGGATGCGGGCGGTCGACTGCGAGGGTACGCGCACCTCGACGTCGTTCTCGCGTATCAGCGCCGCCAGCTTGCCGCCGTCGCGCCCGGTCAATGCCACCACGTTCATGCCGCGCTTGTGGGCGGCCTCCACGGCGCGCAGCACGTTGGGTGAGTTTCCGCTCGTCGAAATGGCCAGCAGCACGTCCTTGGGTTGGCCCAGGGCGTGGACCTGCTTGGAGAAGACCTTGGCGAAGTCGTAATCGTTTGCGATCGAGGTAATGGTCGAGCTGTCGGTGGTCAGCGCGATCGCGGGCAGTCCTTCGCGGTCGCGATCGAAGCGGTTGAGCAGCTCCGAGGAAAAATGCTGTGCATCGCCCGCCGAGCCGCCGTTGCCGCAGCTGAGGATCTTTCCGCCCTCGCGCAGGGTGTTGACCATGAGCTCCACCGCCTGGCCGATGGGGACCGCCAGCACCTCGGCCGCCGAACGTTTGGTTTCGGCGCTGTCGTTGAACAGCTGCTTGATGTTGTCGGTGATGCCCATGCTAGATTCCTCCGCCGGTCTGAAAGGCGTCGCGGATCCATTCGATCCGGTGTCCGCCGCCTCGGGGCCCGTCCGCCGGTGCGATGGCGACGACGTCGAAGCGCGAGGCAAGACGGGCCAGGCGCGGCCGCCGCTGCAGATAGTATAACGCGCACGCCCCGAGCTTTTCCTGTTTGCGCCGGTCCACGCTTTCGGCACCGCCGCCGAATCGGGCGCTGCGGCGGAAGCGAACTTCGACGAAGACGATACTCTCGCCTTCGCGCATGATGAGGTCGATCTCGCTGCCCGGGCAGCGAAAATTGGCCTCCAGCAGCACGAGTCCCGCCGCCTCGAGATGGCGCCGGGCGAGGTCTTCGGCGACGCGGCCGATCGCGGGACCCGATTCCGGCGATGGAGGCATGGGAATGGAAATGTTTATTGCTGCGGGTCGAGCAGGACCGGGCGCCCGCTGCGAAAACGTACCCAGGTCAGTTGCCGCCGCAGGCGGTGGTTGGCGTCCACGCTGAGACTGCCGGTCTCTCCGTCGAAGCGCTCATAGGGATAACGGCTCAGGGGATTGAGGGCGGCGATGACGTTGAAGGCATCGATGCCCAGGGCGTAGATCCGCTGCTGTTTGTGTCCCGCCGGCGTGATGTATCGCTCGACCTGCGCATGGATACCGCGGTGCGAGCTGTCCTGGGTCAGTACCCACGGCATGTCGCCGAAGATGATGCCGTCCATGTCGCGATCCATTTCCTGGTTGATGGTGCCGCTGTAGACCGCCGATGTCGCATACACAGGCACGCCGGAGGCGTGATAGAAGCGCAGCTGCGGGCGGATCAGGCGCCCCTCGCGGGGATGCGCGGCGATGAAGATGAAGTCGATGTCCTGGCGCCGGCGCGGCGTGAATTTGATGTTGCGCTTGAGCAGGATCTCCAGGCGGCGGTGGCGCTGGCGGCTCTGGTCGATGGCGAGCAGGCGTCGAATCGGTGCCGAGAAATCGCTCTCGGACGGGTTGTAGCTCTCGTGCGAGACGATGTGTCCACCCAGTTGCTGCCAGCGTTCGGCAAACGCCTCGTAGATGCGCTGGCCCCAACTGCCGACCGGCGTCAGCGTCGCACCGTTGACGTAACCGTCCAGCCAGGTGCGTTCGGCGACCTGGTGCGCCTCGTCTTCGGGGGAGAGGCTGAACTGGTACAGATTCGGCGGATAGTGATTGAGGTCCTCGCTGTAGTTCAAGGCCAACGTAGGCACCGGCAGTTTATCCTGATGCGCGAGCACGTTGACGGCGTCCTTGTCCAGCGGACCGACGATGAATTGCGCGCCGTCCTGCACCGCCTGGTGATAGACATTGAGCACATCGGCGGGATTGTTGCCCACGTCGTAGATCCGGATCACCTGATCGTCGCTGGGGTGATGCGTGTAATAGGCGGCGAGGAAGCCGTCGCGCAGGGCGTCGGCGGATTCGGCGAACTTGCCCGAGAAAGGCAGCAACAGGGCGATGTGGTCGGGGTAGGCGACCTCCTCGCGACGCCGGCCGAGCAGGGCGTCGAGAATCTTCTTAAGTACCGGATGGTCGGGATACTCCGTGCGCCACTGGGCGAGGTGTGCCTTGAGCTGTTGGGGCTGCAACTGGTACGTCTTGGCGATCTGCACCAGCGCCATCCAGCCGCTCAGCACATCGGGCGGCGGCGAAGTGCGCAACTGTTGCAGTGCGCGCGGTGTGAGCATTGCCAGCGCCTGCCAGATCTGCTGTTGATTGCTCTCGATGGTTTGCGGGTCGCTCAGGAAGCGTTCGCGCTGAACCAGCTCGCGCGCCGTCTCCAGGTGATTGCCTTGCAGCGCGAAGGCGTCGGCGCGCAGGCCGTGGTATTCTGCTTTCAGCTCGGACTTGGCCTGTTCGGGCGGCGCGGCGCCCAAGACCTTCAAGGCCGCCTCACCATGGCGTTGAGCGAGCGCAATACGAGTGCTGAGCAAGCGCACCCTCAGCAGCAGGACAGGGTCGTCGGTCGTCGGCGGCACCTGGGCGATCACCCGCTGTGCCTGCGTCAGGTCTTGTGCCCGAATCAGTGCGTCGGCTGCGCGCAGCTGCAGATCCTGGCGCTGCGGCGGTTGGGCCTGTTGGGCGAGCTGCAAATAACTGCGCGCGGCCATGGCGAATTCGCCGTTCTCGTAGGCCTGCTGGGCCGAGGCGATCTGCTGATCGAGCGATGGGGCGGTGGGCTTCACGCCCGCGCAGGCGGCGAGCAGCAGCATCAAGATGACGGTGGCCGGGGCAAGGACCGGTGCGATAAATGGCAGACGCTTGATCATTCCAAATCCGGACGGGGGTTACGACGACGCGCCGTTGTGTTGGACGACGCAGGAGCAGTCGACAGTATCTTGATGGGCCGATCGCATGTCAATTGAAAAAGGCACTCTCTATGTCGTGGCCACGCCCATCGGCAATCTCGGGGACATGTCGCCGCGCGCCATCGACGTATTGTCGGGTGTCGACCTCATTGCTGCCGAGGACACGCGTCACAGTGCGCCGTTGTTGAGGCACTTCGGGATCGTCACGGCTTGTACCGCCTTGCACGAGCACAACGAGCGCGAACAGTGCGCTCGGCTCGTTGCGCGCTTGCAGGTCGGTGAGAGCGTGGCGCTGATTTCCGATGCCGGTACGCCTCTGCTCAGCGACCCGGGCTATCATCTGGTCGCCGCGGTCGGGGCCGCCGGCCTGCCGGTGGTCGCCGTCCCCGGGCCAAGCGCCCTGGTCGCCGCCCTCTCGGTGGCCGGCCTGCCGACCGACCGCTTCGTATTCGAGGGTTTCCTGCCGTCCAAAGCCGGTGCGCGCCGAGCCCGTCTGGCCGCGCTCGTCAAGGAGGACCGTACCCTGGTCTTCTACGAGGCGCCGCATCGGATCGAGGACACCCTTGAGGACATGGCCGAGGTCTTGGGTGCCGAGCGCCAAGCGGCCCTGTGCCGAGAGCTGACCAAGCGCCATGAAACGGTGCTGCGCGAGCCGCTGGGGGCGCTGCGCGAGCGTGTGGCGGGCGATGCCGATCAGCGCCGCGGCGAGCTGGTCCTGGTCGTGGCCGGGGCAGTGCAGTCCGATGCCGAGGAAACCGATATCGACGCCCTGCTCGGCATCCTGCTCGAGGAGCTGCCGGTCAAACAGGCGGCCCACTTGGCCGCCCGTATCAGCGGCGCCAAGCGCAACGCCGCATATCGGCGCGCGCTCGCCTTGGTCGGGCAGGGCAAATGAGGATCTTCACGCTGCCGGGGCGTTGCGTGTAAGCGCTTACTCACATAGACTGTAAGGACTCACTCACAAAGGAGTTGAAACGCGCGGGCATAGGCCCGACACTAGCGTCGGGAGTCGGCCAGACAGCCGCTGCGCCTGACGGCGTGGAGGAAAGTCCGGGCTCCACAGGGCAGGGTGCCAGGTAACCCCTGGGGGGCGCGAGCCCACGGAAAGTGCCGCAGAAAATATACCGCCTAAGCAGCCTTCGGGCCGCCGGTAAGGGTGAAATGGTGCGGTAAGAGCGCACCGCGCCGGTGGCAACACCGGCGGCAGGGTAAACCCCACCCGGAGCAAGGCCAAATAGGGGGACGATCGTGCGGCCCGCACGGTCCCCGGGTAGGTCGCTCGAGGTACACGGCGACGTGTATCCCAGATGAATGGCTGTCCACGACAGAACCCGGCTTATCGGCCGACTCCTTCCTCTTTTTTCCTCAGAAGCAGCTCGAAATAGCCTCTGTAACCCATTGATTTATACTCCTATCGACCGCCGGTTTTTGGTCCCGATCCGGCCGCCCGTCACTTGAGCTAGTGCTCCTAAGTTACTGTGAGAAAAGAAGGAATGCCTCGTTTTTGTGGGCTGATTCTCTTGACACTCGTATGAACTCCTACCTATAGTGTATCGAAGTGGGAAAAAGTGGGACGAAATGGGTAGGACGCCCAATAGGGGGGCGCTTTGTTTCGCGGTGTCAACACACTCAATCTGGACGCCAAGGGTCGTATGGCGATGCCCGCGCGGTATCGCGAGCGTCTGCAGGATTGCTGCGACGGTCAGTTGGTCATGACCGTCGACCGCGATCACTGCCTGCTCCTCTATCCCCTGCCCGAGTGGGAGGCCATCGAGCGCAAGCTGGTCAAGCTGCCCAGCCTGAACAAGCAGGCCCGGCGCCTGCAGCGACTGCTCATCGGCCATGCCACCGAGTGTGAGCTGGACAGCCATGGACGTATCCTGCTGCCCCCGGCCCTGCGCGAGTTCGCCGGACTGGACAAGCGGGTCGTGTTGATCGGCCAGGGCAACAAGTTCGAACTGTGGGACGAGCCGGTGTGGAACGAGCGCCGTGATGCCTGGCTCGCCGAAGGCGACAGCGAGGAGGGCGAGTTGCCCGCCGAGCTGGAATCGCTCTCCTTATAGGAAGGGCACGCCATGGGCATCGCACAGACGCACCGGCCGGTCCTGTTGGAAGAGGCGCTGGCAGGGCTGGCGATCAACGCCGACGGGCGGTACGTGGACGGCACCTTCGGGCGCGGCGGGCACGCCCGCGCCATCTTGGCCCAACTGGGGCCCGCGGGGCGCCTGCTGGCATTGGACAAGGACCCGGCGGCGGTGCGTGAGGCCGAGGCCGCGTTCGCGGCGGAGCCGCGGTTAACGATCAAGCGGGGTTCGTTCGCGATGCTGGCACAACATGTCAAAGCGCTGGACTGGCTCGGCCGGGTCGACGGCATATTGCTCGACCTGGGCGTCTCCTCGCCTCAGCTCGACGATCCCGCTCGCGGTTTCAGCTTTCGCCGCGACGGTCCGCTGGATATGCGCATGGATCCCGACAGCGGCGTCAGCGCCGCGCAGTGGCTGGCCGGCGCCGGCGAGGCCGAAATTGCGCGCGTGCTGCGCGATTTCGGCGAAGAACGCTACGCCCGGCGCATTGCGCGGGCCATCGTCGCCGCGCGCACCGAGCGACCCATCGATACCACGGGGCGCCTGGCCGCTATCGTCGCGGCGGCCAACCCCTCTCGCGAGCCGGGCAAGGACCCGGCCACCCGCAGCTTCCAGGGAATTCGTATCTTTATCAACCACGAGCTCGATGACCTGCATGCCTGCCTGGATCAGGTGCTGGACGTACTCGCCCCGGGTGGGCGCCTGGTGGTGATCAGCTTTCACTCGCTCGAGGACCGCATGGTCAAGCGCTTCATGCGAGACGCCTCGCGCGGCGATGACTTCCCGCCCGACCTGCCGGTCACCGCCGCGCAGCTGCGCCCACGCCTGCGCCTGGTCGGCAAGGCCGTGCGTCCGGGCGAGGCGGAGCTGCGCGACAATCCCCGTGCGCGCAGCTCGGTGCTGCGTGTGGCGGAGCGGCTGGCATGAGCGGCGGCGTGCTGCGGCGGATATCACCCAAGGCCCTCGCCTTGGCGGGGCTCGCTGCGGCGGTATTCGTCTCGGCGATCGCCGTAGTCTATGCCAAGCACGAGAGCCGTAAGCTGTTTGTCGAACTCCAGGGACTGCAGCAAAAACGCGATGCCATGAACGTTGAGTGGGGACAGCTGCAGCTCGAGCAGAGCACCTGGGCCACGCACGGGCGTATCGAGCGCGTGGCCCGCAACAAGCTGGGCATGGTGGTACCGGCCCATGAGAACGTGGTGATCGTCAAGCCATGAACGCGCGCCGTGAACAAGCTGTTTCGCCGCTGCGCCTGACCGTCGTCGCGGCCGTGCTGCTGCTGGCGGTCGGGGCGCTGCTGTGGCGCGCGGTCGATCTGAGTGTCTTTCGCAAGGACTTTCTCCAGGAACAGGGCGATGCGCGCGCCATGCGGGTGGTCTCGGTGGCGGCCCACCGCGGGATGATCACCGATCGCAACGGTGAGCCTCTGGCGATCAGCACGCCGGTCGACTCCGTGTGGGTCAATCCGCAGGAGTTTCAGGCCTCGCGAGGGCAGTGGGTGAAGCTGACCAAGCTGCTCGACCTGGACCTGCAGCACACTCAGAATCTTATCGCCGCCCGCCGCGACAAGATTCTGAGTGTGCTG
>Ga0209918_1000218_pt1 | contig 42732 bp, 29 predicted proteins | sample SalPonD_shore_MG_FD_185712 | JGI IMG/M metagenome (GOLD analysis project Ga0209918, IMG submission 185712) | Salt pond soil microbial communities from South San Francisco under conditions of wetland restoration - Salt Pond MetaG... | ecosystem: Environmental > Aquatic > Marine > Intertidal zone... | reverse complement strand
TTACGGTCGAGGTTCAGATCGAACGTGGGTCGCAACGCGAGGGGTACGTCCGTTTGGCGGTAAACGGTGATCTGTCCGCGAGCGGGGTCATCCGTCCGCGCCTGGTTCCGATGATCTCGAGCCGCGGCATGGACCTGGGCCGGAGCACGGCTCCGGTGTGCGATGCGTACCAGCCGCCATTTGCCTACCCGGGGACGATCCACTCCGTGACCTTTGACATCCCCGCCTCCCGCGACCCGAACGCAAGCAGCGCGGAGACCACGACCCGGGCCCGGGCGGCCATGGGCCGCCAGTGAGCCGTCGACGCCCAGGGGAGGACCGTCAGGTAGCGGCGACGGAAGCCCGGCAACGCCGGGCGCGGCGGGAGGTCCACACGCAAGGCCCATGCCCGGATCGCTCGCTGGCCGGGTCGGGCGGGGGATTACCGGCCTCCGGGGGGCCGGAAGGCGGAGCTTTCGGATCAGGGAGAACCAGAGTCATATCATGAGCGACGAAAATGGCGACAATAGAGCCTCGTCCGGCCGCGGTGCCGACGGCAAACACCCGCGGCGCCGTCAGACCGAAATGGCGCTCGAGTGCGCGGCTGTGTCCCTGCTCAAGGAGGAAGGCGTTCTTGCCGGCCTCAACCTGCGCAGCGCGGCTGACAGGGCGAACGTCAACCGCGGCATCGTTTATCATTACTACGGTTCGCGGCAGGAACTCCTGCGGCGCGCGCTGAAGTCGTTCCGGGCGTCGATGCTGGACGATATACACCAGCATGGCGATCTGCCGTTCATCGAGCGCAGGCTGCACTTCTTCGCGGAAGTGCTGGCCGAGCCGGACATCGTGTACCTGGCCGCGCTGCTGGTGGCCGACCGGGACACGGAATTCACCCTGATGCCCGACCTCGAATCGACGATCGCGCGACTGCAACGTGACGTCCGGGAAGGCGAGCTGCCGAAGGGCGCGGATCTGCCCGCGTTGCACATGACGATCCTGTCCTGCATCTACGGCTACTCGCTGTTTCGGGCAAAGATGGCGCAGGAGCTCGAGGTACCGCTGGATGAACTGGACCGGAGGGTGACGCGGGTGTACCACCGCGTTCTTGACGCGCTCACGGCGCGCAGTCGTTATCCGGGCCCGTCCTCCGGCGAGGCGGCCGCTGACTTGCGTTCCACGCCGTCGTCCAGCAGCGCGGACAGCGAGTAGCGGAGCCCTGTCGTCACCTCCCGCCAGTCCCCGACAATTCCGATATCGACGTGCCGGAACAACGGAGCCTCCGGATCGGCGTTCACGCCCAGGACCAGCTCCGCGGTGGTAACGCCGGCCATGTGGTTGAATTTCCCGCTCGCGGCCAAGGCGATGTAGACGGCCGGTGACACGCTGGCCCCGGTAATCCCGAGCTGGCGCGATCGCGGCATCCAGCCTTTGTCCGTGACCTTCCTGGTGGCGGCGAATTCCGCATTCAGAGTGTTCCTGAGCCGGTCGAGCAACGGGTAATCGTCGGGCGCGACCCCCTGACCCAGGCCAATGACCACCGCTGCAGACGCAAGCCGTCCGGGTTGATCGACCGTCAAGGTCTGCAGGGTCCTGGTGGCTCCGGGGGAACCGTCGTGGACGTGTCGCACCACGACGTTGCCGGCACGACGGGGCCGCAGGATCGGAAAAGCGCCCGGCCGAAGGGTGACCATCTGGGTGGCAGAGCGGGTCATGATGGGGACTTCGGTGGCCCCCCAGGCGGCGGACTTCCACGCGACCAGTCGCCCGGCGGGGTCGAGCTCCACGCTGCTGGCGTCACCGGTCAGACCGGAGGCGGTCCGCGCGGCGACCCGGGACGCGACCTCCCGTCCCCAGGTATCGCTGCGACACAGGATCGCCCACGGTGCCTCGCGGACCGACCAGTCAGCGATGATCGCGGCTGCGCCTTGCGGCTCGCCGGTGCCGTGCACGACGGTCACCACGTCCGCACCGTAGGCTCCCAGCTGCCGGGTGTCGACATCGGGGTCCCCGTCCGCGCGGCAGGCGAAGGCCACGACATGGCCGTGGATTTGGTGTGCGAGCCCGGCGGCGCCACCCAGGAGCTCGCTGGCCGAAGCCAATGAATCCCCGTGGCTCAAAATCACGCAGACCGCCGGACCGGACCGTGTGCCGGCGGCTGGCACGGGCCCGCCAACCGGGTCGTCGGCCTGCTCCCGCGCCTTGAGGCGGTGGACAATCTGGCGCGCGACGTCGTCGATGTCCGCCGGCGACAGATCCGTTATCACTCGCCGGTGGCGTACCGGAAGCGCGACCTGGCGGGGCGGGCCCACTTTGGTCGGGCTCGCGTCCGCCCCCCAGGGGCCATCGCCTAGCTCCGGCGCGCCCACCTGCACGATCCGGGCGTCCAGTGCCGTATCGTCGGCGGCTTCCGGCATCTTGGTCGGTGCGCAAAGGCGTTCTGCAGCGCTCACGACGACGGGCAGCGGCGACGCCCGTTGCACGAAGCCGTCATCGGACTCGCTCCAGGCCCGCAGGGTGTCACCAGTGATGGCCAGCTCCCGGACCGCAGGGAGGTAGGGAAGTCCCAGCAGTTCCGCTAGCTGGGGGCCGACCTGGCCGGTGTCGGAATCCAGCGAGTTGCGACCGAGGAAGACAAGATCGAAGGGGCCGAACCGGCCGAGCGCGGCGTGCAACGCCCGCGAGGTGGCCAGGGTATCCGAACCGGCGAACGCCTTGTCGCACAGGTGCACTCCCCGGTCGACCCCGCCTGCGATCGCTTCTCTGAGAACCGACCTGGCGCTCTCGGGGCCTAACGTGAAAACGGTCGTTTGCCCCCCCGAGGAGGCGGCGATTGCAACCGCTTTGGTCACCGCCCGCCGACAGTACGCCCCCATCTCCAGGGGAATGTCGGAGCGGATCAGGCGTCCGTCCCCGCCCAGGCGGAAGTTTTCGAACTGGGGCACCTGCTTTACCAGCACTGCGATTTTGAGTGGCCTCGGGTAATTCGGGGAAATACCGAGATCCGGCAAGGAAAAGCCGTTGTTCATAAGAGTCCCGCACCGACGTCCGGACACCGTGGCGCCCGGCAACTGTGAAGCAAACTGGCGGCCGCTGAGCCCGCGCCGTATCGATCTGCACTCTTGCTCGCGCAGGCCGGCTGCACCTCCCGGCCTGCCCCGGAAGCATACCAGCTCGGGGCCTTGGCGCCCGGAGCCGGGTACGCTCCGTGAGCGGTTTTTATCATATTGATAAGTATAAACAGGCGATGCTACGCTACGCAACACGCCCGATGTCGCCCGGGCCCGATCGCGCGCTGCGCGTATGCGTTTCCCTTGTTGAGCACCCCTGGGCGGCAGCAGCCAACTCGACGACAGAAAATACCGAAGTCAGACGGAGGAGAACAGAATGAACCAGTCCCCGCTGGAGGGCATCCGGGTCGCGGACCTTACGCGGGTCGTGTCGGGGCCCATGGCCACCCGGATCCTGGCCGACATGGGAGCGGAAGTGATCAAGATCGAGCCCCCCGGGGGCGACTTCACCCGGGAGGTCCTGCCGCACGTCGACGGGGTCGGGGCGTATTTCAGCCAGCTGAACACCGGAAAGAAGAACCTGTCCATCGACCTGCGGACCGAGCGCGGGGCGGGCCTGCTCCGGGATCTGGTGCAGCACTGCGACGTGCTGGTGGAGAACTTCCGGCCCGGGATCATGGAGAAGCTCGGGCTGGCCCCGGAAGACGCCTTGCGGAGCCACCCGGAGCTGGTCTTCTGTTCGATTACCGGGTATGGACGAAGCGGTCCCTGGATGGACCGGCGCGCGTACGCACCGCTGGTACACGCCGAGGCGGGGACCCTGGAAATGGCCGCCAGGCGGCGCGGCGCGAATCCGGTGCCGGAGGTCCAGTCGCACGGGGATGTCTATCCCGCGACCATGGCCGCCAATGCCATCCTGGCGGCTTTGCTGCATCGGGCACGCACGGGTCGTGGCCAGCATGTCGACGTCTCGATGGCGGAAGTCCTGGCCTATACCAACGAATGGAGCGCGGTCGAACTGGCCGGTGGCGGTGAGATCGAGCAGCTCTTCGGGGCGTGGAACTCTCCCGTCCTGCAGCTTGCTTCCGGAGTCCGGGTCGCGGTCCCCGGCAACCCGGTGTTCACCTTCCCGCGCTGGATCAAGGCGATGCAGCGCGAGGAGCTGGCAAAGGATCCCCGCTTCTGTACCGCCGACCAGCGGATGCGGAATCGCCGGGAACTGCTGGCGCTTCTGCAGGAATTCGTCGGCAGCTTCGATGACGTCCGCAGCCTCGAGGCGACTCTCGAGCGCTGCAACCTGTCTTTGGGTGAGGTCCGCTCGGTCTCCGAGCTCGCCGATACCTCCTGGGCCCGGCACCGGGGGCTGGTTTCCGAAGTCGCAGCCGGGGTGGGGGTGCCGGCACATCCGTGGATTTCCACGGCGATGCGTATGGGCGCCCGAAGCGGTGTCGCGAGGCTCGGTGAGCACAACCGCGAGATCCTGACCGGCCTGCTCGGTCTTTCCGACCAGGACTTCACTGCGCTGTCCGCTGCCGGGGTGCTGGCCGGCTGAGCGCAAGCTTCTCCCGGGGGCGCCGGCCCCTGAGGGTCGCTCTCTGGTGGCGGGCAGGTGACGGTGGCGTGGGAGCCGCTCCAGGCGGGCGCTGGCCATGGACACTTGGCCGGCCCTCGAGCCGGCCCTGCCCGGGAGCCCGCCCGGTGCGAGCATGGCCCGCGAACACCGCCTCGTCTGGCACCACCAGGCGCCACCGGCCGATCCCCGGCGCCCGCCGGGGCGGTCCCGGCAGGCGCACCGCGGGCCCTCCGGCACCGCCGGGTTCCGCCTCCGGGGCCGTCACGGCCCAGCGCCCGAAGCGTCTCCCGCCTTGCACGCGCCCCGGTGAATAATGGCTCGTATATCGCAAAAGCGGCCGCCGATCGGGGTCCCGCATGCCCGCCGGCAGCGTCTCCGGGGTTCGCGGCAGGGCCCGGGGCGGCGTGTGGTGCGGCTTTGCCAATAGCTGCCCGCACTTGACAAACGGGGAGTATGTTCTTAGTTTTGCCTTTGCCTATAAGTGTAACGCTAACGTCACACGGGTAAGAGGGAACGCGCTGCGGAGGTCCCGTGTGCGCCGTTGGCCACTCCGGGCGAAGTGGAGAGACTACGCGCGAGTGGGTCAAGGCCTTTTATTATTCATTCAAACCGTCTACTTCGGATAGACAACGCTGGGGCCCGGTTCTGACCGGAGTAATAACGCATTCGACAAGCGATGAGGGGAGTCCCGTGTATAAAATACTGAGGTCATCTCTAGCGGTTGCAGTTCTCGCCGTGCCGCTCGCGGCATTCGCCCAGGGCGACGGGTTCGGCATGCCCGCGCGCAACGGCGTCCAGCTGCCGGTGGTAAAAAACATGCCGTCGGTCTCGTTCTCCTGGAAGGCCGATTCCAAGACGTCGCTGTTCCACAATCGGGGCGCCGGCCTGGCCAAGGGCAGCACGACCTATGGCGAGACCGAGGGGCTGCGCGAGCTGGCCCATCTGGGCGTCGACGCCAAGGCGGGCTCGGCGAGCTTCCACGCCGGGGCGATCCTGCAGGGCTATGAATGGACCGGCAACGCCCACGGCGCCGATACGCCGGCCTACCCGAACCAGGTCACCGGCATCAGCAGCAACGCCATCCGCCTGGACTACGCTTACATGGAGACGCCCATTGCCGATGGCTGGATCTTCTCGGCGGGCCGCCAGATCGTCAACTGGGGCTACTGCTTCACCGCCTGCGACACCCGCCGCGACCGCCTGAAGCTGGTCAAGGTGATCAACCCGCACTGGGTCTACGTCACCCTGTGGGACAAGCGTGACGCGCAGACGCTCAGGAGTGCTGCCAACTCCAAGTATCCGGTGGGTGACTACCGCTCCGGCTACATGTGGTTGAACGGCTTCGTCGCCAACTTCGAGCCGGGCATGGACAGCGCGATCCACATCGGCAGCTTCATCTCGATCTTCCGCGGCAACAGCGCCACCGGCGCCAACGCCAACGCCGCCAACTCCACCGTCGGCTCCGGCTTCGCGCTGCGGGGCGTGGACCTGTGGTCCTCGTGGGCACGCGGCCACGTGCAGGGCTGGCAGTACCTGGCCAACCTCAACGTGACCAAGAACGGTTCGGTCCTCTGGCCGGATACCAGCGAGGCCTACGCGCTGCGCGTTGCGCATGACCTGGCCAGCCCGAAGTGGAACCTGGCCGGCCAGTACATCGGGGTGCACAACGGCGGGCTGATCTCGTCCGGCTACGACACCTTCTCCAGCATGGTCAACAACAGCCCGGCGATGGACACCTCGCCGACCAACGTGACCAACCTCGGTGGCACCGGCATCAAGGGCGTGAGCCAGTACAAGCAGTGGATGGCGATGGTCCGCCTGTCCTGGATGCCGACCCAGAAGTGGACCCTCAACCTGGCCGGCGGCCGCATGCACCGCGACGGTAGCGCAGGCGCGCTCAACTTCGCCCAGGGCACGACCGAGAATGACAACGTGGTCGACGTCCAGGCGCACTACCAGATCAGCCCGAACGTGCGCACCTGGGCCACCTGGGGCATGCTTGACCCGACCAACAGCGGCACGGCGCCGATGTTCCAGGGTACGGGCTATACCGGCAGCAGCATCCAGGCCGTGAGCCTGAACGTCCAGGCGGTCTTCTAGGGGCCGCCCAGCGACCCGGCAGGGTCCGCGTCGGGGCTGCGCACGCCCCGTCGGCGAACCCTGGCCGCTGCAGCCTTGTGGGGCTCCGGTGCCTGGCACCGGAGCCCCGTTTTTTTGCGCTCCGGGAGGCCGCCCGTGCTTCACGGCCTCGAGGACAGCGACGACGAGCGCCGGGAGTTCGTCCTGCTCTCGGACGCGGTGTTCGGCGTCAAGAACTCGCTGGTAGTGGGCTACCTCCGCGAGGAGTCGCCCGAGCGGGCGGCCGAGTTCGGGGTGGAGGCCCCGTTCTATCGCGTGAGTACGATTTCGCCCCGGTGCCGCGCGGAGAGCGCCGGCGGGCCTCCTGGGGGGGTGCTGAAAAAGGCCATGGACGGGCTTTTTCAGCGACGCCCCAGGGGGGGCACCTTACATGGGGCCCGCGTTGGGGCGCGACAGCTCCTGTCGCGGTGCCTGCGCCGCCGCGCCGAACGTATCGGGCCGGCGCGGCCCGCCGCTTCGGCAGGAAGGCGGGCTCCCGGGGTCGAGCCGGCGGCGGGCCGGGTTCCCTGCCATTCCGGCTTTCGGCTCCGCGCCCCGGTGCTTGCTTCGCATCGGGCGAGAGACAGACAATGAAGCCGCGTAAGGCAAGACTGCAACGGGAAGGGCGGTCCGCAACCTCCGGTCCGGGAACGCCGGGCTCCGGGCAGACCATACAATCCCGGCCCGCGGGCGCACCGGGCGTGGCCCATCGATCGCCGGCCGGGCCCGGGACCGGGCCGGTGCCCGGGGGGATTGGGGTATCGCGGCCGAGAGCACCGTCGACGCGAGCGCCGCCATTTCTCACACCCATATCTGGCAACTGGGGAAGTCGACGATGGAACAGAGCAGCACACCCCTCTCCGGCCGCAAGGCGCTGGTCCTGGCCGCCTCGCGCGGCATCGGCTACGCCTGTGGCGAACGCTTCGCCGCGATGGGCGCCGACGTGTGCCTGGTGGCGCGCAATCAGGGACCGCTGGACGAGGCCGTGGAGCGCCTGAAGGCCGCTTCCGGGGCCAAGGTCACCGGCGAGAGCGTGGACGTGACCGACGGCGCGGGCCTGCAGTCGCTGGTGCAGCGGCACCGCGATGCCGACGTCCTGCTGACCAACTGCGGCGGGCCGCCGGCGGGGCGTTTCGAGGACTTCGAGGCGGAAGACTGGGACGCCGCCTACCGGTTGCAGGTGCGCAGCGCGATCACCGCGTGCCGGGTCCTGGTGCCGGAGATGGCCGGGCGCGGATGGGGGCGGGTCCTGATGGTGACGTCCGTCAGCGTGGCGCGGGCCCTGCCGGGGTTGATCCTGTCCAACGGCCTGCGCCCGGCGCTGGCCGGCCTGGCCCGTTCGCTGACCCGGGAGTACGCCGCCCGCGGCGTGACCTTCAACCTGCTGTGTCCGGGGACCACCGCGACCGAGCGCATGGAGCAGCTGGTCAAGCGGCGCATGGAGGCCGACAATCTCTCGCGCGAGGAGGCCGTGCAGGCCCTCTGCCAGGCGATCCCGGCGGGGCGTCCGGGCAAGCCCGAGGAGGTCGGCGCCACCGCCGGCTTCCTGGCCTCGCCCGATGCGGCCTTCATCACCGGGCAGAGCTTCTTCCTCGACGGCGGCCTGTCGTCCGTGTAGCGACCCGCCGGTCAGCGCGTGGAAACCCCGGCGGACGCCCCGCCGGGGCCGCTATCCCGGGGTCCGATGCGGCGAAGGGGAGGGGTGGTTTTAGGTTTTAGGTTTTAGGTTTTAGGTTTTAGGGAAGAAGCGGCAAGCTTCGTTGCGCGTTCCCCTCTCCCGTCAGGCTTGGCCGGAGCCGTCAGAAGCTCCCGACCTTGCGGAAGCGCAGGGCCGGCAGACAGCCGCCGAATCTCTCTTACCTAAAACCTAAAACCTAAAACCTAAAACCGCCCCCGCGGGGTCGGTCACTCAAAACTCGACAGGATCCGCCGCTTCCCGGCCTCGTAGTCCTCTTCCCCGAGGATGCCCTCGCTGTCGAGCCGGCGCAGCGTGCGGATCTCCTCCGCCTTGAGCATGCGCAGGTCGCGCAGGATATTGTTCATGGTGTCCTCGACCGTGGCCTCGTACTCGGACAGGAGCTGCTGGTATTGGCGCTCGGTGATCATGCCCTCGCGGCGCAGGCGCTGGATCTCGGAGAAGCGCAGCATCTTCTGCTTGCGCGAGCGCTGCTCGGCCTGGTTCGTGGCCGTGGTGACGGCAGCCCGGAGATCCCCCAGGAACTTGCGGAACTCGCGCCGGCTGGGCCGGTTGGCGAACAGCCGGAACAGCGGCGTGTGGGAAAAACGCGAATAGATCACCACGTCGTTGCGCCAGCGATAGGCGGCCACCCCGGCCAGGGCCAGGCAGATCAGCGAGAACAGGGTGACCAGGAAGATCACGGCTCCCAGGCCGATGCCCATGGCCACGCCCCACAGGCCGAAGATCAGCGCCGGCAGCGCGGCAGCCGCGGAACCCTGGATCCAGCGCCAGGGGATGAAACGCTGGTATTCGGGCGAGGGATTGACCAGCGGCAGGTCGACGTAGTAAGCGCCGGAGCGGAACAGGCTCCGGAACTTGGCCACGACGTACCTGTCGCGCACGACCTCGAAGCTGCGGTACTCGGCGATCAGCGGGCGTTTCTGGACCAGGTAGAGCCGGGTTTTCATCCTGCGCCGTCGTCCCTCGTGCCGGTGCCAGTTGCCGGGGCCTGCCGAAAAGGGCGGCTGCGCCCTTCCCCGGCCCGTGCTCGTCGATCGGGGCGGGATACCAACCCGGTCAGAGGTAATGCCTCATCTCAGCGCTCCTGTCGGTCCGTCCGGCAGGGCGCGAGGAGTGGAGTGTGGTCGGGCGCTGGACGACCGACGAGCAACGCCGTCCCGACGGGGCGAGACGAGCGCCCTGCGGGAGAGCGCGTGAGCGGCGATGACCGCGTTGCGCTCGCTCGTCGTCGTGTGGCACGCCCTCGTTCCCGCGCCTTGTCCTCACCCCACACGCGCTCTCTGAGACGTGGCATTACCTCTGACCGGGTTGGTGCGTGACACGCCTGGCCGCGGCCGTGCCGGTAGCACCCGGCGGTGGGTCCGGTCGGATCCGCGTGCCGGATAGACGTTACCGGGAATCCGCGCACGGGGGAAGCTGTGCGACGTTGCGTCTGCCGGCCCTCGCCGGCGCCCACATGGTGCGTCGCTGCCGCGTAGGGATATAATGGCGCTTTGCGCGTCGCCTGTCCGCCGCTCCGCCGGCGGCAGCCGACGACCGGAGGTATCCGACAGCCGGGCGGAAGTTCCCCGGTAGGGTCAAGGCAAAGGCAAAGAGGAAACAAGGATGCCCATCTATGAGTACGAGTGCCAGGCCTGCGGGCATCGCCTGGAGGCGCTGCAGATGCTGAGCGAGGACCCGCTCAGGGACTGCCCGGAGTGCGGCAGGCCCGAGCTCCGGCGGTTGATCTCGGCCGCCGGGTTCCGCCTGAAGGGCAGCGGCTGGTACGAGACAGACTTCAAGAAGGACGGCAAGCGCAACATCGCGCGCTCCGACAGCGCGGAGGGCAAGAGTTCCTCCGGGGGCGCGAAGAAGGAGTCCAACGGCGGCTCCGGCAAGGCGGCCGCCTCCTCCTCGGAATAGGGCCAGCCCGCCCGCGGGCGCGCTTGCGCGCCCCACCGGCAGCACTTGCCGGTCTTCTCAAAGGTATCGTCAGGTCTCAGTGGCCCAGGGAGCCGCCGTGCGCTCCGCCGGCGGTGCGGCGGCAGCGAAACGCTGCACCACCGCGCCTTGAGTCCCGCGCCTGACCGGCAAAGCGCACGACGGCTCTGCGACCTGACAATACCTTTGGGAAGACTGGTATCATCGTCCGCTCCCGGCGGCGCCGCCGGGAGCCTTCTGTCGTCCCCGCATCAACCGGGCATCAGCATGAAGCGAACCTGCTACTGCGGCGAAGTCAACGCGGAACACATCGACCGGACCCTGGAGCTCGCCGGCTGGGTCCACCGCCGCCGGGACCACGGCGGGGTGATCTTCGTCGACCTGCGGGACCGCGCGGGCATCGTCCAGGTGGTGTTCGACCCCGACCAGGCCGAGGTGTTCGCGACCGCCGAGGCCCTGCGCAACGAGTTCGTGATCCGGGTGACGGGCTACGTGCGCCATCGCCCGGAGGGCACGGTCAACGACAAGCTCCCGAGCGGGCGGGTGGAGCTCGTGGGTACCGGGCTGGAGATCCTGAACCGCGCGGAGACCCCGCCGTTCCAGCTCGACGACGAGGACGTCAACGAGGAGTTGCGCCTGCGCTACCGCTACGTCGACCTGCGGCGGCCGCGCATGCAGGAGAACCTGCAGCTGCGTGCCCGTATCACCCGGAGTCTGCGGCGCTTCCTCGACGAGCGCGGGTTCCTGGAGATCGAGACGCCGATGCTCACGCGCACCACGCCCGAGGGGGCGCGGGATTACCTGGTCCCCAGCCGCACCCACCCCGGCCACTTTTTCGCCCTGCCGCAGTCGCCGCAGCTGTTCAAGCAGCTCCTGATGATGTCGGGCATGGACCGCTATTACCAGATCGTGCGCTGCTTCCGCGACGAGGACCTGCGCGCGGACCGCCAGCCGGAGTTCACCCAGCTCGACATCGAGACCTCGTTCCTGGACGAGTCCGGGATCATGGAGATGAGCGAGACCATGATCCGCGAGCTGTTCACCGAGGTGCTGGGCGTCGAGCTGCCGGACCCGTTCCCGCGCATGACCTATGGCGAGGCGATGGACCGTTTCGGGATCGACCGGCCGGACCTGCGCATCCCGCTGGAGCTGGTCGAGGTGTCGGAGCTGATGCGGGAGGTCGAGTTCAAGGTATTCTCCGGGCCCGCCAACGACGAGGCCGGACGGGTCGCGGCCCTGCGGGTCCCCGGGGGCGGGCGGCTCACGCGCCGGGAGATCGACGCCTATACCGCCTACGTGGGGCGCTACGGCGCGCGCGGGCTGGCCTACATCAAGGTCAACGACCCGGAGCGCGGCGCCGAGGGCCTGCAGTCCCCGATCCTGAAGTTCCTGCCGGCGGCGGTGGCCTCGGAGGTGATCGCGCGCACGCGGGCGCGCGCCGGCGACCTGGTCTTCTTCGGCGCCGATCGCGCCCGGGTGGTGAACGAGTCGCTGGCGGCCCTGCGCGTGCGCCTGGGGCACGACCTGGGCCTGGTCGAGGACGCCTGGCGGCCGCTTTGGGTGGTCGATTTCCCGATGTTCGAGTGGGACGATCGGGACAAGCGCTGGCAGGCGCTGCACCATCCCTTTACCGCGCCCGCGGTGTCCGACCCGGACGGCCTCCGGGCCGACCCCGGCAACGCCGTGTCGCGCGCCTACGACCTGGTGCTCAACGGCACCGAGCTGGGCGGCGGCTCCATCCGTATCCACCGGACCGAGATGCAGGAGGCCGCGTTCGAGGTGCTCGGCATCGGCCGGGAGGAGGCGGAGGAGAAGTTCGGCTTCCTGCTCGAGGCGCTGCGTTACGGCTGCCCGCCCCACGGGGGCCTCGCCTTCGGCCTGGACCGGCTGGTGATGCTGATGGCCGGGGCCGGCAGCATCCGCGACGTGATGGCCTTTCCCAAGACCCAGAGCGCGAGCTGCCCACTGACCAACGCCCCCGGCCTGGCCAGCGAGCAACAGCTGCGGGAGCTGGGGCTGCGCCTGCGCCCGGGGGTGCTCGAGAGCTAGGGACGGGGAGCCCGCATGGCGCAGTCCCGTGAATCCGGCCGGCGCGCCGAATCGGTGCTGGTGGTGATTACCGCTCCGGGGGACCTAGTCCTGCTGATGCGGCGCCGCCAGCCCGCCGGCTTCTGGCAATCCGTGACCGGGGCCCTCGAGGCGGGCGAGACCCCGGCCCAGGCGGCCCGCCGTGAAGTTTGCGAGGAGCTGGGCATCAACCCCGGCAGCGCCATCGCGGACTGCCGCCTGCGCTTCCGTTTCCCGATCCTGCCGGCCTGGCGCCACCGCTACGCCGCCAGCCTGCGGACCAATCTCGAGCACGTGTTCCACCTGCCGGCGCGGCGCGCCTTCCGGCCGCGCCTGAACCCCGCCGAGCACACGCAATGGGCCTGGCTGCCCGGTCCCGAGGCGCTGGCGCGGGCAGCCTCGGAGACCAATCGGCGGGCGATCCGGCACTGCCTGCGGCGGACCCCGTGACCCTCGCGGAAGACCAGGCGGTGGTGCTGGTGCACGGCCTGTGGATGACCGGGCTCGACATGCTGGTGCTGGGCCGCCGCCTGCGCCGCGCGGGTTACCGGGTGCGGCATTTCCGCTACCGCTCGGTGCGGCGCGGCCCGGGCGAGAACGCGGCCCGGCTGGCGCAATTCGTCGAGCGGATCGACGCGCCGGTGGTGCACTACGTCGCGCACAGCCTGGGCGGCATCGTGCTGCTCTACCTGTACGAGCGCTACCCGCCGGCGAAGCCGGGACGGGTGGTGCTGCTGGGATCCCCGGTGACCGGCAGCAGCTCGGCGGAGCGGCTGCGTCGTCGGCCGCTCGGACGCTGGATGCTGGGCCGGAGCTGGCGCGGCGGGCTGGACGGAAACGTGCCGGAGTGGGACGGCCGGCGCGAGCTGGGGGTGATCGCGGGCACGCTGGGAGCCGGGCCGGGGCGCCTTTCCGGCAATCGCATGCCGGTGCCGCATGACGGCACCGTCGCGCTGGCGGAGACCAGGCTGGCCGGGGCGAGTGACCGCCTCGAGGTGCGCGCTACGCACATGGGCCTGCTGTTCACGCCCCGGGTCGCGCGCGCCGTGGCCGGGTTCCTGCGCGAGGGCCGTTTCGCGCCGCAGGCCCGCTAGCCCTCGCCCTCGTCCAGCATCCGGCGCAGCCGGTACAGCGTATCCAGCGCCCGGCGCGGGCTGAGGTCGTCCGGGTCGGTCTCCCTCAGGGCGCCCACCACCGGGTGCTCGGCGGGATCGAACAGCGGCAGCTGCGGGCTCGCCCGCGGCGCCTCCGGCGGCAGCGCCGGCCGCGCGTGCTCCAGCGCGTCGAGGTAGGCACGGGCCCGCTCCACGACCTGCGGCGGGACCCCGGCCAGGGCCGCCACGTGGAGGCCGTAGCTGCGGTCGGCGGGCCCGTCGCGCACGGCGTGCAGGAATACCAGCCGCTCGCCGTGCTCGGCCACGTCCAGGTGCACGTTGTCGATCCCGGGGTACTCGTCGGCGAGGCCGGTCAGCTCGAAATAGTGGGTGGCGAACAGCGTGAAGGCGCCGATCTCGGCGGCCAGGTACTCGGCGCAGGCGCGTGCCAGCGAGACGCCGTCGTAGGTGCTGGTGCCGCGCCCGATCTCGTCCATCAGCACCAGGCTGCGGTCGCTGGCGCCGTGCAGGATGCCCGCGGTCTCGGTCATTTCCACCATGAAGGTGGAGCGGCCCGAGGCGAGATCGTCGGCCGCGCCGATGCGCGTGAAGATGCGGTCGATCGGACCCAGCGTGGCCGCGCGGGCGGGGACGTAGCTGCCCATGCAGGCCATCAGCGCGATCAGCGCCACCTGGCGCATGTAGGTGGACTTGCCGCCCATGTTGGGGCCGGTCACCACCAGCATGCGGCGGGCGTCGTCGAGGCGGAGGTCGTTGGGTACGAAGGGCTCCCCGGTGGTCCGTTCCACCACCGGGTGACGGCCCGCCTCGATCCGGAGCCCGGGCTCGTCGACCAACTCCGGGGCGACCAGGTCCAGGGTGCGGGCGCGCTCGGCGAGGTTCGCCAGCACGTCCAGCTCGGCCAGCGCGGCCGCGGTCTGCTGCAGCGCCGGGATCTGTGGCCGCAGCGACTCCAGCAGCTCCCCGTAGAGCTGCTTCTCCCGCGCCAGCGCCTTCTCCCGCGCACTCAGCACGCGCTCCTCGAAGCCCTTGAGCTCGGCGGTAAGATAGCGCTCGGTGTTCTTGAGCGTCTGGCGCCGGATGTAGTCCTCGGGCACCTGGGCCGCCTGCGCCCGGGTCACCTCGATGTAATAGCCGTGGACCCGGTTGTAGCTGACCCGCAGGTTGGGAATGCCGGTACGCTGCCGCTCGCGGACCTCCAGGTCGAGCAGGTATTGGTCGGCGTTGCCCGACAGCGCGCGCAGCTCGTCCAGATCGGCATCGTAGCCCTCGGCGATGACCCCGCCGTCGCGGGCCAGCGGCGGCGGCTCGGGTGCCACGGCGCGGTGCAGCATGGCCGCCAGCGCGGCGTGGTCACCGAGGTCCCCGGCCAGCCGGGCCAGGCGCGGGCTGTCGATCCCGGCCAGCGAGTCCGCCAGCGCGGGGACAGCGTCCAGGCCGGCGCGCAGCGCGCTGAGGTCGCGCGGGCGGGCGGAGCCCAGCGCGACCCGGGCCAGGATCCGCTCGAGGTCGCCGATGGCCCGCAGCTGCTGCTGCAGCGGCTCGTACCGCCCGGCGTCCTGCAACGCACCGACGGCGGCGTGGCGCAGGCGCAGCGCCTCGTGGTCGCGCAGCGGACGGTTGATCCAGCGACGCAGCTCGCGGCTGCCCATGGCGGTCGCCGTGCGGTCGAGCACCGCGGCGAGCGTGTTGTCGCGACCGCCCGCCAGGTTGCGCTCGAGCTCCAGGTTCCGCCGGGTCGCGAGGTCCAGGATCACCGCCTCGTCGCGCAGCTCGGTGCGCAGGCCCCGCAGATGGGGCAGCGCGGTGCGCTGGGTGTCCTGGACGTACTGCAGCAGGCAGCCGGCCGCCGCCACCGCCAGGGCCAGGTGCTCGCAGCCGAAGCCCGCCAGGTCCCGCGTGCCGAACTGTGCGCACAGCAGGCGGCGGGCCGCGTCCTCCTCGAAGTGCCAGGGCGGTCGCCGGCGCAGGCCGCGGTGCTCGGCCAGCGACGGCGGCAGGGCCGCGTCCTCCGGCGCCAGCAGCTCCGCCGGGTGCAGCCGTTCGACCTCGGCCAGCAGCGCCTCCGCGCTTTCCAGCTCCAGCACCGTGAAGCGGCCGCCGCTGAGCTCGAGCGAGGCGACGCCCCAGCGCTCGCCCGCCGGTGCCAGGCAGACCAGCAGATTGTCGCGCCGCTCCTCGAGCAGAGCCTCGTCGGTGACCGTCCCGGGCGTGACGATGCGGGTCACACGGCGCTCGACGGGGCCTTTCGAGGTCGCCGGGTCGCCGATCTGCTCGCAGATGGCGACCGACTCCCCCAGGCGCAGCAGCCGGGCGAGGTAGCTGTCCACGGAATGGACCGGGACGCCGGCCATGGGGATGGCTTCGCCCGCCGACTGGCCACGGCTGGTCAGGGTGATGTCCAGCAGGCGTGCCGCCCGGCGCGCGTCGTCGTAGAACAGCTCGTAGAAGTCGCCCATGCGGTAGAGCAGGAGCACGTCCGGATGCTCCGCCTTGATGCGCAGGTACTGGCGCATCACGGGCGTGTGCTGTTCGGGGGCCTGATCGGGCATGCGCAACTGCTATGGTTATAGGGCTGCCGCCGGCATGGCGGATCGAAGTTAATACTGTACTGCATGCGGGGCAAGAACCCGCACCGGAGACCGTATGGCGCACGACGAAATGGCCGCTTTGGTGGCAGAGCTGGCGGGCATCCTGGAGCCGCGGGGCCTGCGGGTGGCCACCGCCGAGTCCTGCACCGGCGGCTGGGTGGCGAAGGTGCTCACCGACCGTGCCGGCAGCTCCGCCTGGTTCGAGCGTGGCCTGGTGAGCTACAGCAACGCCGCCAAGACCGAGCTGCTGGGCGTACCCGGGGCGCTGCTGGAGAGCGAGGGTGCGGTGAGCCGGGCGGTGGCGAACGCCATGGCCGAGGGCGCCCTGGCCCGCAGCCATGCCGACTTCAGCGTGGCCATCAGCGGCATCGCGGGGCCCGCCGGCGGCACGCCGGACAAGCCGGTCGGCACGGTGTGCTTCGCCTGGGCCTCCCGCGGCGGCGCGCGGGACAGCGTCCGGCAGCATTTCGACGGCGACCGCGAGGCGGTGCGGGCCGCCTCCGTGGTAACCGCACTGGCAGGCCTGATCCGCCTCGCGCGGGGAGCTGAAGGCACCGTGGCGCGCGCCTGAGACCGGGTATGGGCGAGTGGCCGGGGGAAGGGATGACCCCGGAATAACGTCGCCGGCCGGCGACGCCGGGGCGGGTGGGTGACATCCGTCATCTGTGTGATAATGCATCGGCGTAGCGGTCCCTCCCGGCGCGGACGCCGGGGTGCCCGAGCGACTGGTCTCCGGGCGAAGCGAAGGACGGGCAGGGGACGGAGGCGCACCGATCACCACGCTTGGGAAGTCAGCAATGGACGAGAATCGCAAGAAGGCTCTCGCGGCGGCGCTGGGCCAGATCGAGAGGCAGTTCGGAAAGGGGTCGGTGATGCGCCTGGGCGACAGCCAGGTCGCGGCCGACGTGGCCTCGGTCTCGACCGGCTCGCTGGGCCTGGACATCGCGCTCGGAATCGGCGGTCTGCCGCGGGGCCGGGTGGTCGAGGTGTACGGCCCGGAGTCCTCCGGCAAGACCACCCTGACCCTGCAGGTGGTGGCGGAGGCCCAGCGCGGCGGCGGCACGGCGGCGTTCGTCGATGCCGAGCACGCCCTGGACCCGGTCTACGCGGGCAAGCTCGGGGTGAACGTGGAAGAGCTGCTGGTCTCGCAGCCGGACACCGGCGAGCAGGCACTCGAGATCACCGACATGCTGGTGCGCTCCGGGGCCGTGGACGTGGTGGTGGTGGACTCGGTGGCCGCGCTCACGCCCAAGGCCGAAATCGAGGGCGAGATGGGCGACTCGCACGTGGGCCTGCAGGCGCGCCTGATGTCCCAGGCGCTGCGCAAGCTCACCGCCAACATCAAGCGCTCCAACTGCATGGTGATCTTCATCAACCAGATCCGGATGAAGATCGGCGTGATGTTCGGCAACCCGGAGACCACGACCGGCGGCAATGCCCTGAAGTTCTATTCCTCGGTGCGCCTGGACATCCGTCGCGTGGGATCGATCAAGCGCGGCGACGAGGTGGTCGGCAACGAGACCCGGGTCAAGGTGGTCAAGAACAAGATGGCGCCGCCGTTCCGCCAGGCGGAGTTCGAGATCCTCTACGGCGAGGGCATCTCGCGCGAGGGGGAGATCATCGACATGGGCGCGAAGCACGGGCTGATCGAGAAATCCGGCGCCTGGTACAGCTACAACGGCGACCGCATCGGGCAGGGCAAGGAGAATGCCCGGCAGTACTTCCGCGAGCACCCCGATGCCGCGGCCGAGGTGGAGCGGGCGATCCGGGAGAAGCTGCTTCCGGGCAACGGAGCCGCCCCCGGTGACCGGGTCGAGGCGGAAGAAGGCGCCGGCTGAGGCGGACCCGGACGAGGTCCGCTCCGCCGCCCTGCGGCTGCTCGCGCGGCGCGAATACGCGGTTGCCGAGCTGCGCGGGCGGCTGTTGCGCCGAGGCTATCCCGAAGACCTCGTCGAGGAGGTGCTCGGGGTCCTGCAGGCCGACGGCCTGCAGGACGAGCGGCGCTTCGTGGAGAGCTTCCTCGCCACCCGCAGCGCGCGCGGCGACGGCCCGCTGAAGCTGTGGCGGGAGCTGGCCGGGCGCGGGGTTGCCGAGAGCCTGATCCGCGAGTCCCTCGATCCTGACGACGCGGCCTGGCTGGAGCAGCTCGAGGGCGTCCGGCGCAAGCGCTTCGGCCCGGCGCTGCCGGACAGCTACGCCGAGTGGGCCCGCCAGGCACGTTTTCTGCAGCGTCGCGGGTTCAGCACGGAACAGATCCGCCGGGCGCTGCGCCGGGATTTCTGAGGGCGGCATGGCGGGGCCGACCGCCGCCCGGCGGGCGCGGCCTTCCCGGCGGACCTCCCCGGAAGCGTGCCTGTTATACTGGCGGGATACTGGTTTCACCCCACCCCGGCGTCGGGCCGGTGGGACTGTGTCCGCAAATCCGTCGCTCGAGTGCAACACGTCCGATGATCAGCAGCGCCGAGATCCGAGAGAGTTTCCTGAGCTTCTTCCGCGAGCGCGGTCACGAGATCGTGCCGAGCAGCTCGCTCGTCCCCGCGAACGATCCCACGCTGCTGTTCACCAATGCGGGCATGGTGCCGTTCAAGGAGGTGTTCCTCGGCAACGAGCGGCGCGGCTACGTGCGCGCCGCCAGCTCGCAGCGGTGCGTGCGCGCCGGGGGCAAGCACAACGATCTCGAGAACGTCGGTTACACGGCGCGCCATCACACGTTCTTCGAGATGCTGGGCAACTTCAGCTTCGGCGACTACTTCAAGCGTGAGGCCATCCGCTACGCCTGGGAGTACCTCACGGGCGAGCTGGAGCTGCCCCCCGAGCGGCTCTGGGTGACCGTGTTCGAGCAGGACGACGAGGCCGCGGGCATCTGGCTCGAGGAGATCGGCGTCGACCCCGAGCGTTTCGCGCGCATCGGCGAGAAGGACAACTTCTGGGCGATGGGCGACACCGGGCCCTGCGGGCCGTGCTCCGAGATCTTCTACGATCACGGCCCGGGGATTCCCGGCGGGCCGCCGGGCACGCCGGAAGAGGATGGCGACCGCTTCATTGAGATCTGGAACCTGGTGTTCATGCAGTACCAGCGCGACGCGCAGGGCAATATGGAGCCCCTGCCGCGGCCATCGGTGGACACCGGCATGGGCCTGGAGCGCATCGCCGCGGTGATGCAGGGGGTGCACGACAACTACCAGATCGACCTGTTCCGGCACCTGATCGGGGCGGCGCAGGAGCTCACCGGGGTGCGCGACCCGAACAACAGCTCGCTCAAGGTGATCGCCGACCATATCCGCGCCGGCGCGTTCCTGATCGTGGACGGCGTGATGCCCTCGAACGAGGGCCGCGGCTACGTGCTGCGGCGCATCATCCGGCGCGCCATCCGGCACGGCTACAAGCTGGGGGTGCGGCAGCCCTTCTTCCACCGGCTGGTGGCGACGCTGGTGGAGGAGATGGGAGACGCCTTCCCGGAGCTGCGCCGCGGCGCCGAGCTGGCCCGGCGCGTCCTGCTCCAGGAGGAGGAGCGCTTTGCGGAAACCCTCGAGCAGGGCATGACGCTGCTGGAGAAGGCCATCGGGGGGCTGTCCGGAAAGACCCTCCCGGGCGAGACCGTGTTCCGGCTCTACGACACCTACGGCTTCCCGGTCGACCTGACCGCTGACGTGGCGCGCGAGCGGGGTCTCGAGGTCGACTATCGCGGCTTCGAGGCGGAGATGTCCCGGCAGCGCGAGCGCGCCCGGGCCGCAAGCCGGTTCGGGGTGGCCTACAGTCACCGGGTGGACGTGGACCAGCCCACGGAGTTCAGCGGCTACCAGCGCACCCGGGACGAGTCCGAGGTGCTCGCCCTGTACCGGGACGGCGACCGGGTGGAGTCGCTGGAGACCGGGCAGAGCGGGATGGTGGTGCTGGCGCGCACCCCGTTCTACGCGGAGTCCGGCGGCCAGGTCGGTGATCGCGGCATGCTCCACGGCGACGGCGGGCGGTTCGAGGTGGAGGACACGCGCAAGCAGGGCGGCGGCGTGTTCGGTCATTTCGGTACGGTGCTGGAGGGGCGCCTGCGCAGCGGGGACGGGCTGCGGGCGCGGGTGGACGAGTCGCGGCGCGATGCCACCCGGCGCAACCATTCCGCCACGCACCTGCTCAACGCCGCGTTGCGGCGCGTGCTGGGCGAACACGTGGCGCAGAAGGGCTCGCTGGTCGAGCCGGAGCGCCTGCGCTTTGACTTCTCCCACTTCGAGCCGCTGACACCGGCCCAGATCGAGGAGATCGAGGCGCTGGTCAACCGCGAGATCCGCGCCAACGTGCCGGTGGAGACGCGCATCATGCCCTATCCGCAGGCCATCGAGGCGGGCGCGCTCGCCCTGGCCGGCGAGCAGTACGACGACCAGGTCCGGGTGCTGCGCATGGGCGATTTCTCCACCGAGCTGTGCGGCGGCACGCACGTCGGCCGCACCGGCGACATCGGGATTTTCAAGATTACCGCCGAGGGCGGCGTCTCCGCGGGCGTGCGCCGCGTCGAGGCGGTAACCGGGGCCGGGGCGCTGCGCTGGATCGGGCAGCAGCAGGCCACGCTCGAAGAATTGGCCGCGGTCACCCGAAGCCCGCCCGACCAGCTCGTGGACCGGGTGCGCCAGCTGCTGGAGCAGACGCGTGCCCTGGAGAAGGAGGTCGCGCGCCTCAAGGCGCGCCTGGCTTCGGGCCAGGGTACGGACCTCGCCTCCGAGGCCCGCGAGGTCGAGGGCATCCGGGTCGTGGCCTCGCGCCTCGACGGCGCCGACGCGCGTACCCTGCGCAACGCGGTCGACCAGCTGCGCAACAAGCTGGGGACCGCGGCGGTGGTGCTGGGCACGGTCCGCGACGACAAGGTGATCCTGGTGGCGGGGGTCACGCGCGATGCGGTGGAGCGCCTGCGCGCGGACGACCTGGTCAACGCGGTCGCGGGGCGGATCGGCGGTCGCGGCGGCGGCCGGGCGGACATGGCCCAGGCCGGCGGCGGCGACCCCGCCGGGCTCGATCGGGCGCTCGAGGGCGTCGCCGACTGGGTGCGCGAGCGCCTGGCGGCTGCCGGCCAGGGCGATGTTTGAGCGACCCGCCCGCGCTCCGCTTTTCGCCCCGGCAGGCGGGTGCTAAGGTCTTCAACTTCGGCTGTTATAACAGATGGCATTGATCGTACAGAAATACGGCGGGACCTCGGTCGGCAGCGTCGAACGCATCGGGGCCGTGGCCGAGCGCGTGATCGCCACCCGGGATCGCGGCAACGACGTGGTGGTGACGGTGTCCGCGATGAGCGGCGAGACGAACCGGCTGATCGAGCTCGCCGGGCAGGTTTCGCCGCATCCGGCGCCGCGCGAGTACGACGTGCTGGTAGCGACCGGCGAGCAGGTCACCATCGCGCTGCTGGCGATGGCCCTGGTCGACCGGGGACACGAGGCACGCTCGTACACCGGGGCGCAGGTACCGATCGTGACCGACAGCGCGCACACCAAGGCGCGCATCCTGCGCATCGATCCCGAGCGGGTACGGGCCGACCTCGACGCCGGACGCATCGTGGTGGTTGCCGGTTTCCAGGGCGTGGACGAGCATGGCAACATTGCCACGCTTGGCCGCGGCGGCTCCGACACCACCGCCGTGGCCCTTGCGGCGGCCCTGGAAGCGGACGAGTGCCAGATCTACACCGACGTCGACGGCGTCTACACCACCGACCCCCGGGTGGTGCCACGGGCCCGCAAGCTCGACCGCATCACCTTCGAGGAGATGCTGGAGATGTCGAGCCTCGGCGCCAAGGTGCTGCAGAATCGCTCGGTCGAGCTGGCGGGCAAGTACAATGTTCCCCTGCGCGTGCTTTCGAGCTTCGAGGAAGGCGAAGGGACACTGATCACGACTGAGGACAGTGACGTGGAAGAGGTCGTAATATCCGGCATCGCGTTCAACCGGGACGAGGCGCAGCTGACCGTACAGGGCGTGTCCGACCGCCCCGGGGTTGCCTACCGGATACTCGGCCCCATCTCGGATGCGAACATCGAAGTGGACATGATTGTCCAAAACGTGTCCAAGGACGGCAGCACCACCGATTTCACGTTCACCGTTCATCGCAAGGATTACGAGCAGGCGCTGGAGATACTCCGCAAGCAGGCCGGTGAACTGGAAGCGCGGGAGATTTCCGGCGATCCGGACATTGTGAAGGTTTCCCTGGTGGGGGTGGGCATGCATTCCCACGCCGGCATTGCCAGCAAGATGTTCGAGCTGCTCTCCCGGGAGGGCATCAACATCCGGATGATTTCGACCTCGGAGATCAAGGTTTCCGTCGTGGTAGACGAGAAGTATCTTGAGCTTGCGGTTCGCGCCCTGCACCGTGGCTTCGAGCTGGACAAGGAGTAGTTGCGCGGGAAGCCGGAAAGAGCGGGAGCCGTGCGCTGCGGCCGTTGCGGCCGCCGGGCGCACGCCTTTGGCAGGTTATGACCCGAGGAGAGGGACGATGCTGATTCTGACCAGGCGCGTGGGTGAAACGGTAATGGTCGGAGATGACGTGACCATTACGGTCCTGGGCGTGAAGGGCAACCAGGTGCGGATCGGAGTGAACGCGCCGAAGAACGTTTCGGTACACCGCGAGGAGATCTACCAACGGATCAAGCGCGAACAGGAGTCCGGCGAAGAACGCGACGACGACGGTGTCCCGGGCCCGGGGTTGTAGCCCCTGGCGCCGGCGTGCTTTACCGGACCCGGTGCGGCAAGTATGCTAATTCGCTCCAGCGAGCCGGAACCGCGGAGAGATGGCCGAGTGGCTGAAGGCGCTCCCCTGCTAAGGGAGTAAGGGTTAATCACCCTTCGAGGGTTCGAATCCCTCTCTCTCCGCCATCTTCCCCGAAGGGGGTCGTCAGACCCCCTTCGGGGAAGATGATAGAAGGCCGGATTCGAACCCTCGAAGCTCGAATATTCGGGGTTCGACCGGATCGCGCAGCGATCCGGAACGGCGCTGTCAGGCACCGGCCCCGCCGGGGCGAGGGCCGCGAGGCCCGAGTAATCCCTCTCTCTCCGCCATCTTCCCCGAGGGGGGTCGCAGGCCCCCCTCGGGGAAGATGTATAGAAGGCTGGATTCGAACCCTCGAAGCTCAGTGTGCGGGACAGGGAGGTCCCGTCGCCGCGCAGGCACGCCGTGCCTGCGCGGGCGGAGCCGGGTCCGGACACGCGCCGGACCCGGCGAACCGAAAAAGGGCAGGGAAGCGCCTTTTTCGCGATAATCGGTCCCGTTCGACCGGATCGCGCAGCGATCCGGAACGGCGCTGTCAGGCGCCGGCCCCGGCGGGGCGAGGGCCAAGGGCCCGAGTAATCCCTCTCTCCGCCATTGTTCGAAGGAAATGTCTTTCGTAACAATGCGTTACCAAAGGCGTTCCATGGGTCGCCCCCCAAATCGGTGCCCCAGTTCGTTGTGCGTCCCACGCTTGCGGGGCCGGTCTTCCCCTCTCGGGCAGGCGGCCTGTGCAGTCGACCGCCTTGTCCACAGCGTCTATCGCATCGCGTTCAAAGGCGAGTCCATGCAAAAGCGTCGCTCGCCGCGATTGACGCGAGCAACACGGAGTGAGTGAGCAGACACGCTGACACGGGCGTGGCTACGCTCCGAACAGTGGTCGGTTCCGCGTGAAATCGGCGGCCGGAATCAGCGCAATAGTCAGTCAGCGGCGGGAGTGGTAATCTACTAATCCGGCTGCTTGATCCGACGCGTCTCGCACCTATGGTCCCCCGGCGAGTCCCTGCGTGGTATACCACGGCCGGTCGTGATCAGCCGGAAGCCGTTTCCCGATGCAATACCATCCTCGCTTATGAAGCCGGGCCAACTGATCCGTTTCGACTCTTCGTTCCAGCGCCGCCTTGCTTTCGCGGGGCTGCTCTCATGGGTGAGTTGGGGTCCGCCGGCGCACGCCGCCCAGGGCCCCATCCTTCACGTTGACCAGTTGTGGCGAATGTGGGCCGTGTCGCCGCTGATTGTCGGAGGCTGCCTGCTGGCCGTGGCGCTCTACGCTCGCGGACTCTGGGCGCGTCGGACGCAAGGTGCAGCGCTCCACATCGGCAAGGCGGTGAGCTTCCTGGGCGCCGCGACACTGACCTATGGCGTCCTGCAGGGTCCACTCAACGCGCTGTCGCCCCACCTCTTTTGGGCGAACCGGGCGCAGAGCTTGGCCCTCTACGACTGGGTGCCCATACTGCTGGTGCTTGCCGCGCCGGTGCCCGAGCTTGCTGCCGGGGTCCCGCACTGGCTGCGGCGTGCGCTGAGCCCGCCGGCGCACAGCCTGCGCGGCCTGTGGGAATTCATGCAGGCCCCACTGGTTGCCCCTATTGCGTTTCTCGGCATGGTCGTCTTCTGGCTCACGCCGAAGATTCTCGATCTGGCCGTGACCCACGGCGCGGTGTCTGACTTGATGCACGCTACCATGCTGATGGAGGGGGTCTGCTTCTGGTGGTTCATACTTGCGCCCCATGCGACGAGAACGTCGTACGGGCGCCGCATCATGACCCTGTGGGCGGTGATGCTGCCGCAGATGCTGCTGGGCTTCTACGTCATGTTTACCCCGCGCCAGCTCTACAGCGCCATCGCCAGACATCACTGGGCTTGGCCGGTGGGCTACATGGTGGACCAGAATCTGGGCGGCCTGGTGGTGTGGGTGCCGGTGGTCATGACCAGCGCACTCGCCGCCGTCCTGGTGCTCCGCTTCTGGATGCGCGAGGAGCAGGCGGTGAACCCTGCATCGGAGGCCCCGGCCCCCGTGGATGAAGGGGTGGCCGTGTCCCCGGCCGAGTGATCGCCGCTTGCGGTCGTCGTTGGCCGCTGTGCTTGTGGCTTTCGAGCGTAGCGGGGCTGGCTCCTCCCCGGTCTGAAGGCGGGAGATTCGTCCAACGCTCAGGGGCGCAGCCTTCCGATGTGCTCGCCCCCGTCCGTGCCTCACTTACGGCTCTTCCAGAAGCCGAACGGCTTTCAGCCGGCACGTACCACGGTCATCCGCTCCAGTCGAAATATTCCGGCTCGAGTCATCCCCCGTGCTGACGGCCGACTCGCCGCCGGCTGCGCGCCGCCCCGGTCCCGGGGCGCCCGGGCCCGTGCTTACTGCTTGATCCCTATGGGGGCCGCCGCGCCAGCTTGACACGCCCGGTGGGCATTCGGATAATCACGCGCCGGACCGGATTGCGCCTGTAGCTCAGTTGGATAGAGCACTTGGCTACGAACCAAGAGGTCGGGGGTTCGAATCCTCCCGGGCGCGCCAACTTCCCTTCGCCCCGCTTCCCCGGGAGTTCCGCAAGCGGCTGGGGCGGCCCCGGCCCTTGCCGGGGCAAGAAACCTGCCGAACGGGCCGGAGCATTCCCGGCATCCCGCGTGCGGAGCGGGGCGAGCCCGGGGAGGCGTCCGGCAGGAACCGGATGATCCCCGCCGCCGGGGGCGCCAATGGCGCGCCTCCGTGCACGCGCCGACGGCGCCGTCTGCATGCCGGGAGATCCCCGCGCCGCTGCAGCCGGCCCGGCCATCCCGGCCGCGTGCGGAACAGTCGACAGCATGGGGATCCCAGCATGGAGCTGTATACCTACTACAGGAGCATCGCGGCGCAGCGCGTTCGAATCGCCCTGAATCTGAAGGGGCTCACCTACGAATCCCGCTTCATCAATCTCCGCGGGCAGAACGGAGGGGACCAGAACTCTCCCCAGTTCCGGGCCGTGAATCCCCAGGGCCTGGCACCGGTCCTGGTGGACGAGGACCTGGTGATCACGCAGTCGCTCGCCATCATCGAGTACCTGGAGGAAGCCTACCCGACCCGACCGCTGCTGCCGCGCGACCTGGCCGGCCGGGCCCGGGTACGCTCCCTGGCGCAGCTGTTCGCGTCCGACATCCAGCCGCTGAACAACCTGCGGGTCCAGTCGCTGCTGCGCGACCAGATGAAGCTGAGCCAACGCAAGATCCGGCTGTGGTACAACCACTGGGTCACGGAGGGCCTCGACGCCGCGGAGATCCTGCTCTCGAAGAGCTCCGACACGGGCGGGTTCTGCCATGGCGAGTACCCGACGGTCGCGGACGTGTGCCTGGTCCCGCAGGTACACGACGCGATCGAGCTCGATTATGACCTGTCGCGCTACCCGAGCGTACGCAGCATCTACCGCAACTGCATGACGCTGGCCTCGTTCCAGGCCGCCACGCCGGAGACCCAGCCGGACGCGGTGTCCGAGTAGCAGGAGCCGCGGCCGTTCCGGGGACACCGCTGGCGGAGCGCCCCGGTCCGTCACTCGCCCGCTTTGCCTTGTCCGTCCGGCCGACTTTGGCGCAACAACCCGCAGCCGGTATGCTGACCGGGTTGGTATCCGGACCGGCGCGGCTGCCCCGGGGAGGCTCCGATCCACTCGGATTTCCCGCGCTCCGGCGCGGGACACGCGCCGGAGTTGGCGACCCTGGAAAGTGCGGGAGATGTCTTTCAGGGACCCGCCAGACAATTGCGTACCTGGCATGCGGTGGCCGCGTGTTAGAGGGAGGCAGCTTGTCTGTCACGATCGCGAGCCGAAAGAGCACGCTGCTCGAGGAAATCCTGGCAATGGCGCGCGAACAGTTCCGCGCGACCGATCCCGAACCGGTGCTGGCGTTCCTGCGCGAGTACTTCCGCCCGGTGCCGGAAGACGACATGCTTTCCCGACCGGCGGCGGATCTCTACGCGGCCGCGCTCGGCCACCGCCAGTTTGGCTCGGTGCGCACCCCGGGGCGCCCGATCGTGCGGGTTTTCCGCCCCGAGGAGCGGACCCACGGCTGGACCTCCGCGGACACCGTGGTGGAGATGGTCAACGACGACCGTCCGTTCCTCCTGGATTCGACCCTGGCGGCGCTTCAGCGCCTGGGGCTGACCGTCGACCTGACTCTCCATCCCATCCTTTCCGTCCAGCGCGACAGCGAGGGTCGCCTGCGGGAGGTGGTCGAGGCCGGAAGCAGCTCCGGCGCAGGGCCGCTGGAATCCTTCATCCACGTCGAGATCTCACGTCCGCCGGAAGGGGTCGAGTTCGGGAAGGTCCGCGAAGAGCTGGAGTCGGTGATGGCCGACGTCAAGATCGCGGTCGAACAGTGGCAGCCGATGCGCAGTCGCGTGCTGTCACTGTGCCAGGGCCTGGAGGGCACGCCCGGCGTCGATCCGGTGGCGCTGCGCGAGGTGGTGGCGTTCCTGGACTGGGTGGCGGAAGATCATTTCACCTTCGTCGGGTTCGCGGACTACGACTTGCACGAGGAGGACGGCCGGCAGCAGCTGCGGCTCGATCGCGGCAGCGCGCTGGGCGTGCTGTGCCGGCCGGAGAGCCGCGTCACGCAGGCCGAGCGGGTTCTGCCGCACGGCTTGGGCACCGCGCCCAGCGAGGGGACGCTGCTGGTGCTGACCAAGGCGGATTCCCGCTCGACGGTGCACCGTGCTTCCTACCTGGACAGCATCGCGGTCAAGCGCTTCGACACCCGTGGCGGGGTCGTCGGGGAAAGCCGCCTGCTGGGCCTGTACACTGCCCGCGCCTACCACCGCAGTCCGCGGGGGATCCCGCTGCTGCGGGGCAAGGTGGAACGGGTCATGCGCGCCTCGGGCCTGCGGCCGACCAGTCACGCCGGGCGCACGCTGCTCAACATCATCGACACGCTTCCCCGAGACGAGCTGTTCCAGGCCTCCGACGTGGAGCTGCTCGAGATCAGCACTGGCATCCTCAACCTGCAGGAGCGTCAGCGCACCCGGCTGTTCCTGCGCCGCGACCCCTATGGCCGCTTCTATTCCTGCCTGGTGTTCGTCCCGCGCGACCGCTACCAGCGGGAAGTGCGCGAACGCGTTGAATCCCTCCTGTGCAGCCTGCTGGACGGGCACGATGCCGAGTCCACGGTGCAGATCGGGGATTCGCCGCTGGCGCGGGTGCACGTGATCGTACGCTGCCGCGATCCGGAAGCGCCGTCGCCGGAGGTGGCAGGCATTGAGGCGAGCGTGGTGGACGCCGTGCGCACCTGGCAGGACGAGCTCTGGACCGCGCTTGTGCGCCGCCACGGCGAGGACGGCGTGGCCGCGCTGTACCGGCGCTACGCGAGGGCATTCCCGGCAGGCTACTGCGAGGACTTCACCGCAGCCGAGGCAGTCGCGGACATCGGGCGTGCCGAGGCCCTGCGCGGCACCGGCGGCTTGCAGATGCACCTGTATCGCTCGCGCACGGGCAACGGGGATCGGTTGGGCCTCAAGCTGCTGCAGGCGGGGGAGCAGCTGTACCTGTCCGACGTGCTGCCGGTGCTGGAGAACATGGGGCTGCGGGTTCTCAGCGAGCACCCGTACGAGATTCATCCCGGCGGCAGTGACCCCCTCTGGCTGCACGATTTCACCCTGCACTGCGACCAGCCGGTGGCGGTCGACGACGCCCGGACCGCTTTCGAAGAGGCTTTCGCCCGGGTCTGGCAGGGCGGCATCGAGAACGACGGCTTCAACCGGCTCACCCTGCTGGCCGGGCTGACCTGGCGCCAGGTCAGCGTGCTGCGGATGTACTGCAAGTACCTGCTGCAGACCGGCGTCAGCTTCAGCCAGAGCTACATGGAGCAGACCCTCGCCGAGCATGCGCCCGTGGGCACGCACCTGGTGGAGCTGTTCGAGCGGCGCTTCGACCCGTCCGCCACGGAAAACCGCGAGCGCGACTGCCTGGCGCTGGCGCAGGCGCTCGACGACGCCCTGGACCGCGTCGCCAGCGCCGACCACGACCGCATCCTGCGGGGATTCCTGCACGTCGTCCGCGCCACCGTGCGGAGCAACTATTTCCAGACCGCGGCGGACGGCGGGCCCAAGGCGGCGATCTCGGTCAAGCTCGACCCCGAGACCATCCCGCAGCTCCCGGAGCCCCGCCCGCGTTACGAGATCTTCGTCTACTCGCCGGCGGTCGAGGCCGTTCACCTGCGTGGCGGCAAGGTGGCCCGCGGCGGTATCCGCTGGTCCGACCGGCGTGAGGATTTCCGCACCGAGGTGCTGGGCCTGATGAAGGCTCAGATGGTCAAGAACGCGGTGATCGTGCCGGTCGGGGCCAAGGGCGGCTTCGTCTGCAAGCAGCTGCCGGAAGACGGGGATCGCGAAGCGGTGCAGCAGGAGGTGATCGCCTGCTACAGCACTTTCATGCGCAGCTTGCTGGACCTCACCGACAACTACATCGGGGACGACTGCGTTTCGCCGCCCGAGCTGGTGCGGCTGGACGACGACGACCCGTACCTGGTGGTGGCCGCCGACAAGGGCACCGCGAGCTTCTCCGACATCGCCAACAGCATCGCGCACGAGTACGGCTTCTGGCTGGGCGACGCGTTCGCCTCCGGGGGTTCCAGCGGTTACGACCACAAGGCGATGGCGATTACCGCCCGCGGGGCCTGGGAATCCGTACGCCGCCACTTCCGGGAGATGGGCCATGATCTCGACAGCGAGCCTTTCACCGCGGTCGGAATCGGCGACATGTCCGGCGACGTGTTCGGCAACGGCATGCTGCTGTCGAAGGGGATCCGGCTGGTGGCCGCGTTCAACCACCGTCACATCTTCGTCGATCCCGACCCGGACCCGGAGGCCGGCTTCGCCGAACGCAAGCGCCTGTTCGACACGCCGGGCTCCGCCTGGAGCGACTACGACGGCGACCGGATCTCGCATGGCGGCGGGGTGTTCCCGCGCAGCGCCAAGTCCATACGCCTGACTCCCGAGATGCGTCGCGTCCTGGACGTCGATGCCGAGTTGCTGACACCGCAGGAGCTCATCCGGGCGATCCTGTGCGCGCCCGTGGACCTGCTCTGGAATGGCGGTATCGGCACCTACGTCAAGGCCAGTCACGAGGCCAACCTCGCCGTGGGGGACCGCGCCAATGACGCCGTACGCGTGGACGGTGCCCGGCTGCGCTGCCGCGTGGTGGGCGAGGGCGGCAACCTGGGCATGACCCAGCTCGGGCGCATCGAATACGCGCTCGCCGGAGGACGGCTGAACACCGACTTCATCGACAATTCGGCCGGAGTGGACTGCTCGGATCACGAGGTCAACATCAAGATTCTGTTCAACGCGGTCCTGGAAGAGGGCCTGCTGACCCTGGCCGAACGCGACCGGCTGCTGCGGGACATGACCGACCAGGTGGCGGGGCTGGTGCTGCGGGACAACTACCTGCAGACCCAGGCGATCAGCATGATGGAGGCGAACGCCGCCGGCCAGCTGGACGAGCACGCGTACCTGATCGGTCGGCTCGAGGCCACGGCGGGGCTGGACCGGGCGCTGGAGTTCCTCCCCGACGAGGAGGAGCTCAGTCTGCGCCGGGCGCGCAACACCGGCCTCAGCCGCCCGGAGCTGGCGGTCCTGCTGTGCTACGCCAAGATCGCCGTGTACGACGCCCTGCGGGAGTCCAGCGTTCCCGAGGACCCGTATCTGGAGCACGAGTTGGAGCTGTACTTCCCGGAGCCCTTGCCCGGCCGTTTCCGCGACTGGATGTACGCGCACCGGCTGCGCCGGGAGATCATCGCCAACGCGGTGACCAACAGCATGATCAACCGCATGGGAGTGACCTTCGCGCAGCGCCTCGAGGACGAGCTGGGCGCCAGCGCCGCCGCGGTGGCGCGTGCCTATGCCTGCGCGCGGGAGATTTTCGACGCGCGCAGCATGTGGACCGCCGTGGAGCAGCTGGACGGCCAGGTGGACGGAGTCCTGCAGGTGGAGATGATGAATGCGATCGGCTCGCTGCTGGAGCATGGTACGCGCTGGTTCCTGGGGCGACCCGAGAGCGCCGCGGACGTTTCCGCCGCGGTTGAGCACTATGCCGGTGGCGTATCGGAGCTGGCGCGGGCGTGGCCGGACCTGGTGCCGGAGCATGATGCGCAGGAATGGCTGGCCGAGGTATCGCGCTACGAGGAGGCGCGGGTACCCGCCGAGGTTGCGCGCCGCGTGGCCGGGCTCGAGGCGCTGTTTCCGGCGCTGGACATCGTCGCGGCCGCCGGCGAGACCGACCTGCCGGTCCAGGGAGTGGCCAGCCTCTACTTCCGGCTGGCCGCCGAACTGGGGCTGGACTGGCTGGTCGAGGAGGTGGACAAGCTGTCCACCAGCGACCACTGGCGGGCGCGGGCGCGTAACGGGCTGCGGGAAGACCTGTACGGGCAATACGCAAGCCTGGTGCGCAGCGCGCTGGCCGACGCCCCGCGAGACCGTCCGCTCACGGACGGTCAGCTGGAGGCGTGGATGGACGCCAATCGCGACGCGCTCGAGCGGTTCCGGCGGCTGGTCGGGGACATCCGCGCGCAAGGTCAGCCGGAGCCGGCCGCCCTGGCCGTCGGCGTGCGGGAGCTGGGGCGGCTGGCATCCGGCGCGGCCGCGCTGTGAACGCACGACGCGTGCACCGACCGGGCGGCACCGGAGTCCGGCTTGCGGGGGCAAACGCCTGCCCGCGGGGGGGATCCGCCGGCAACGCAGCTACGGCTGATGTGGCCGGGCCAGGTACTCGTGGCTCTGCATCTCTTCCAGCCGGCTGACGGTGCGGCGGAACTCGAAGGCGAGGCGGCGACCGCGATAGAGCTTCGCCGGTGCCGCCGCCGCCGACATGATCAGGTTCACCGACCGGTCGTAGAACACGTCGACCAGGTTCACGAACCGGCGCGCGGCGTTCTCGTCGCGCCGGTCCAGCACCGGCACTCCGGACAGCAGGACGCTGTGGTAGCAGCGCGCGATCTCGAGGTAGTCGTTCTGGCTGCGCGGGCCCCGGCACAGCGCGTCGAAATCCGCCCAGAGCACGCCGTCGCGTTGCCGGCGGATGGCGATCCGGCGTCCCTCGATCATGAGGGTGTGGTCGTCGGTTGCGGTCCCCGGCTCGCCGGCGAGGCGGCGGAAGCTTTCCGCCAGGACCGCCTCGCCACGGGCGTCGTCGGGCCAGTGATAGATCCGGGCACGATCCAGCGCACGCAGCCGGTAGTCGGTATCGCCGTCCAGGTGCAGTACCCGTACGTGGCGCTTGAGCCTGTCGATCGCCGGCAGGAACCGTTGCCGTTGCAGGCCGCCCCGGTAGAGGTCGTCCGGATGCACGTTGGAGGTCGCCACCAGCGTCACGCCGCCGGCGAACAGGTGCCCCAGCAGCGTGCCGAGAAGCATCGCATCGGTGATGTCGGAGACGAAAAACTCGTCGAAGCACAACACCCGGGTGTCGCGCGCGATGTCGCGCGCGACGACCGCCAGGGGATCCTGCCGCTCGCGCAGATCGCGCAGCCGCGCGTGCAGCTCCCGCATGAACCGGTGGAAGTGCACCCGGGTGGCGTCGCGCGATGCAAGCGACGCTTGGAACAGGTCCATCAGGTAGGTCTTGCCGCGGCCGACACCGCCCCAGAGGTACAGCCCCCGGACCGGCTCCGGCGACCGCGTCCCCGGCAGCAGCTGTCGCCACCACGGACGGGCCCGATGTAGCACCCGGCAGAGGTCGTCCAGGGCCCGCGCCGCGGTCTCCTGCGCCGGATCGTGCTCGAAGCCGTTGCGCTCGAGGTCGCAGCGGTAGCGCGCCCAGGGCGTCGGCGCGCGCGGGACCCCGGCTGCTGCGCTTATCCGCATCGCCCGGGGCGCGACGGCAGAGTCTCCCGCGGGCTAGTCATCGTCCAGTTCCGGCCGGTCGCGGAACTGCTCGAGGGCCTCGGGGTTGGCCAGGGCCTCGCGGTTGCCGGGGTCCTCGCCGTGGATCATGCGGCGCACGGCCAGCTCGGTGATCTTGCCGCTGCGGGTGCGGGGGATATCCTCGACCTGCAGAATCCTGGCGGGCACGTGCCGGGGCGAGGCATTCGCCCGGATCGCCGCCCGGATGCGCCCGCGCAGCGCGTCGTCCAGGCTCAGCCCCTCGCGCAGGCGCACGAACAGCACCACCCGCTCGTCGCCGCCCCGGCGCTGGCCCACGGCGATCGCCTCGACCACCTCGTCGAGCGCCTCCACCTGGCGGTAGATCTCGGCCGTGCCGATGCGCACCCCGCCCGGGTTGAGCACCGCGTCCGAGCGCCCGTAGATGATCATGCCGCCGTGCCCGGTCAGCTCGGCGTAGTCGCCGTGGCTCCATACCCCGGGGAAGGTCTCGAAGTAGGCGCGCCGGTAGCGCTGCCCGCCCGGGTCGTTCCAGAAGCTCACCGGCATCGACGGGAACGGCGCGGTGCACACCAGCTCGCCCTTTTGCCCGCGCACCGAGCGCCCGTTCCCGTCAAACACCTCGACCTGCATGCCCAGTCCCCGGCACTGCAGCTCGCCGCGGTAGACCGGCAGCATCGGGTTGCCCAGCGCGAAGCAGGAGACGATGTCGGTGCCCCCCGAGATCGAGGACAGGCACAGGTCTTCCTTGACCTCCCGGTAGACGTAGTCGAAGCCCTCCGGCAGCAGCGGCGAGCCGGTCGACAGGATGGTCTTGAGCGGCCCCAGGTTGAACCGCTCGCGGGGCTTGAGGCCGGCCTTGTCCACCGCCGAGAGATACTTGGCGCTGGTCCCGAACACCGTCACCCGTTCCTGTTCCACCGCCCGCCAGAGCGCTTCCGGCCCCGGCGCGAAGGGCGAGCCGTCGTACAGCAGCAGGCCGGCCCCGCTGGCCAGCGCGCTCACCTGCCAGTTCCACATCATCCAGCCGCAGGTGGTGAAGTAGAACAGCGTGTCGCCCTCGCCCAGGTCGGTGTGCAGCACGTGCTCCTTCAGGTGCTGCAGGATCGTCCCCCCGGCCCCGTGCACGATGCACTTGGGCGCCCCGGTGGTGCCCGAGGAGAACAGGATGTAGACCGGGTGGTCGAAGGGCAGCTGCTCGAAACGCACCTCGGTGGCGGCGTCGTCGCAGAACTCGTCCCAGCGCGTGGCGCGCTTGAGCCCGCGCAGGTTGGGCCGCGCGCGCGTGTAGGGCACCACGATCAGCCGCTCCACCGTGGGCAGGTGCGAGAGCAGCTGCCCGGCCGGGCCCAGGCAGTCGAAGCGCTTGCCGTTGTAGTAGTAGCCGTCCGCCGCGAACAGGAACCGCGGCTCGATCTGGCCGAACCGGTCCAGCACCCCACGGACCCCGAAATCCGGCGAGCACGACGACCAGATCGCCCCGCAGGCGGTGGTGGCCAGCATCGCGATCACCGTCTCGGGCCGGTTGGGCAGATACCCCGCCACCCGGTCGCCCGGGCGCAGCCCGGCCCGGCGCAGGGCGCTCGCCAGCCCCGCCACCCGCCGGTAGAGCTGCGCGTGCGTGAGCACCTCGCGGTTGCCCGCCTCGTCCCGGAACACGATCGCCGGGCGCTGATCCCGAAACCGCAGCAGGTTCTCCGCGAAGTTCAGCTCCGCGCCCCGGAACCAGCGCGCCCCCGGCATCCGCTCACCGTCCTCCAGCACCGCCTGCCAGAAACGGGATGCCTGCATGCCGCAGAAACCCCAGACGGCGGGCCAGAAGGCGCGCGGGTTTTCCACCGACCAGCGGTACAGGCCGGCGTAGTTGGTGATCTCCGGAGCGTACTCGTCCTGCACCAGAGACAGGAATCGCGCCATGCGGCTGGCATCGGCGCGCTGCGCTGATGGCGTCCAGATGGGCTCGGTCATGGATCGTATTCGCTTTCCGCTGCTTGCCTGCGACCAGGATCTGCTACCCGGACCGGGTAACGAACCTTCCCGCCATATCGCCGGGTCTCAGGGCCGCCGTGGGCGGTGTTGTCGGTCGCTCGTGTGCCGCCACACGATACTCCGGTCCCGCCGCGACGGCTCGGGGAGCCGCTGAGACCCGGCAATACCTTCTGGAAGGTTGGCAATTACCGTACCCTCGAAGGCGCAGGGGTGCAAAAGCCGCCGGCGTCAGCCGGCGAGCGCCACCTTGCTGCGGCTCTCACGCCCCAGGGCGCGGCAGATCAGGTCACCGGCGCGCCGCACGGCAGCGGCATCGACGCCCGTGTCGATGCCCATGCCGTGGAGCATGTAAAGGACATCCTCGGTGGCGACGTTGCCGCTGGCGCCGTGGGCGTAGGGGCAGCCGCCAAGGCCGGCGACCGAGGCGTCGACGGTCGAGACGCCGGCCTGGAGGCACGCCAGGATGTTGGCCAGGGCCTGGCCCCGGGTATCGTGAAAGTGCACCGCCAGCCGCTCCACCGGAACCTCCGCGGCGACCGCTTCCAGCATGCCGCGGGCGGCGACCGGGGTGCCCACGCCGATAGTGTCTCCGAGGGACACCTCATGGCAGCCCATTTCGACCAGCGCGCGCGCCACGCGGACCACGTCCCGCGTCGGCACCTCGCCCTGGTAGGGGCAGCCCAGCACGCACGAGATGTAGCCGCGCACCGGGACGGAAACCTCGCGGGCGCGCTCCAGAACGGGCCGGAAGCGCTCCAGCGACTGGTCGATGGAACAGTTGATGTTGCGCCGGTTGAAGGCTTCCGAGGCGGCGGTGAACACCGCGACCGCGCGCGCGCCGGCGGCCAGGGCGCGCCCCATGCCGCGTTCGTTGGGCACCAGGACCGGGTAGGCGGTGCCTTCCCGGCGGCGGATGCCGGCGAGTACCTCGGCGGCGTCGGCGAGTTGCGGGATCCATTTCGGACTGACGAAGCTGCTGGCCTCGATCACCGGCAGGCCCGCCTCGGACAGGGCGTCGATGAACGCGATCTTGGTCTCCGTCGGCACCGTTTCCGGCTCGTTCTGCAGGCCGTCCCGCGGCCCGACCTCGACCATCCGCACCTGCGCGGGCGTGCGGTCGGCGAAGCTCATGCGGTCTCACCTCCTGCCCGGGGTGCATCGGCGCCCGGGTCCTCGTCCGGGTGGAACTCGATCAGCGGCTCGTCCGCCTCCACCACGTCGCCCTCGGCGAAGCGCACGGCGGCCACCCGACCATCGGCCGGAGCGCGCAGCGTGTACTCCATCTTCATCGCCTCGAGTACCAGCAGCGCGGTCCCGGCTGCCACCCGCCGGCCGGCTTCCACGTGCACCTTCACGATCCGGCCGGGCATCGGCGAAAGCATGTCGGCCTCCTCGTGGACCGGCCCGCCCCCGTGGGCGCCGTCGGCGATCCGGAAGGGATAGCGGACCCCGTCCAGCGTCACCGCCAGCCGGCGCGCATGTGCGACCACCCGGCAGCGCCGGGGTCGGCCGTCGACGCGCAGCACCAGAAGCGTGCCCTCACCGCCCGGCTGGTTGAGCTCGTGGCTGTCGTCAGCCTGGAGCCCGAGCTGCCAACCGTCGTCCGGGCGGGGGTGGGCGAGGACCTGGCGCTCTTCGCCGCCAGCATCCGCGAGATAGAAGACCTGCCGCGCGCGGCCCGCCAGCCGCCAGGCATCCCGGCGCAGCCAGGGCGATCCGGGGTCGGGCGCGGTCGCCGCCCGCCCGGCGGCTTCCCGGACCTGCCCGCGCAGCAGATACGCCGTGGCCAGCACCCACGCCAGCGCCGGCGGCTCCTCCGGCGCGGTCAGCGCCTCCAGGTGGGTATCCACGAAGCCGGTGTCGATCTCCCCCCGGTCAAACGCGGGCAGGGCGGCCACGGCGGCGAGGAAATCGACGTTGGTCACGGGCCCGAATACGGCGGTCTGGCCCAGACAGTCGCGCAGCCGCGCCACCGCTGCCGGGCGGTCGTCGTCGTGGACCACCAGCTTCGCGATCATGGGGTCGTAGACCAGGCTCACGCGGTCTCCGCTCGCGATACCGCTGTCGACCCGCACCTGCGCGTCCGGTTCCGGCAGGCACAGGGCGTCGACCGGTCCCCCCGACGGCACGAAGCCTTGCGCCGGGTTCTCCGCGTACAGGCGCGCCTCGATGGCGTGGCCCCGGGACCGGATCTCCTCCTGGGCGAGCGGCAGCGCCTCGCCGGCGGCGACGCGCAGCTGCCACTCTACCAGGTCGAGGCCGGTGATCGCCTCGGTGACCGGGTGCTCGACCTGCAGCCGGGTGTTCATCTCCATGAAGTAGAAACGCCGCTCACGGTCGACGATGAATTCCACCGTGCCGGCGCCGAGATAGTCCACTGCCCGCGCCGCGGCCAGCGCCGCGTCCGCCATCGCCGAGCGCAGCTCCTCGTCCATGAACGGCGACGGGCTCTCCTCGATGATCTTCTGGTAGCGGCGCTGGATCGAACACTCGCGCTCGAACAGGTGCACCAGGTTGCCCTGGCGGTCGCCGAACACCTGCATCTCGATGTGCCGCGGTTGCATCAGGCGGCGTTCCAGCAGCACCGAGTCGTCGCCGAAGGCGCCGCGCGCCTCCCGCCGCGCGCCCTCCAGCGCCTCCTCGAAGCCGCCGGCGTGGTCCACCACGCGCATGCCCTTGCCGCCGCCGCCGGCGACGGCCTTGATCATCAGCGGGTAGCCGATCCGGTCGGCCTCCCGCGCCAGCTGCGCGGGGTCCTGGCGGTCACCGTGGTAGCCCGGCACGGTGGGCACGCCGGCCGCCTCCATCCGCTCCTTGGCGGCGCGCTTGGATCCCATCAGCTCGATGGTCTCCGGGCGCGGGCCGACGAACACCAGGCCGGCCCCGTCGCAGGCGCGCGCGAGCTCCGGGTTCTCCGAGAGGAAACCGTAACCGGGATGGACGGCTTCGGCGCCGGATTGCCGCGCGGCCTCGAGGATGTGCTCCACCGACAGGTAGGACTTCGCGGGCGCGGCCGGGCCGACCGGTACCGCCGCATCCGCCTCGCGCACATGGCGGGCGTGGCGGTCGACGTCGGAGTAGATCGCCACGGCACGGACCCCGAGGCGTCGGCAGGTGTCGATAATCCGGCAGGCGATCTCGCCGCGGTTGGCGATCAGGACGGTCTCGAACATGGTTACATCCGGAACACGCCGAAGCGCGGCGGCGCCTGCGGGGCATTGAAGCTGGCGGACACCGCGAGACCGAGCACGCGGCGGGTATCGGCCGGATCGATGATGCCGTCATCCCACAGCCGGGCGGTCGCGTACCAGGGATTGCCCTGGTTCTCGTACTGCTCGCGGATGCCTTCCTTGAAGGCCTCCTGGTCGGCCGGGCCCCAGCTCTCGCCGCGCGCCTCCATGCCGTCACGCCTCACGGTCGCCAGCACGTTGGCGGCCTGCTCTCCGCCCATTACCGAGATGCGGGCGTTGGGCCACATCCAGAGCATGCGCGGCTGGTAGGCGCGCCCGGCCATGGCGTAGTTGCCCGCGCCGAAGGAGCCGCCGATCACCACCGTGAACTTGGGCACGCGGGTGCAGGCGACGGCGTGCACCATCTTGGCGCCGTCCTTGGCGATGCCGGCGTTCTCGTACGCCCGCCCGACCATGAACCCGGTGATGTTTTGCAGGAAGATCAGCGGGATGCCCCGCTGGTCGCACAGCTCGACGAAGTGGCTGCCCTTGAGTGCCGATTCCGAGAACAGGATGCCGTTGTTGGCGATGATCCCGACACGGTAGCCGTACAGGCGGGCGAAGCCGCAGACCAAAGTCCTGCCATAGAGCGCCTTGAATTCCTGGAATTCCGAGCCGTCGACGACGCGCGCGATGATTTCGCGTACCTCGAAGGGCTGGCGCGGGTCGCCGGGGACGATACCGTAGAGCTCGTCGGCCGGGTAGCGAGGCTCGCGCGCGTCGCCGGTGTCCGGGGGCACCTGTTTTTCGCCGCCCGTGCAGGCCAGGATGTCCCGCGCGATGGACAGGGCGTGGGGATCGCTGTCGGCGAGATGATCGGTTACGCCGGACTGGCGGCTGTGGACGTCGCCCCCGCCGAGCGATTCCGCGTCCACGTCCTCGCCGGTCGCGGCCTTCACCAGCGGCGGGCCGCCGAGGAAGATGGTGCCCTGGTTGCGCACGATTACCGCCTCGTCGCTCATCGCCGGCACGTAGGCCCCGCCGGCGGTGCACGATCCCATCACCACGGCAACCTGCGGAATGCCCCGGGCCGACAGGCGGGCCTGGTTGTAGAAGATGCGCCCGAAGTGGTCGCGCCCCGGGAATACCTCGTCCTGCATCGGCAGGAAGGCACCCCCGGAGTCCACCAGGTACACGCAGGGCAGCCGGTTCTCCCAGGCGATCTCCTGCGCGCGCAGGTGCTTCTTGACGGTCAGCGGGTAGTAGGTGCCGCCTTTCACCGTGGCGTCGTTCGCCACCACCATGACCTCGCGGCCGTGCACCTGGCCGATGCCGGTGACGATCCCGGCCCCCGGCGCCGCATCGTCGTACATACCCCAGGCGGCCAGCGGCGCGATCTCGAGGAACGGACTGCCGGGATCCAGCAGGCGCTGCACCCGCTCGCGCGGCAGCAGCTTGCCCCGGGCGAGGTGCTTCTCCCGGGCGCGCTCGCCGCCGCCCTCGGCCACGCGCGCGAGGCTGGCGCGCAGCGCCCCGACCAGTTCCTCCATGCGCCGGGCATTGCCGGCGAAATCGGGGGCGGTGGCGTCGATGTGGCTCCGGATCACCGGCATCGATCAGGCCGACTCCAGCTCGACCGCGATCGCGGTGGCCTCCCCGCCGCCGATGCACAGGGAGGCGATGCCGCGCGTCAGGCCGCGCTGGCGCAGCGCGTGCAGCAGGGTCACGGTGATGCGGGCGCCGCTGGCGCCGATGGGATGGCCCAGGGCGCAGGCCCCGCCGTGGACGTTGACCTTCGCGTGCGGGATCTCGAGGTCGCGCATCGCGGCCATGGCCACCACCGCGAAGGCCTCGTTGATCTCGTACAGGTCAACGTCCGCGACCGACCAGCCGAGGCGGTCCTGGAGGCGCCGGATCGCTGCCACCGGCGAGGTGGTGAACCAGTCCGGATCCTGGGCGTACACGCTGTGCCCGAGAACCCGCGCCAGCGGCCGGACGCCGCGCTCCACGGCCGTGCTGCGGCGCATCAGGACCAGGGCCGCGGCGCCGTCGGAGATGGACGAGGAGCTGGCGGCGGTCACCGTGCCGCCGTCGCGCTTGAACGCCGGGCGCAGCTCGCCAATGCGGGAGGGGTCGATCTTGAACGGTTCCTCGTCGGCATCCACCACGTGCTCGCCCCGGCGCTCGCGCACGGTCACCGGCACGACCTCGTCGGCGAAGCGGCCACTTTCGACCGACTCACGGGAGCGTTCCAGGGAGGCACGCGCGAAGGCGTCCTGCTCCTCCCGGGTGAAGCCGTAGCGCTCGGCGCACATCTCCGCGAAGTGCCCCATCGCCTTGTGGTTGAAGGGGTTCTCGAGGCCGTCGTACATCATGTGGTCGAGCACCTCGCCGTGGCCCATGCGATAGCCGCCGCGGGCCTTGGGCAGCAGGTAGGGCGAGCCAGTCATGGATTCCATGCCGCCGGCCACCACGATACCGGCGCTGCCGCCGGCGATCATGTCGTGCCCCAGCATGGCGGTGCGCATGCCCGAGCCGCAGACCTTGTTCACCGTGATGGCGCCCACCGACTGCGGCAGGCCGGCCTCGAGCGCGGCGATGCGGGCCGGGGCCTGGCCCAGGCCGGCGGGAAGCACGCAGCCCATCAGGACCTCGTCGATCTCGGGCCCTTCCAGCCCGGCATCGCTGACGGCGGCGCGGATCGCCTCCGCGCCCAGCGCCGTGGCGGCCACCCGCGACAGCTTGCCCTGGAAGGAGCCGATGGGGGTGCGCCGGGCGGAGACGATGACTACAGGATCTTGCTCACTCACGGGATAGTCCTCCTCGCTGAATCCGGTTGGGGCGTTGCGGGAACGGCCGCGGGCGGGCTCAGTGCGACTGTTCGAACAGCTCACGCCCGATCAGCATGCGGCGGACCTCGTTGGTGCCGGCGCCGATGTCGTAAAGCTTGGCATCACGCAGCAGGCGGCCCGCCGGATACTCGTTGATGTAGCCGTTGCCCCCCAGCGCCTGGATGGCTTCCAGGGCACATTGTACCGCGGACTCCGAGGCATACAGCAGGCAGGCGGCGGCATCGCGGCGCGCGGCGCGGCCCCGGTCGAGCAGCGCCGCGGTGCGGTAGGCGAACGCCCGTGCCGACTGCAGCCGGGTATACATGTCGGCGATCTTGCCCTGCATCAGCTCAAAGGTGCCGATGGGCGCGTCGAACTGGCGGCGCTCGTGGACGTACGGCAGGACCAGGTCCAGCGTCGCCTGCATGATGCCCAGCGGCCCGCCGCTGAGCACGATGCGCTCGGCGTCGAGGCCAGCCATCAGGATGCGCACGCCCTGGTCGACCTCTCCCAGGACATTGGCGTGCGGGATCTCGCAGTCGCGGAACACCAGCTCACAGGTGTTGGAGCCGCGCATCCCCAGCTTGTCCAGCTTCTGCGCGGTGGAGAATCCCGGCATCCCGCGTTCGACCAGGAAGGCGGTGATGCAGCGGGAGCCGGCCTCCGCGCCGGCGGTGCGCATGTAGACCAGCAGCACGTCGGCATCCGGTCCGTTGGTGATCCACATCTTGGAGCCGTTGGCCACCCAGGTGTCGCCGTGGCGCTCGGCGTGGCAGCGCATCGAGCCGACCACGTCGGAGCCGGCCCCCGGCTCGGACATCGCCAGCGCTCCGATGCGCTGCCCGGAGCAGAGCCCGGGCACCAAGCGCTCGCGCTGCCCGGGCGTCGCATGCAGGAAGAGGTTGTTCAGGCACAGGTTGGAGTGAGCGCCGTAGGACAGCCCCACGGAGGCGCTGGCGCGGGAGATCTCCTCCATCGCCACGACGTGCGCCAAATAGCCCATGCCGGAGCCGCCCAGCGCCACGGGGATGGTCACGCCCAGGAGCCCCAGCTCCCCGAGCTTTGCCCAGAGGTCGGCCGGGAACTCGTTCTCGCGGTCGATCGCGGCCGCGCGGGGCCCGATCTCGGTCCGGGCGAAGCGGCCCACGGTCTCGCGCAGGGCGTCGATGTCTTCGCTGACGGGGCTGTCGTCCAGCATGGGCGCCGTACCTAACGATCGTTCGATAGCGGCCGTTCATTATACGCGCCCGCCCGCCGGTAAAGCCACGTCTGCGACGGCATGGGGCGATGGCGGCGGGTTGCGCCAGACTCCGCCCGGACCGCCGCCGGGGCGCCGGCTCGGCAGAACAAGAATCAGGGGAGGAACGCATGTCGCAGGCCACGCCGCGCCAGCTCAGCCCGCGTGCTGTGGCTCTCGGGATCGTGCGGTCAACCCTGCTGGGAATCCTGCTGGCCGTGCCGATCGTCGTCAGTGGAAGCCGCGAGGTGCCCGCGCCGGCGCCGCGGCCGTTGCCGGGGGCCCGGCGGGGCTGGCTGTGGTGGTGGCCCTGACCGGGCTGGCGCTCTAGCGGGTCACGGCGGCAGCTTCGGCCGGAGTGTCCGGGGCCCCGGCCGGAAGCGCCGGCTCCCCGGTGTGCTCGGCGATCCGGCTGCGCGCGGCGTCACGCAGTCCCAGGGCCGCCTCGCGGTCACTGCCCTGTGGCCGGATGGGTGCCGTGATGTGCACCCTCAGCTGTGCCGGCCGCGGCAGCCAGCGGCCCGCCGGCAGGACGTGGCGCGTGCCGCGGATGGCCACGGGCACCACCGGGATACCCAGGCGGGTCGCCGTCTGGAATGCACCCAGCCGGAAGGGCCGCACCCCGGGGGCGCCGGCGAACGTGCCCTCCGGGAAGAACGCCAGCGAGCGCCCGCCAGCCGCGGTGCGGAACAGGCGCAGCGCATCCCGCGAGCTGCCGCGGGGGTCGAAGCGTTCCACGAAAACCGAGCCGATCCGGCGCAGCAGCAGGTGGGCCAGCGGGATCCGGGTCATCTCGCGCTTGATGATGAAACCGAAGCGGGGCGGCAGCACGCCGGCCATCAGGATGCCGTCGAGATAGCTGGCGTGGTT
>Ga0209918_1000216_pt1 | contig 42799 bp, 58 predicted proteins | sample SalPonD_shore_MG_FD_185712 | JGI IMG/M metagenome (GOLD analysis project Ga0209918, IMG submission 185712) | Salt pond soil microbial communities from South San Francisco under conditions of wetland restoration - Salt Pond MetaG... | ecosystem: Environmental > Aquatic > Marine > Intertidal zone... | reverse complement strand
GGCTGCGTGGCGCCACCCTGGAAATCTTCAAGGCGGACTATAACGATATCGCCAATACCATCTGGACGTTTTTCACCGGCACCATCGGTGAGGTAACCGAGAAAGGGAATACCTTCGAAGTGGAAGTGCTGGCGCTTGATCACAAGCTGCGCCAGTCTATCGGCCGCATTATCGGCCCGCTCTGCGATGCTGAATTCACGGATGCCCGCTGTGGCCTGGTCGCGGGCGCCTTCACCTTCTCCGGCACCGTGACCGCCGTAACGGACAATGCCACGTTTTTCGATACCACCACGCCGGCGATTACCGGCAAGGCGGCGGATTATTTCGGCGCCGGCGTATTGACCTGGACCGGCGGCGCCAATGCCGGTTTGAAGGCGGATATCAAGACCTTTAGCGGTGGACAGAAGTTCACACTCTATGATGCCATGCCCAACGATATCCAGGCCGGTGATACCTTCGATGCCCTGGCCGGCTGCCGCAAGCGCCGCAGTACCGATTGCCGCGACAAATTCGATAATGTGGTCAATCACCGCGGCTTTCCGGATATCCCCGGCGACAAGTTCCTGATCCGTTATGCCCATCCCGGCGCCTGACAGCGAAATCCGCGCGCGCATTGTCGCAGAGGCCCGGCGTTATGTGGGTATGCCGTTCCAGCATCAGGGCCGCGGCCGCCATGGCGAGGGCATAGACTGTGCCGGCGTGCTGATAAATGTCGGCAAGGTGCTGGGATTGCTGCCGGACGAGGACGTGCGCAATTATTCGCGCTGCCCGAATCCGCGCCTGATGCGGGGCTATCTGCGGCAGTATTTTGATCAGATCCCCGTCGCCGCCGTTGCCGACGGTGACTGGTATTACATGGCTTTCTCACGCCAGCCGCAGCACATGGCCATGCATATCACGCGGTATATTGCCGGCGGGAAGGCGCCCTATATCCTGCATTCCTATTCCGAGGCCGGGCGCTGCGTGGAGCATCGCATGACCCCGGCCTGGCGCGAGCGGGTCGTGGAAGCCTATCGGTACCGGGGGATAGGCTAATGTCCGACAATACCATTTCCCTGGGTTTCGGCATTGTCGGCGGCGTCGTCGGCGCCTTCTTCGGCAATCCGGCCCTGGGCTATGCTGTCGGTTCCGTGGTCGGTTCCACGCTCTTTCCCCCGGAACTGCCGAGCGCGCAAGGTCCGCGCCTGGACAATCTCAAGGTCACCACGTCCGGCTATGGCGTGGATATCCCGCGCGTCTACGGCCAGGCCACGGTCGGCGGGCATTATATTGTTTCCACGGATCTGCAGGAGCATGCCCATACGGAGGAGGCCGGCGGCAAGGGCGGTCAGCCCACGCAAAAACGCACTACCTATACCTATACCATTGATTGTGCCGTGCTGTTTTGTGAGGGGTCGGCGGATATACTCAAGATCTACGCGGATGGTGAGGAGCTGATTAATTTTACCGGCCTGCAGGGATATCCACCCGAGTTGTTCCCAGTATTGGACCATTTGACCAAAGGCGCAATAGTCTCCGCCAACCAGAATTTCACCAGCATGAATATTTACACCGGCACAGAGGATCAGCTTCCGGATCCGGTGGTGGAATCCATTGTCGGCGCCGGCAATGCTTCCGGCTTCAGAGGCTACACCTATGTGGTTTTCGAGGGTCTGCAACTGAAGAAATACGGCAATCGCCCGCCGACTATCGCCGCCCTGATTGCCTCCAGTTCGCAGCTCAGCGGCCTCAGCAAGGCGGCCGACGTTTACCTGCAGAGGAATCCCAGCGGCACCACGGATGATGACTGGTTCTGGAAAATCCACGCCGGCAGCCTGATTGATTACGATACGGAAAGCGCGGTGGAGGTGGACAAGCAGCTCACGATTACCGCCGGTGACGATGGCCTGATTTTTCCGAAGCCCTATACCTTCACCACCTGGACGCCAGGCCTGATCGACAAGAACAGCCGCGCCTGGATCCATGCGGCCTATTGTGAATACAAAAAAGTGGGCTGGTTCGAAGATCCCGCAGACGGCAGTGTGGCTTATAAATTGCCCAAGGGTTCCACGCTCATCGTGATTTCCTGGTCGGATGCCATGGGCGCCGGCGGCGGCCAGACCACCCGCGTCAAGTATCTGCACAAATATCCGCTCTTCAAGGACGGCGGCGATCTGAACCTGGGCAGCAGCCTCAACGGTATCGGCCACCAGCTTGTCTCGCCGGAAAACCGGCGGGTAATCTGCCGGCAGTTATACAACAAACCATACGGGGAAAATTTGTGGTTCTGTGACGTGGATAGCGATGATCCGGAGCGATTGATCGCAGTGGATACAAGCATCCTCCCGGGCGGTTACAACCCGGCCGGCAACGAGGCCTTTGCCGTCGCCATTTACGGCCAGCATCTGTATTACCTGATCGATGCCCAATACCTGGTTTATCTTGATCTGGATACCAATACCCAGGTCTATATCGATCAGGTACCGCGCGGTACCACCAGCTATGCCATCGCCTGTTATATCCACGCCACGAAATTCTATTATTTGCGTCAGAACGGATCGGATTATGATGTTTGCGCCGTGGCGCATGGCTCCGCCGTCAAGACCTTTGAAGAAACAGCTCAGAGCTTCGGTTTCGGATCTCCCTCGTTCGCGCCGCTGCAGGTAGTGAATAACTGGCTGTATCTGGCCTGGTATTATTCAGGCACATTTACGCTGTATCGCATCGATCTGGATCAGGCGAACGTCCCCTTGCAGGCGGAAATGATCGATAGTTTTGTCTCCAATCTCAATTCCGCCACCCTGCCGCTGACCCTGGCCATGGCGGAAAACGTCGGCGGCCTGCGTTCCTGGTATAACAGCGGCAGCCCGGATAATATCTATTACAGCCGCTGGTATGTATTCGGCAGCACACCGGGCGCGGATCCGACCCTGGATACCATTGTCGCCGCCATCTGCCAGGAGGCGGGCCTGCAGGCGGGCCAGTATGACGTGACCGATCTCGCCGGCACCAGCGTGCGCGGTTATGTCCGGGATCGTCGCATGGAGGCCCGTCGGCCCCTTGAGCAGCTGATGAATATTTTCCGCTTCATGGTCCGCCAGGAAGGCTCCGTGCTGAAATTCGTGGATCTGACCACCCTGTTACCGATCAGCGTGGATGCCGATGATCTGCGCACCGGCGTCGACCAGGCCCAGGGCGATCTGCTGCCGTTTACCACCACCCCGGATTTCGAGCTGCCCAAGGCCATCGATTTTTCCTATATGGATGCCGGCCGGGACTTCGAAGTCAATACCATGCGCGCCCTGCGTGATACTTCCGTGGGCGAGAATAAAAAGACACTGAATATTCCCGTGGTATTCACCGCCGATGAGGCCGCCCAGGTGGCGGATATCCTGTTATCCCTGGCGTGGACCCAGCGCCGGCGGTACAAGGATCATCTGCCCATGGATTATATCGGCCTGCTGCCAGGCGATGCTATTACCGTGACCGTGAACGGCATCAGCCATGTGATCCTGCTGACCCGGGTCGGCTATTCCAGCCTGATCAGTTTCGAAGGCATCCCGTATTCCGCGGCCGTGCTGACCAATGACGCCGCCGCCGGCGATACGGGCGCCAATCAGGTGGGCAGTGGCCTGCAGCTCTCCGGCCCCACCATCATGGATATCTTGGATATCAATGCCATTCGTTCCGGCGATACCGGTCCCGGCTATTATATTGCCGTCTCCGGCTTCACCAGCAGCTGGCGCGGCTGCGCATTATATCGCTCCGTGGATAACGGTGAGACCTGGCAGTTTTTCGATTCTTTCACCGAGCAGACGGCCATCGGCAAGACAATCACCGCACTGGGCGGCGGCGAGAGTGCCGTCTGGGACTATATACATACCGTGGATGTGCAGATCCTGGGCGCCGGGACCCTGGCCTCGGCCTCAGGCGAGCTGGCCGTCCTGAACGGCGCCAACGCGGCCCTGATCGGTAACGAGATCCTGCAGTTCAAGGACGTCACGGCCCTGGGCGATAACCTATATCGCCTCTCAGGCTTCCTGCGCGGCCGTCAGGGCACCGAGCCGGAAATGGACGGCCATTACATCGGGGAGCGGTTCGTATTGCTGCAGACCGCCGGCGTGCGTTTCGTGCCGACTTCGATCAATGACCTGAATACCCCGCGCCGCTTCGCCGTGGTCTCCATCGGTGAGAGCCTGGACGAAAATGAATATCAGGAGCTGTCCTACAGCGGCCGCATCCTCAAGCCCTTCACCGTCTGGGACGTGGAGGCCGCCCGCGCCACCGCCGGCGATCTCACCGTAGAATTCATCCGCCGCGCCCGCCTGAACAACGCCTGGGTGGATTTCATTAATGCCCCCCTGGACGAGGATCGGGAGGTCTACGAGATTGATGTCATGAATGGCGGCGCGGTCCTGGCCACCTATAGTTCCGATGACGATCCGGCCATGTTCAATCTGGCCGATCGGGTCACTTTCTCCTACAGCAATGCGCAGCAGACTGCCGACGGCGTGCCGGATCCGGCCAATATCGATCTCCGGATCTATCAGCTGTCCCAGCAGATCGGCCGCGGCCACCGCAAAGAGGTCACCGTCTGATGCCCAGCCCCATACTCGGAATCACAGAAATCAACCAGGCCCAGGCCAGCAAATACCTGACCGCCAACGAGGCTTTCCGCCGCCTGGAACAGGGCGCGCAGCATTTCGTGGCCATAGATCGCGATCTTACCGTGCCGCCAGGCACGCCTGCGGACGGGGATGCCTACATCGTCGGCCCGGGCGCAACCGGCCTCTGGGCGGGACATGCAAACGAGATCGCCTATTACCTGAATGGCGTGTGGAAATTCATTGCCCCCAGGGAATGGATGACAGCCTCGCTCCTGGACGAGGATGTCACAGTCCGGTGGGATGGCGCCGCATGGGTGACCGCCTATGCAGCCTATCATCAGAACAACTTCACCGCCGTAGCGGACCCCGGGGTAAATGATGACAGCAGCGCCGGATATAGCATCGGATCCAAATGGCTCAATACCGTTACTACGGAAGTCTTCCTGTGTCTGGATGCCAATGTCGGCGCCGCCCATTGGGAGAGCGCCACGCTCACCATTGACGAGCTGGGCACGGCCGCGACCGCCGGCATCAAGCGCAGCGTCGAGATCGACAGCGGCGATCTGCAGCTGGTGGGGGACCAGGACGCGCCCGGCAACAACAAGGTGTATGGCACGGACGCCGCCGGCAACCGCATCTGGCGTCTCGCGTACGTCTCCTCCCTTTTCGCCAAATCCTCCCCCGACACCGTCGCCTGGTCCAAAACCGGCAATTTCACCGCAGAGACAGCGCAGGCGCTGAGCATCGAGGTCAGCGGCATGGTGTACGAGATCGCCGCCGCCACCTCCATCACCATGCCCGGCTCGCCGGCCGCCGGCACGGACTATGTGATCTGGATCCATCCGGATGGGACGCTGGAGGCCACTAGCAGTTACGTCACACCGCCGGTCACTGATGCCCGCCGTATCGGCGGCTTTCATTACGCGCCCGGCGGCAACGCATCCGCACAGTCGGGCGGCAATACCACCGCGCAGATCAACGAGTATTCCTTCTGGGATCTCAAATGGCGTCCGGCTTGTGATGATCCTCGGGGGATGACATTGGTGGCTGGGAATTTCTGGGCGGATATCTACTTGCTCGGCGTGGATCATCACGTCAACGGCACCTCGGCGCACGGCGTCACGATTGCCGACGGAGCGAGCTCGCCGAAGCTCCCGGACGAATTCGGCGGCGACGGTACTAGCGTCTACAGTAATGCCAATTGGTGGAGCCTGGCCGAGGTGTTGGCTGCGCACGGCAAGCGTCTGCCCAGTTACGCGGAGTTTGCCGCGCTGGCCTACGGCACGAGTGAAGCAGTGTTTCGCGGCAACGATTCAGTGACAACGGGTATCAGCGATAGCAATATCGGCACCAACAACACTGACGAAAAATTCACCAGTCGCTGGGGCGTAATCCAGTCGACCGGCGTGATGTATATTTGGGGCAGCGAGTTCGGCGGCAGCAATCCCGACGCCGCCGCCGGCGTTTGGGAAAACATCACGCAAGGCCGTGGCCAGACGTATGAGGTGGATAATGTCGTGCTTTTCGGCGGCCACTGGAGCCTCGGCGTCCAGGCCGGGTCGCGCTGTTCGAACTGGGGCTTTCAGCCGTCCAACTCGGGCGGCGTCATCGGGGCTCGCGGCTGCAGTGACCACCTGAGACTTGTTTAGGCAGCGCGGTAGCGCTGCCGTTGTCATGATCCATTGTCGTAATAATGGGAGCGAGGTATGGAAACGATTAAGGATGAGAATGCGCCGATCGAGCAACTGGCGATTGTGGAGAAATATGAAAAATTTATTAATTACATGTACCCCGTCGCGCAGAACGTCCCACGCAAGCACGGATGCGCGCGTGAGTTGTTTCTGCGGGCGATGCTGGATACGGAAATATTGAGACGCACGCTCAACGCTATGCGTGCGGTCTCGAAAGAGCGTCTCGGCCTCAAGCTCAGCAAATGGACCATCGCGCCAGTGACTCGGGGCGTTAATTTCCTCGGTTACCGGATCTGGCCCAAACACAAGCTGCTCCGCCGCAGTAGCGTGACGCGGGCAAAGAGAGCCATCAAGTCCCTGCGCGAGGGTGGCGACGAGGAAGCATTATCAAGATTCCTGTCGGCCTGGACCGGGCACGCCGGCTGGGCGGACAGCCATAACCTGTTATCCTACCTGGAGATCGAACATGAGAATCGAGAGCAAACAATATCTGCTGTCGTTGCAGGGCAATGACTATGAGCGGGCGCTCATCACGCTGCATCACTGTGATGCGAAGACTCTGGCGCGGATTGGTATCGGTAGTGCTGAATTGGAAGATCTGATTCTACAGGCCGGCGTCACCACGCCGGAACTTATTGTCATCGGTGGCGAAGCACCGCCGCCGCGAACTTCCTGGACGCCTCGCGATTTTCTTGGCCGATTCACCCGGCAGGAGCGCATCAATATTCGAGCGGCGGCGCGGCAGGAGCCCCTCATGGAGGATTACCTGGACATGCTCCGCACCGCTCGCCGCGTCTATGCTGACGATATTGATACTTTATCCGGCATGGATCAGCTCGTGCAGGCGGGACTTATCACAGAGGCGAGACGGGCGGAAATATTGGCGCCGGATGAGGGGACTATATGAAAAACCATTCAGGGTAGGGGGCCCTGTTTCCGCCCGAGTGCTGTGAGCAGATCAAACACTGCCTTTCTGAGTTCCGGCGATGCCTGGCGCATGCGCTGCAGCAACTCCATTTCATCGTCGTTCACGGGGCTTATCTGATAGGTTTCCGTCTCCTCTCCGATCTGGACCCTGCCTTCCTCCACACCGATTTTCAGCAATGCCTTATCCAAGACCTTGGTTGCCGTCCGAATGGTTTCGGAGGCGGCCAAGGCGGCCGCGTAGGGGTCGCCGGATTCGGCGCCGCGGCTAAATTCATCCGCATTTATCGAGGCCTGCAGCCGGGAGATTATCTCTGCTGTGACACTACGCTGATGCGCCTTCGCAAGTTGTTGAATTTCCCGCTTAAAATCCGGCGGAACATAGAGATTAATCTGTGCATCGTTTCTAGCCATAGATAGTACTGTGCTATATAAACTGCTTGACGGCAATATAGTAGTCAGCTACATTTAGCTCCATTAATGTATTACGGTGCTACTATGAGCGCGATAGCGAAAAGGTCCGATCCGCAGATCAATATCCGGCTGCCCCGTGATCTGGTGAAGAAGCTGGAGACTTCCGCCAGGAAGAACGGCCGCTCCCGGAATACAGAGATCATCTTTCTGCTGCGGTTTGCCTCCGAAAGAATCCAAGAAGTATCGGCATAAACTATAGAACGGACAAAGAATTGATATAAGGTTCCCCGCCGACGTTGCACCGCCGGCGGGGAAGGGTTGAGGTTACTGGCTTGGTCACCATTTCACCTCGGCGTGTAGTGTAGCATAGCGCCGCGGTGTGTCGCCGGTAGCCTCCATGATAACCATGTGGACATGGAGGGGTATTTCACATGATCAGCAACGTGGAACTGGCTATTTATAACACCGTGCATGATTTCCGCCGCGGTGAGTGCAGGGGGGCGGCCGGCCTGGCTGAGCTCCTGGGCAGAAACCCGGGCACGTTTGCCAACAAGGCAAACCCCGCCATGCTCAATCACCATTTCACCGGTCCGGAACTGATCGCCATTATGAACCAGGCGCAGGATTACCGGATCCTCCACGCCGTCGCCCATGCCTGTCATCACTCCTGCATTGATCTGGGCGACTTCTGCCACCTGTCTGATATGGCGCTGCTGGATGCCTACGCGCATATGCATTCGGAAATCGGAGAGACCGCCGGCGCCATCAGGGCAGCCATTGCGGATGGAGAGATAACCAGGCAGGAATTCAACGAGATCGACCGCGAGTTCATGGAGGATATCCGCGCCATGCTGGAACTGCGCGCGCGGCTGCAGTGCCTGGCGGTGGATGCATGAATCCCAAGAGCTGCCTTTGCGAAGGGATTGAGGGGCGTTTGCCAGCGTCCCGGAAATCAGAACGCTCATGTACCCGTACCTCATCCCGGGGTTGCGTAGCACGAAGCGGGGAGAAGGTTGGCCGGGTGGCGCCGGCCCCTTCGCAAAGGCAGCTCGCCAGTCTCATTGATCACATCCTGACATCAACCTTTCTCACCGAGCTGGTGGCAATCCTGCTCTCCGCCGCCGGTTTTTTTCTTACCTTCATCCTCTGCCATTAAAGGAGGTCCGTATGGACAACGACACCTATCAACGCATCTTCGGTGATCCGTGGCTCTCGAAAGAGGAGATTAAGCTCATCACGAAAATCGCGGCACGCTATTGCGCGAAGCTGATGGAAATGGACGCGCCGCCCAGGGATCAGCAGGACGTGGTGATGGATATCACCGCGGTGCATCACCAGTGTCCGCTGAAACTGGAGCAACTGCTGCACACGGATGACTTCAACTTCATCCACGACGTGGCCGGTATCGAGTACCACCTCAACCGAGAGACCGGCAAGCTGGAGAACTGTTTCGTTCCCCGCTACGCCAAGGGCATCAAGGATATGACTGAGGAAGAGCTGGAGCGTATCGCGGCGGATGAGGATAACCCGGAGTATGAATCCGCGATCGAGGAGCTGGACCTGCGCAACGAACATGACGATCGCGTGCGCCAGGCCCAGGGCCTGCCGACGAAAGACGCGAGCGGGATGCAGCCGTCATGATCCCCACCCCGCGCATGAAAACTACCATCCGCCGTGACAAGTCCGGCCTGTTCGCCGTCGTGGATATCGAACACGAGGGCAAGACCGGGCTGACCACCATGGATCCGGATGTGAAGGCCTCGGATCTGGCGGTGGAGAATTTCAAGCGCGCCCATTTCCATCTGCCCCGGATCCGGGAGGATGCATGAAAAGCGAACGCCCGGTACCGGAACCGCTGCGGCGCCAGGGCCTGACCGGCCTCGAGGACAACCTGGCCGAGGGCGAGCAGGTGATCTGCCATCATGTTCTGTTCCAGTTCCTCGAGCCGGAGCTGCGCGATTATTGCCTGGGGGAGCAGCGGCCATGTGCGGCCAAGCGGAACTCCGGCTGAACATTCCCGACGATCTGCCCGACGAGGAGCAGCTCAAGGTGGCTTATCTCAGCATACCCGGTGGGATCCGCAAGGCCTCCTTCGAGGAATACCTGGCGGATCCGCTGCTGAAGCAATGCCTGCGCCGCATCGTCTATAACGCCCGCCACCCGCGGCCGGGGAGGGCGGCGTGATTGTGCGGCTCATGAATCAGCATCTGATCCGTCCGGATGGCGATACCCGTACGATCTGGATCGAGGCCGGGCATACCATCGAGCTTTGCCGCGGCACCTGCATGCGCCTCTACGTGGATCGCTGCGGTGAGGAATATATTCCCAAGGTGGAGATCGAGCGCGTCTACCGCAATCAATGCCGCAGCCTGCGCCTGGAGCTGGATACCGGCACCTGGCTGGACCTGATCCAAATCTGCGGGCTCATGGCGCTGCCCCGGGCCGTGGAGCTGACCCGGGAGGGTGGCGTCCGCCGCGTGCTGCTGGACTGCCTGATATGAAGCATGACTATTCCAGTCATAAAAACCGCCGCCGCTCGCGCTATTGCGTCCGCTGCTACCACTGCGAACACCGGCGCACGCTGCGCCGGCATCCGGATCATTACCTGCGCCCCCCCCCCGGTGTGCGTGCGGCAGCCGCCGCTGGCGCGTGGACTGGTACCGGACTGCTGGCCTCGAGCGAAAGCGCTTTACCTGCTGGTGCCTGGGTTATCCCTATCCGCACCGGCGCGGTTCGCAGTGTATTGACCGGCCCTATTTCTGCATGGAGGAGACGGCGTGATAGGTGAGGAAAAATTACGTGGCGGCTGGTATTGGTTTTTCGGCGCGGAGAAGCTGCATTTCTTCCCCAGGGCGCCGGCATGGATGGGTGGCAGCTCCCTGGCCCGTTCATTATGCGGCCTGACCGAGGGCAGGGTCGGGCTCAGCAATGCGGAGAATATCGTAAATCATCATGGTCGCTGCTCGAAATGCGAAAAAAGCCTGAATGCGAACCGGAACCAATATGAGCTTTAACATCATCCGCAAAGGCGCGGAGCCCGTGCAGCCTGTCGGCGCCAGCTGCATCGGCTGCAACTGCCATGATTTCGACGCCTGCATTACCGATGCCGGCCAGCCCTGCAGCTGGCTGGTGGTGGATTACAAGCAACAGGCGGGCGTCTGCAGTGAATGCCCGGAGTATCTGGAACAGTTCGATCGGCAATACCGACAAGGAGGGAAGTAGCCATGATAAAACGTGTCACGTATGACCAGTTCAGGGCCTGGCTGGAATCATTCAGGCCCGGGCAGATTGTTGGCCGTCCCAGCTCGTCCTGCGGCTGTCCACTATCGACTTATACCGGTTATCGCGCTACGTATTCCGCCGGCCCCCAGAAGTTTGCTTATCTCACCCCGATGAATTTTCACGGCATTATCGTCACAAAGCTGCCTCGTTGGGCCTATAGATTCATGTGTGCCGTTGATGATTGCGAGTGGAAAGGGCTGAAAAAGATTACCGCCAGCCGTGCCCTGAAGTTATTGGAGGAGTGCAAATGAGCCGCTCCTACTTCAAGGAATACCTGACCGTCCAGGAGGAGCGCCGGCTGTTCCGTGCCATGGGCGCCCGCCAGGGCCTGACGGCCGAGCGGGACCTGGCCTGGATGCAGGCTCTGCGTTATACCGGCGTGCGCATCGATGCCTTTTCCCGGCTCACCGTGCGCCATGCCCTGCAGGTGGTGAAAACCTACTACCTGACCCTCGAGCCGGCGATCCAGAAGCGCAAGAAGGGCCACAGCATTTATGTCTGCAAGCGCGGCCGCCAGGCCTTCGATCGCCTGCTCAAGATCCGCCGCCGGCAGGGCCATGAGCTGGATCAGGACGCGCCCCTGGTACTGAGCCGCAAGGGCGGCGCCCTGTCCGTGCGCGGCTATCAGGACCGCTGCAACTATTGGGATAGCGAGGCCGGCCTGGATCTGGGCCTCTCGCCGCACTGGTTCCGGCATACCCTCGCCAAGCATCTGATGAAAACCTCCGAGTCTGCGGATCCGCAGCTAATCGTCATGGCCGCCCTGGGCCATTCCGATCGGCGATCGACGGATATCTATACCTGGCCGGACAAGGAGGATATGGAACTGGAGCTGGAGCGAGCGGCGTGACGCCGGATCTGATCAATGCCCTGTTCGAGGCCTGCGGCGCCACCCTGGTGCTGCTCAGCATTCACCGGCTGCACCGGGACAAGCTGGTGCGCGGCGTGCACTGGGCGCCGGTGCTGTTTTTCACCGCCTGGGGCGTCTGGAATCTGTTCTATTACCCGCATCTGCAGCAGCTGCTCAGTTTCCGCGCCGGCGTCTGCCTGGCCCTGGTGAACGCCATCTGGCTGGCGCAGCTGCTGTATTACCTGAAGGCCGAGCAGCGATGATCTGCCGCAGTGGCAATCATGACTGGTTCGATGAGATTAACGCCAGGCGCTGTTGCTCCGGTCGCTGGTATCGGGCCCTGCGCCGCATCGAGGATATCGAGGATCTGGACGAGGAGGGCAGGACCTACGCCGGCGGCGGCTGGGTCTATGGCTGGGTACGCCTGCCGGAGGAAGCGCTGGTATGATTAAACTCAACCCCGCCCATTTCGCACTCTTCATCGACTGGCACGGCCATATCAACGTGCAGTACCGCCGGCGCGGCAAGCTCATCGATGCCATCAAATTAAACCGCCGCGGCCTGCTATTGGTCACCTGCAAGCAGGGCAAGCTGCGCCAGCGCGGCATCCGCTATCTCCCATCGGAACAGAGCGGGGACGTCCTTGGCAAGGTCATGGCCTATTGCTCGCTTTATCCCCGCCATATTGACGAGGGCGTAAAGGAAATTCTCTCACAGGTTTATGCAGTCCTGGGTGGAACCACCACCCAGGGGGAAGGGAGCAAGCCCGGGTCTCCCGCTAAAACCCCTGCCGGTACCAAGCCGGCAAGTACAACCCGGGCAGGGGCGGCTGAGTGATGAGCGCATGCGTGGCCAGGTGCGGTTCATCCATCCCCCCACCAGCCGAGGCCAGGCGGACCCCGCACGAGCCGAAATTGACGGTGTATGACCGGCAGTGTCCAGGCCTGGCAACTTATCCACCAAGGAGGCAGCCATGATTACCGCATTGTTTACTGCGTTTGTGATGGGAATTATCTATACCACTATCGGCATATTGCTCGCGCTGGTACTGGAAACCCGCCCGGCATTCAGTCGCTGGCTGGAGAACTGGTATTTCACCCTGCTGATGATCTATTTATGGCCGGTTCTCGCGCCGCTGGCACTGATCCTGGTTTCTATCATGGGGAAAAAGGGCCGTGATGGATGGAATGACGATCAGACCTTTATCTGAATCGGAACGCAAGGGCTGTGACTATCATGCCATCGGCATCAGGGCCGGCCGCAAATATAAGATTATTTATCTCAATCGGCTGCCCCTGGATCGACTCTGCGGCGCTATTAAATACCTGCAGCGCGAGCAGCCGGAGTTTTATCAGCTTATTCGGGATCCATGGTTTCGGCGCCTGGCCCGTGAATTCGACGCCGAGATCCCCATAGCCATCGAGGCAACAACTAAGTGAGCATACCGAATATAGGCAAGGCGGATGGCAAGAATATCTATATTGATATCGCGCGCCTGATGAAAACCCGGCTGTTGGTCACCGCGAATTCCGGCGCCGGCAAGTCCTGGCTGCTGCGACGTATCTTCGAGCAGACTTTCGGCAGCATCCAGCAGATCATCATTGATCCGGAGGGCGAGTTTCATACCCTGCGGGAAAAGAACGATTACATTATCTGCGCGCCGGCGGACGCCGACGTCGTGGCCACGCCGGCGACGGCGAGGCTGCTGGCTACCCGCCTGCTGGAAACCCAGGTCAGCGCGGTCATCGATATTTTTGATTTAAATCCCCGCGACCGCCAGCGGTTCGTCAAGCTCTTCTGCGATGCCTTGGTAAATGCGCCCAAGAAGCTCTGGCACCCGGTGCTGGTGGGCCTGGACGAGGCGCACGATTATTGCCCTGAGAAGACTCAGGCCGAGAGCGCCGGCAGTGTCATCGCAGTAGGTACCCGCGGCCGCAAGCGCGGTTTCTGTCTCCTCGCCGCCACGCAGCGCCTGGCCAAGCTCAATAAGGACCTGGCCGCGGAAATGAACAACAAGCTGGTGGGCCGCACCATCCTGGATGTGGACGTGAAACGCGCCGCCGAGGAACTGGGCTTCACCGACCGCGAGCAGCGCCAGTCCCTGCGGCACCTGGGCGAGGGCGAGTTCTACTGCTATGGTCCGGCCCTGATCAACGACGTCACCCGCGTCAAGGTGGGCGGCGTCAAGACCACCCACCCGGATCCGAACCAGCAGATCATCGCCGAGCCGCCGCCACCCACGGCCCGGATCAAGAAAATCCTGGCCGAGCTGCAGGATCTGCCCACGGAGGCACAAAAGGAGCTCACCACGGCCTCCGAGCTCCGGCAGGAGGTAACGCGCCTCAGGAGCGAACTGACGCGCGCCAGGAAGGCCGGCGGCGCGGATCCGGCCGAGGTCCGGGAGCAGGTACAGGCGGCCGTGGAAAAGGAGCGCCAGACAATTCTGACGGCCCTGGGCAAGGAGCTGCAGCGCCACGCCCGGCTGCTGCAGCAGGACGCTGCCGGCATCCGCAAGCATCTGGAGAGCCTGCTGCAGACTGCCGATAACTATCCATTACCGGAGCAGCTGGCCCCGGCCCAGTCGAAAGCCGGCACTGGGAAGCTCGGACAGTTCGCCGCTCACCGAGGCAGCGGATCTCACCGGCAGCCATTACCGCCATCCAGGCCGCCCGCCAGCTCCGCGGCCGCGCCGCCGGCGGACAGCAACATATCCTCTTCGCAGCAGCGTATTCTGACGCGCCTGGGCGAGCTCGAGGCCGCCGACGTCCTCACGCCGCTCAAGGCTACCCTGGCGGGCTTCTGCAGGTTCAGCCCCAAGAGCGGCGGTTATGGTAATAATCTGGGCAAGCTACGCACCATGGGTTATGTGGATTATCCAGCACCGGGCCGTATTAGCCTTACTGATGCCGGCCGCACCCTGGTCCAGGCATCAGAGCCCATGAACCTGGAGGAGTATCACGAATGCTGGCAGGACATGGTCAGCAATTCCCAGGCGCGGATCCTCGAGGAAGTGATTGCCATTTATCCCGATTCCATCAGCAAGCATGCTCTGGCTGAGCGCCTGGGTTGCTCGCCGACCAGTGGGGGCTATGGCAACAACCTGGGCAAACTGCGCACCCTGGGCGCCATCGATTATCCGCAATCCGGTTACGTTAAAGCCACGGAGGTCCTGTTCCCTTATGAGTAACAGCTATTTCTGTTTCAACCATGACCAGCTTGAAGAGGCCCTGCAGGAATTCCGCGGCTGGCTCATAGAGCAGGGGCGGACGCCGGAGGAGGCAGATCTCGAGATCCGGCAGCACCGGGAATTCCTCAATTCGGACGCCGCGAAAAATCACAAGCTGATCCAGTTCAGCGGTCAAATCAAAACCACGTAAGGAGTGCCATGCAATGCTGATACTGACCCGCAGGCAGAGTGAACGGCTGGTGATAAATGACAATATCATCGTCGAAGTGATCGAAATTCGCGGCAATCAGGTGCGCCTGGGCGTGACAGCGCCCAGGGATATCGATGTGCACCGCGAGGAAGTCCACCAGCGCATCCAGCAGGACAAGGCGACAGCCTGATATGAAGGCACTCTCCATCCGTCAGCCGTGGATCTGGGCCTTTCTCCATGCCGGCAAGGACGTGGAGAACCGCAGCTGGCGCACCACCTACCGCGGCCCGCTGCTGCTCCATGCCAGCAAAACCTTCGATCTGCAGGGCAAGCGCTGGATCCAGGACACCATGGGCATAAAGGTCCCCGGCAATCTCCCCCGCGGCGGCATCGTCGCCCGCGGCCGCCTCGTGAACTGCGTGGAGGCCATGAACTCGCCCTGGTTCTTCGGCCCCTGGGGCCTGGTCATCACCGAGGTCGAGCCGGTGCAGTTCTATAACTGCGTCGGCCGCCTGGGCCTGTTCAATGCGCCGGATCAGGGGGTGCTGCCGTTATGACCCCGATTGAAATCCGGCATTTCCATTTCTTCTGCGGCCTGGGCGGCGGCGCCAAGGGGTTCAATCAGGGCCATGCCCGCGTCGGCAGCATGGAGGCCCGGTTCCGCTGCCTGGGCGGCGTGGATAGCGAGCCGGCGGCGATCCGGGATTTCGAGCGCCTGGCCGGCGTGCGCGGCACCTGCATGGATCTGTTCAGCCGCGAGCAATACCGCCATTACCACGGCCAGGAGCCGCCTACGGTCTGGCGCGAGGCGATGCCGGCGGATATCCGCTGCGCCGCCGGCGATGAGCATCCGCATATCGTATTCCTTTCCGCGCCCTGCAAGGGCTTCTCCGGCCTGCTGTCCCAGAAGCGCAGCACCACGGAGAAATACCAGGCCCTGAATGCACTCACCCTGCGCGGGATCTGGCTCATGTGCGAAGCCTGGCAGGACGATCCTGTGGACCTCATTGCAGGAACTGAAGACAAGGCGGAAGCATCTTGCTGCGGGAACATCTCGCGGGCCTCGACACGGGAACGTGCACTGGCCAAGACAAAGCTGGAAGAATCAGTCATGTGGGCAGTTAAGGCAATAACGGGCTGATATGCCGACGCCTGATCTATTCGGAGATCCTCCGCCCCCGGCCCGGGGCAAGCATTATATCGAGCCCCGCGGCCACGCCGGCATCCCCGGCCGCGGGCCTGCCGGCGAGACCTGCAGGACCTGCCGGCACTACTGCAGCGCGAGGGTGGGCAGCGGCAAGACATTCCCGAAATGCGGCCTGATGAGATCCAGCTGGACGCATAGCCGCACTACCGATATCCGCGCCCGGGATCCGGCCTGCCCGCGCTGGGAACGAAAGAGGAATGACAACGATGTGTAATGCCTGCGGATTCGTCTGCTGCGCCTCTGACCAGTTCGGGGGCTGCGGCTGTGATAACTGCCATGACCCGGCGTGCTGGGCAATCTGTGAGGGCTGTAATCTTCCTGAACAGTATTGCGAATGTTCTGATGATGACGATATCGAGGTAACAACATGAAACCGATTTCATTTCCAGAGCAGACACAAGTTTTGAAAAAACCAAGCAGTATGACGGATGAGGAATGCACGCCGCTGCCGGTCTATAACGACGGCAAGAATTCGATCAGCTGCTGGCGCGGCGGATTCCGGGATCGCCTGCGGTTTCTCTTCACCGGGAAAATGTGGCTCTGGGTGATCAGCGGATCCTCCCAGCCGCCGGTGCTGGTAACGCCGGATTATCCATTTCCGAAAGGGAAGGGCAAAGCATGACCGATTCAACCATTATTAATACCCTCAAGGATTGCCATTATTTCCTATCCCAGACCGCGAAGTTCCGGCAGCCGATCGTGCAGCAGGACCTGGATGGCGCGCTGCGCCGGCTGGCCCGCTATATCCAGGCCCTGGAGGAAATCCAGGATGACGCCGACCGGGCCCAGGTACTGACCCGGTTCGAGCCTTATGGCAAAGGCTGCTTTCCCCAGCCGCTCGATGACTGGCCGCAGCTGAAGGATATCCTCTGTGACGTTCTGCAACAGCTAATTATGGACGGCTATCGCCTGGAGTATTTCGAGGCCTGGGCCGTCTGCTTGCTGCAGCACAATACCAGCCTGCAGGACAAGCTGGCGGAGGTAACACGCGAGTTGCGGGAGCTGAAAGCAACCCAGGGCGATATCGTTACCGGATAAAAATGGCATCCAATTATTTTAATCTTTATGAAACATTCTGTATGCGCTTCTTCTACAAAATAGGTGGTGCAGATCTGGTACAGGCAGCGCTTCCCCATCGGAGTAGACAGGCGATTTATAACAAGGCATGGAGTATGGGGTATATCCGTACCAATCATGGGCGCCGTCAGCTCAACTGGAGCAAGCAGGAAAAAGAGCTACTAATCGATATCGTTACGCGACAGAAAAAATATCGCGGAAAGGTTCATTATGATCTGGTCTCACTCACCATGGAGAAAAATGGATTTCGGCGATCCCGCAATGCCTGTAAATCTATGGCGCAATTCCTGGGACTCCAGCGTGCGATTATTACTTCTCAAAATCGAAAAAACCATGGTGCCCACGCCGTAACCGATAATAATGAAAAGTAAAACATGGCATCCATCAATGACCTCAAGACCTACGATCTCCATGAGATAGCCCGGCTCCTGGGACTGGAGCGGCCGGCCGGCAATCGTGGCAATTACCGCAGCCCGCAGCATGAGGACAAAAATCCCTCGCTCTCTATTTTTCAGCGTCATGGCCGCTGGTTCTGGACGGATCATTCCGGCGGTGACGAGGCGCGCGGCAGCTGCGTCGACCTGGTCATGTACGTGGAGGGCTGCGACGTCTCGGCCGCGGTGCGCCGGCTGCACGAGCTGCTGCAGATCCCCATGGAGAAGGATCAACCCCTTGCACCCCGGAAAGATGCGCCGCGCGAACTGCATGAGAAAATCGCCTGGTTCGCCCAGAAGGAGGCGGACCAGGCGCGGGATTATCTGATTACTGAGCGCGGGCTCACAGAGGAGCTGGTGGACAAGGCCATCAAGGCCGGCGCCGTGGGCTTCAATACCTGGACCTCGCCGAAGGTGGACGCCGGCCAGTTCGGGCACGGCGGGCCGGCAGTGGCCTTTATCGTGAAAAGCTTGAACCCGGGCGCGGTCAAGAGCGTGGATCTGCGCTATCTGGATCCGGAACTGAACGGCGGCACCAAGACCCAGACCTTCGGCGAGAAGGCCGGTTATCCCTATTATCTGGATATCCAGCGCCTGCGCGACGCGCGGACGGTCTATGTGGTGGAATCCGCCATCAATGCGCTATCCATCGAATGCTGTGGCATGCCGTACACGGCCGCGGTGGCCGTGCGCGCCATCCGGGCGCTGGATGCTATCGACTGGACCTGGTTTCATGGCCAGCAGCTGATCCTGTGTTTCGATAACGATGAGCCGGACAAGAAAAACCGCTGTGCCGGCCAGGAGGCGGCCTGGCAGCTCTATGACATTCTCGCCGGCAAGAACATCGCCGCCATGCTGGTGGACCAGGGCGAATGGGAGCACAACGACGTTAACGATATCCTGCAGGCTGCCGGCGCGGAGGAACTGAAGTTTGCCCTGAAGCGCCTGGAGCCCTGGGCGCTGCAGGGCCTGCCCGGTGAAGTCAAGTTCATGAAAGGGCGCTCCCGGCTTTACCTGCCGTCCCACGACTATGCCCGTTATTGGCGCTACCGGGTAAAGGAGGATTTCACCACCTACGTGGACAAGGTGGAGCAGGACAGCGAGAGCGGCCGCGACAATATGCGTTTCGAGGACGTCTGCGGCTTCCGTGTCGCGTCCATTTCCCGGGTCACCATCGCCAGTGCCAACAGCGTGCTATCCGGCGGCGAGGACGTCATGCCACAGACACTGTTTGCCGTCTCGGTGCAGACGCCGCGGCACGGGCCGGTGCTGCAGCGGCGCGTGTTCGAGGATGAGGAGCTGCATAACGCCGACAAGTGGGGCAAGTTCGGCCCGGTATTCAAGAAGGCGGTATTCAGCCGCATGGTGAACATCCTCGAGCGCTCCTCGGACCTGGGCAGCCGCGAGGCCATTAATTTTGTCGGCCTGGGCTGGCTCAATAACCGCCTAATGGTGAATGAGGGGCATCACTGCTATTTCACGGATCCGGACCAGCAGTGCCCCTACAGCAAGCTGATTTTCCCCTCCGGGACCGTCAGCGACGCCCAGAGGGTCATCCAGGCCTATCATAAGACCTTCCAGCACAGCGCCGGGCTGCTCACCCTGGTCTGGGCCCTGGGTGCGCACCTCAAGGCGCTGATGGGCTTCTGGCCGCACCTGGTTATGCAGGCGGCCAAGGGCTCGGGCAAGTCCACGCTCTGCAAGAAGCTGGAATCCACCATCGGCATGACCGTGTTCGGCCGCCAATCCATCGAGAGCGCCTTCCGCGTCCTGACCAGCCTCAGCCATACCTCGCACCCGGTCGGCTGGGAGGAGATCTCCGCCGGCCGTCAGGAAATCATCGATAGCGCCGTTTCCAGCCTGCAGCAGGCCTACCAGTACAGCCTGACGCGCCGCGGCGCCAGGATGCTGGAATTCTTGATCTGTGCGCCGGTGCTGCTCGCCGGCGAGGACGTGCCGGTGAAGAGCCTGGAAGGCAAGCTGGTGCGCACAGACCTGACGGACCGCAAGGGCGACAAGCTGCCTGACAACCTGCCGTTGTTCCCGGTGCGCCAGTGGCTGGAGTTCCTGGCTGGCCGCACGCGGGAACAGGTCAACGAGCTCTATCAGCGCTGCCTGGAGTTCTGCAGGGAGACGTCCGCCGGCAAAGCCGAGGATCCGGGCGCCAACCGCATGCGCGAGAACTACGCAGCCGTGCTGACGGCCTGGAGCCTGCTGCTGGAGTTCGCCCAGCTCGATCGCCGGGATTATCCCTTCCCGGCAGACCTGGTGGAGCAAATGAACCGCCATATCATGGATACGGAGAGCGAGCGCGAACCCTGGGTCTGGATCATGGAGATCATCCTGTCCGAGATCGATTCCAACCAGTACCGGCACCCCTATACCTGGGATCCGTGGCAGGATGTCGATGGCTGCCTCTACATTCGCCACAAGGACATGATGAATCATATCCAGCACAACACGCGCCTGCGTGAGGTCTGGAACAGCCTCACCATCAAGTCCTCCAAGGTCCTGCGCGAGCATCTGCAGCGTGCTGGCGTCATCCTGAGCGACAAGGGCGACAAGACCATCAACCGGCGCCGGGTCAATCACATGCTGGTGCTGGATCCGCGTGTCATGGAACGCTACGGCCTGCAGCCGGCCCCCACCGATGCTACCGGCGATATGTATCCTCCCCCATGACCCCCCGTTCCCCCCAAAAATTGACGGCGCCGAAATGGAGCTGTGAAGAAGCAGGACAGCACGCTCCATGCCCGTTTTTCAAAAATAAAGGCGGAGACTGCAGGGCAAATGTTCTCTTTTTAGTGGGACAGGTTTATAACTTTTTGATATATCTGTGTTTGCCCAGAACGGTGGGAACGATTTTTATCTGTAGCCCCACACTTTTTTATAAAAGTCACACACATTATTTATATTGCCCCACACCGGCCTTTTCGGTTGCGGCGCCTATCTCTCTCTCTCATCTTCTTAATTTAAAAAGAGAAAGATATATAAATAGAGGCGTGGAAGAGGATAGGGGTAGTCCCACAGTTTTTTTTGTTGTAAAAATCACAGTCCCACACTTTTTTCGTCCAGATCAGCAAAAAGTGTGGGACTTCCGTGCAGGCACTATTCCAGGCGGCTCAATGACTTATGTGAGAATTGTCCCGGGCTCCACAGTTCCACAGTTTTTTTTCTCCCTTATCATTTTTTTTGGAGCCGCTGATGGCTGCTGATATGCCCCTGCTGCTGGAGAAATTCTGTATTCAGCTCGAGATTAATCAGGGCCTGGCGGCGGCGACGGCCAGCAAGTACCAGGGCTACCTGCTGCGCCTGGACGAGTATTGCCGGCAGCGGAACCTGGATCCGCTGGCCATAGACCAGGAGCAGCTCGAGCATTTCACCGGCCTGTATATGCATGAGCTGGGTCTCAGCCCCCAGGCGCGTAAGGTGGTGGTCTCCGCGGTCCGCAAGTTCTACAGCTGGCTTGACCGCGCCGGCGTCATCGAGGATAACCCGGCCCGCAACCTGAAACAGCCGAAAACCGGCCGCAAACTCGGCATCAAAATGGACCTGCAATATATGCAGAAACTCATCATGGCCCCTGGGCTCAGTAGCTTTAAAGGCGTGCGGGATACGACAATATTCACCATCCTGGCCGGCTGCGGCCCGCGGCCCTCCGGTATTGTCGGCCTGAACCTGTCCGACGTGCTGTTTTCCCGAGAGAACGACGGCCGCGGCCAAGTGGAAAAGCTCTATCTGCGCTTCCGGGAAAAGGGGAAGAAGGAGCGCATCGTGCCGGCGCCGGATGAATGCCGCGCCCTGTTGCGCGCCTATCTGGGCCATCCTTATCTCGCCGGCATCGACCGCTCCCTGGCCGATGGTGATCAGGTCCTGTTTATCAAGACAGCCGATACCAGCATCAGCCCCGCCGACTTCCATGGCGAGGCCAGGCGCCTGTCCATCCAGCGCATCAATAAGCTCATGCTGTACTACGGCAGGAAGGCAGGCATCCCGCTGGACCAGTGCGCACCCAAGGCCCTGCGCCACCTGTACGGCACCGAACTGCATGAAAGTGATGTGGATATCCGCCTCAGCCAGGCTCTCATGGGCCACGCAGATATTAAATCCCAGACCATGTATACGCACCTGGCCATGCGCAAGGCCCGCAAAGCCATCGAGCAGGCAAACCCGCTGGCCAAGGTTTCTCTCCCGGTTATTACCGACCTCAGCAAATTACGGTAGCGCTCAGACCATGACAGATATTGAGGCTCAAGCCATGCGCATGTCCCCGTCTCCAAGTAGGGTATGTAATTCGAAAAGGCCCCCCATTCCTGAAACCGTGGCACTAGGCAGGCTCTATCTTTTGGCTGGCCCGCGGCCTGCTGGGAAAATCGCTTGGAGAACGGGCAAAAACAATCCGGGGTACGTAACGCACCAGCTGCGCACTTCGCATAAATGCGCAGTTCGACACGATACGGATCCAGCAGGCTCAAGGGCTTACGGATGCCGCGGCCGCAGTAGTGCGCAGTTCGATCAGCGGATCCGTGCCCGCCGGCAGCCGCGGCCGGCCCTGGTGCCGCAGGGGTGGGGGGTCGGCAGCTCCCAGGCCCCGGCCCAGCCGGGGGGATGGGTACCCGGATATCTGCAGTTTGTCAGGCCCCACCTTGGGAAAATCGCGCGCAGGCCTGCGCCATGACGGCGGCGGCGAAAACAGCTGTGATTTACGTCCGCGTATCGACCGGTAAACAGGCTGATCGGGAATTGCCGCTCGAGAGCCAACTGCATGAATGCCGGCGCTCAGCGCAGGAGCTGGGCGCACGGATTATGGCCGAGTTCGTGGAGCCGGGACGGTCCGCCTACCATGACAAGCGCACCGAGTTCCAAAAGGCTCTGGTTTATTGCGAGCGGTATCTGCCGAATTATTTCATCACCTGGGATACGGAAAGGTTCTCGAGGCGTGTGGCCGTGGGCTATTCAGCGGAGGAACGGCTGGAGCGGGTAGGCACTGAAATTATTTATTCTGGATTTAATGCCGGCGAGGATCCGGACTCCCGATTTTTAAATGTGGGAATGCGTAGGTTAATGGGCGAGCTGGCGAGTCGCAGCAATTCTAAAAATACCAAGCGCAGCATGATTTTAAACGCAAAACAGGGGTTTTTTAATGGTGGCCACACTCCATTCGGATATGGCGTGGAGGTTAGCTCTAGCGATAGAAAGAAAAAATATTTAAAAATAAATGATTCTGAATCGGATACCGTAAAAAAAATATTCCAGATGCGCCTTAAGGGAATGGGGGGGAAGGCGATCGCGGTTTATCTCAATGAAAGAAAACTGCTGAATCGCGGGAAAAAATGGTCAAAAAGCTCAATATGTGATCTATTGCGGAACCAGAAAATAGCGGGCTATCAGGTCTATGGCAGAAAAGATAAGTGTACCGGGAAATTACAGCCACGTGAGAACTGGATAGTAGTTAAAAGCCATGAGCCAATAATTAGTGAAAAGATATTCAACCAGGTCCAGGAAATGATGGATGGACAGGTTACGCATACCGGCGGATCCGCATTGAGCAATTTCATGTTTACCGGCCTGCTTACTTGCGGAGAATGCGGCGGCTCCATGCAGATACAAACAGCCACAGGAAGAAATAAAACATATTCCTATTACAACTGCCGTAACGCCATGATAAACGGCACCTGTAGCAATAAGCGCCGTTCTGCCGAGATACTGGATGACTTCCTGAGCTCAGAGATATTGGATAAATTGCTGGATGAAACCAATATGCAGTTACTGCTCAAGGATATGAATAAATCAATTGCGCAGTGGACTAGGCAGGCCTCCACGCGACAAAACAAAATATCCGCAGAATTAAAATCACTGCAGGAGAAAAATGACCGGCTCCTGGCCGTCATTGAATCCCAGGGGGAGGGTGCTGATGTCGGTAGCCTGCTTTCCAGAATCAATTATAACGAGCAGCGTATGCAGCAGCTGGAAGCTGATTTGATGGAAATCAAGGTGAGCAAGCCCGAGAAATTAAATATCGATAAACCTGAAATTACTAGAATACGGACCAGAATCGAACATATAATTAAAACAGATACTTGCGTTAAAACCGCGCGGGCTATTTTTTCGTCTATCATTCAGAGGATAGTGGTAAAAGATACGATTACCGTGATTTATTATCGGCCTGAAATGATTTTTGACCGCCATGGGTTCGCAGGAAGTAGTGCGCGGGGAGCCAATCTATTGCTCCTGCGAACCAAGGAACTGGTATTGGAGCTCCCGCCTGAGCTGCAGAGGAAGAAAGCCGCATGATGGGCGGGAATGCGGCGCCGAAGGATTCCGTTACTTTTCTCTGCAGGTCCTGCCGGGAGCAGTTCCGGGATAGGCCGGAGCTTATCAATGATGCGCCGGAGGATGACTATCATCCCTGGCGTTATTTCGCTTATTGCCCGGTCTGTCACGAGCTGGTGGAGCAGGCTTGGTGGGAGCGTAATCTGCTTAAGGCCTGGGCGAACTCCACCGGGCCGCGGACGGCGGAGGGGCGGCAGCGGTCGGCGGCGAACCTGGAGGGGCATCCGACGCCGGAGGAGGCGCTGCGGACCCGGTTCAATGCAGTCAAGCATGGTATATATGCCCAGACCGCGACCTATTTCCCCGCCAAGCCCGGCGCCTATCCGGAATGCCAGGATTGTGAACTTCGGGAGACCATTTGCCCATCTGAGCGGGCCTGCCTGAAAAAAACCGAGCTGTTCATGAAGCATCATATTGCTTTCGACAGCCGGGATCCGTCTGCGCTGATGGATATCCATGCCGCCAACCAGGCGGCGATTTCCGCGATGATTAATCAGATGTTCCTGGCGATCGCGCTGGACGGCGGACCGTCAATCCGGCAGCCGGTCTGGACAACAGATAACAAGGGCTGGACCAAGCTGGTTTCCTTCATCGATGACAATACCGGGCAGCGGAAATATCTCGAGGAGATTAAGGCGCACCCGCTTCTGCGGCATTTAATGGACTTCATTCACAAAAACAATATCACTATGGCCGATCTGGAAATGACGCCCAAGGCCAAGGACGAGCAGGATGCACTCAAGGGCTTCCTGGACGCGCCCGCCGGCGAGCGGCCGCAGCAGGATGCGCTGGAATTCCAGCAGGAGCAGCAAAAACAGCTGCGTGATCTGCGGGGAATGATCGAACGCAGCCAGCAAAGCACGGATAAGGATCCCGTTCTTATCGAATACAACCAGGGCGAGGGCTGATGGTGGAACGTCTCTCACAGGCCCGGAGGATCCAGCTGCGCACCCTGGCGGAGGCCGAGATTAATCGGTATGCCGACGATCATGCCGCCTGGCACAAGCATGTGCATAACGTCGAGCTGGATTCCGTCCAGGTACTGAAATGCCTGGAGATGGATGAGAATCCCAATTCGATTGATTATTCCTGCCGGCGCACTGGCAAGACGGCCGTGAAAGAGCTCTACCAGCTGAAATATAACGCCTGTCATCCGGATCAGCAGGAGGGTGTCGTGGCGCCACGGCAGGCGCAGTCCGTGGTGAATATCAATTACCATCTGGATGCCATCCGCCGTTCCGAGATCCTGAGTGCTTTCATCGATTACAAGAGCGGCCGCCGGCAGATCGCGGATACATATTACCAGTTCGCCAACCGATCCCGGGCTGACGCCTTCGGAATCATGGCCAATGTGGATGGTGGTGATCTTACGGCCGCCTCCCTGGAGGAGGTGGATGATATGCCCAAGGACCGGCTCCATTCCCGTTTCCTTCTCATGCTGGGTTCCAAGCGTCGCCTGGGCGCGGCAAAGGATAGCCATAATGCACCCCAGATCCGGATCACCGGCGTATTCAAGGGCAATGACACACTGACGGAACTCATTGATTCCGGCGTCTATACAGTGCTGCCGATCGTCAATGTCTATCTAGGCGTCGAAATGGGGATCCTGCATCGCAATTTCATGGAGGATATGCGGAACCAGCTGGCCCCGGATGAGTATATCCGGCAGCTGCTCTGCAAGAACGTCAGCTCCCGTAATCTTATCTGGCAGATCTGGGTGCGGCGTGCCATGACTATCGGCCTGAAGGGAGATATCAAGCTGCAGGAGCCCGTGCCCGGGCTGGAATACAGAAAGCATGGCCTGACCGCCATGGGCTACGATCATTCCGGCCACGGCGAAAACCCCCATGCCTCCAAGTATGCCTGCGTGGTGCTGGAGCAGATCGGCAATTTCACTTGCCTGATCTTCGCCAGGTTCTGGCCGCCCGGCACGGATGAAGTGGAGGTAAAACGCGAGCTGGTGGAGATATGGCGCTATTTCCGCCCGGACTACGGCATGGGCGATGCCTTTGGGGTGGGATTGATTACCGATGTGAACGATATGCTCTACCGGGAGGGACTAATCACGATCAATCGGCAGACCATCGGTAACGGTGAATCCGTGGCCAGCACCTGGAAGGACTGGGCTTTTTCGCCGCTGCGGTTCGAGGGCATGACCAAGCATGCCATGGCCCAGGCGGTGCGCGCATTATTCAATAAATCCCCGATCCGGGTTGCAATCCCCTATTTCGACGACTATGACATGAAGGATCCGGGCACTGATGCTATGCGCCAGGTTACGCGGCAGCTGACCAATATCGTGCCCTATGAAAGCAAGGCGGGTTATTCACTTTACAAGATGGTGAACCCGAAAATCGGGGATGATGGTTTCGATGCATTCATGGCAGCGGTTTGGGCGCTGATGACGCGCGGGATCGGCGATATTCGCACAGTGGTGCGCATGACCACCCGGGATCCGGCCGCCGATATCGAGCAGGCCATGTTACCCACCGGTTCCTACTGACGAGGCAGAGACTATGACGGCGATCAGCAACTTCATCGAGCGCACCGGCGCCAGGTTCGCCGGCGGTGCCGGCATCTATCTCCCGGGCGAATCCGGCCGTGGTTTCAACGAGCTGGGCTACCGGCCGACACCCGAGGACCGCATGCAATATATCAGCCGCCTGCTCTGGGTGGATAGCGGGCTGCGGGCCAAGGTCCTGGATATCCGCAAGATGGACCAGGAGGATCCGCGGGTAAAGAAGATCCATCGGCGCACTGCCTCGGCTGCCATCAAGGGTGGCCTGATCCTGAAACAGAAGCGCGAGAATACGCGGATATCCCGCGAGTGGCATGACTTTGTCCGGCGGTTGAAACTGGACAAGCGCCAGAAGCTCACCTCAGATGCCCGCGGCTTTGTCATGGAGGGCAATCTGCCGCTGCAGTGGATACTGGATACCGAGGGCCGGAATATTGTCGGCGGCATCCGCATGCCGTCGGAGACCATTCTGCCCCTGGTGGGTGGCGACGGCCTGTTCAAGGACGTCACCCGGGCCTATGCCCAGATCGATCTCAATACCGGCCGCCAGGCCATTACCTTCCCGCTCTGGCAGCTCACCCTGGGCCGGCTGACGCCGCAGAATTACGATGACATGGGCTCCATGGGCCGGCCCTATTTGGACGCCTCGCGGGCCATCTGGCGCAAACTGATCATGACGGAAACGGACCTGGTGGTGCGCCGGCATGAACGGGCGCCGCTGCGCCTGGCGCATGCCCTCGAGGGCGCCAGCGATGATCACCTGGCCGAATACGAGGAAAAGAACGAGCAGGCCCGCAAAAACGGCAACGTGCGGGACTTCTACAGCAATTCCAAGCTGTCCGTGACTGCCATGCAGGGCGATCAGACCCTGGACAAAATGGAGGATATCGTGCACCTGGTGGATACCTTCTTTTCCGGCGCCCCCGGTGACAAGGCCCTGTTTGGCTATACCGGCGGCATGGCGCGGGATGTCCTTGAGGATATCAAGCGCGACTTCTATGAGGAGATCGATGCCCTGCAGGACGAGCTCGCCGATATCTACCAGTTCGGGTTCGAGCTGCAGCTGCTGCTCCGGGGCATCAATCCGCAGGCTTCGGACTTCCAGGTGCAGTTCGCCGAGCGGCGCACGGAGACCGCGAACCAGGCCGCGGACCGGGCCCTCAAGTATCAGGCCCTGGGCGCCAGTCAGCGCACCACCTGGGAGGCGGCCGGCCTGGATCCGGATCAGGAAATCGCGCGGCGCGAGGACGAGGCCGCAAGTAATGATCCTTATCCCGATGCACCGAAGCAGCCCGGGAATGTCAGCATCACGCCCGGTAACGCGCGCAAGGGCGGCAGCTCCACGACCATTTCCACCCGGAACTGATCGCCGGCGTGTCCGTTCCGGCCGACCAGGTCAATGTCCGCACCGCCCGCAAGGCGGCCATCAAGCGCGGCACGCGCAAGGCCGTGGCCGGGCTGCGCAACGTGGAGCAGGATTACCTGGACCAGGCCACGGAGCTCTACCGGCAGGCCCGGCACGATCTGGAGGCCGCCATCCGCAGCTATGCCGATTCCGAGAATACGCTGCGCCTGCAGGTGCTGCAGGACCTGCGCGGCCAGGTAAATGCCCGCCTGCGCGATCTGGAGAGCTCCAGGAACGATCTGTTGAACCAGGGCCTGGCCAACGGCGCCGAGACCGGTACCGAGCCGTTCCGCGGCACCGCGGCCGCCGTGGCGACGTCGTTCACGCGGATCCATGACGAATCCGTGCAGTTCGTGCATAACCTGGTGGGCGCGGACGGCCTGCAGCTCTCGGATCGTCTCTGGCGCATCGACCGCGGCGCCCGGGACCTGGTCGGCAATGCCATCGAGCGCAATATCATCCTGGGGCACAGCGCCAGCATGGCGGCTCAGGACTTCCTCAGCCGCGGCGAACCGGTGCCGGCGGATATCCAGGTCAAGCTCGGCGCCGCCGGCGCTGACAAGGTGGCCAGGACCGCCGGCCAGGCCCTGATGACCGGCGAGGGCAATCCCTACAGCAACGCCCTGCGCGTATTCCGGACCGAGATCAACCGGGCCCACAACAAGGCCTATGAATCCGCGGCATTCGAGCATCCGGACGTGATCGGCGTCCGGTTCGTTCTCTCGCCGAACCATTCCCGGCCGGACATCTGCGATATGTATGCCTCCATGAATGAATACGGCCTCGGCCCCGGCGTCTATCCCCAGGGGCAGAGCCCATACCCGGCCCACCCGAACGATAACTGCACCATTGAGGTGGTATTTTCCGACGAGGTTTCCGGGGAGGACCGGCAGGGCAAGGAGGATCCGCTTACCTGGTTGAAAAAACAGGCCCCCGGCATGCAGCAGGCGGTACTCGGCGCCAGCAAGAAGCGCGCGGCCCTGGAAAAGGGCCTGCTGCGGAAAAGCCAGATCGCCACGCCCTGGCGGGTGCTGAAACAGCGCTATATCCGCCAGGGCATCGATGTGGAGAACCTAGTGCCGACGCCGGCGGAGCCCCTGGGCGTGGACAGCGGCCTGGTGCCGAGGGCCTATACTGTCAGCGGCGCCCAGGTCTCCGAGGCCTTGGATATTCATATCCCCAAGGACGTGGCGGATCGCGCTCTGGGCGCCATCGATGCCGTGCATGGCGATGGCCGGCTGCCCATGATCCCGGTCCAGACCTCGCCGGCGCGGACGAATTATTACGGCGCTTTTTTCCATACCCGTGCCGGCGATCCCCTGCGCATCAATATCACCGCCGGCGGCAATCATCGGGAGCTGACCCTGGCCCATGAAATCGGGCATTTCCTGGACCATTCCGGCACGTCGGGGAAGGGCTTCAATTCCATCCGCCATGCGGATTTCGAAGACTGGCGCAGGGCGGTGGACAACAGCGCGGAAGTGGCGCATCTTCGGGCCGTATTGAGCGGCGGCGGATCCGCCGAGGTGCCGGGCGGGCATATTCCCGTTCCGATGGCATACGTGGATTATCTGCTTACCTACGAGGAGATCTGGGCCCGCAGTTATGCGCAGTATATAGCCAAGAAATCCGGCAACAGGCAGATGCTGGATCAGCTGGACATGATCCGCCGGCAGGACTCGGACGCGAAACTGTCACTGCCGCGGCAATGGAGCGAGGAGAGTTTCGTGAATATCTCCAAGGAGATCGATAAACTCATGGTGAAACTGGGATGGCAGAAAAAATAGACCGCGAGACGCTGATAATGCAGCTCATGGAAAACCACAATATGACGCGAAAAGATGCTGAGTTCGCCGCGGATATCGAGCTGGGCGTATTGCCGCGCGGTGATGTGATTGAGGAGGAAAGGCATGGCAGCAGCAACGGATAATACCGCCTATATCATGCAGGAACGGCGGGAGGTCCGTTGCAGCTGCAACCGCGTCCTGTTCGATCGCCTGGTAGTGCGCGCCCGCGTCGTGCGGGTAAATCCGGACGGCAGCACGGAGGGGAAATGCCGCTGCAAGCGCTGGGTGCGACTGCCGTTACAATATTGTGATGCTTGACTTTTCAGCCATATAGGCTAATTCTGTAAGCTGATAAAGGCGTAACGCGAGAAAACCACGCGAGAGGCCGGTGCCCCGGAAGGGGCTCCGGCCTTTTTGCGTTTATGGCATGATAAAAAATTCTCTCATTATCAAGCTGGAAGGCGATCGCCCGGATGGGGTGATAAGGGTCATGAGTGATCGGATCTCCCTGGCAGACGGAAAGGCCAGGTCCGTGGAGACCATTACCCGCACCTTCAAGTACAACTCCGACCATTTCTACGGCGAGCTGGAAATAAACCGGAAGATGATGACGGAGATGATGAAGAATTTTAAGGCCAATACCTACGGCCAGGAAATCTACGTCAACATTGCGCATCACGACTGGGAAGGCGCAGCCGGGAAAATTACCCGGTTATTTCAGCAGGGCAACAAGCTGAAGGCAGAGATCGACTGGACCGAAATGGGCCTGGATGCCATCCGTAACCGCGGCTTCCGTTATTTCTCCGCCGAGTTCGCCGAGAACTGGGAGGATCCGGAGACGGAAAAGCGGCATGGGGCAGTTCTGCTGGGGGCGGCTTTGACGATACGGCCGCGGGTCAAGCGACTGGATCCCATTGATCCGGAGAAGCTCACCATGCTCTCCGAGGATTCCGACGACGACACGCCGATCATCGTGTTACCCAACGTTACCCGAATGCTCTCAGAGGAGATCACCGCCATGTGGGAACAGCTCATCAAAGAACTCCAGGAACAGCTGAAAAAGCACGTTCAGCTGGACGAAGGCGCCATCAAGGCCCTTTGCGATTCGTTCAAGGCCTCCGTCACCAATGTCACGGAGGAGAAGGACGCCAAGGCCCTGCAGGAGAAATTCCAGGAAGCCGGCAAGCAGCTGGCCGAGCAGATCGAGGCCGGCAAGCTGGATAAGGAGGCCACCATCAAGATCGACCTCTCCGGCGGCGACCGCGAGGCCAAGCAGCTGACCGAGGAGGATATCGCCAAGGCCGTCCAGAAAAAGCTGGACGAGAACGCCGCGGCCGCGAAAAAGCTGCAGGAGGACCGTGACGTACTGGTGAAGGCGTTCACGGATGCCATCGATGCCGCGGAGGGCCTGAAGGCCCTGGGCGAGACCGAGCTCGCGGAAATGAAAAAGGAAGGCAGCGAGCTCATCACCGCCGGCATGACCGAGGACCAGGTGAAGCGCCTGGCCGACCATCATATCTCCATGGGCAACAAGCTGGCGGTGCAGCGGCAGCTGGCGGCGCGCGGCATGCAGCCGGGCGCGGCGGGACAGATTCATATTTCCGTCGATGAGTCCAACTCCATCAAGCAGCTGCAGGAGACGGTGGACCAGCGCCTGGGCTTCAAGGAAATGTCCGAGTCCAAGCGCTACGGCCGCACCGGCGGCAGCCTGCCCCAGGAGAACAAGGCCCTGGCCGACAAGTTCCTGGAGATCTACGACCGCGAGCATGCCCGCGAGCTGCACGCCGAGGCCAAACACCTGGCCGGCGGCGACGGCATTATTTCCGACGTGGCCGTGCCGGCGACCTTCGAGCGCACCGTCATCCGCGAGGCCCTGTATATGCTGGTGGGTCTGCAGTTCGTGGACACCGGCACGCTGCCCTTCGCCAGCTCGCATATCATCCCGTACAGCTACCGGGATACGGCCGCGGCCGGGCGCGACAATACCCGGGTCTACGAGGGCGGCTCCATCCCGCGGGCCGGCGTAATCCAGACCTCCGAGACGGCCTATCCCATCCCGCAGAAGCTGGCCTTCGAGGTGTCCGACGAGCTGCGTTACCTGACCGGTGCCAATATCATCAACTGGGACTCGGTCATGGAAAACCAGCGCAATGCCAGCCGCATTGTGGGCGAAGACCTGGAAGGGATGCTCTTCAACGAGATCCTGCGGGCCGCGGACGAATACGGCGCCACGGCGGTTGCCGCCGAGGCCCTTAACGCGCAGCTCGACGGAGCGAACAATGTGTTCGTGCTGGCCAATTTCCCCGTGGTGCGCCCGCGCAATGTCTATGACCTGCAGGGCAACCAGGTGGGGGCCACCAGCAATCCCATCACGGTCACCTACAACGACGGCGGCGGCGCCGCGGCCATCGATGAATACGACGGCACCGGTAACCAGGCGGCGGGGAATTATTACAGCCTCGATTACAACCTGGGCGAGATCCGTATCGTGGACGAGACCGGCGCTCTTCAGACGCCGGCGAATACGGACACCCTGGTGGTGGATTACTACTATGCCACCAACGTCTACGCCTTCGACAGCGACAACGGCGGCGTGGATCTGGACCTGTACTGGAACAACTTCCTGTACCGCTACGGCCTGCGCAAGGCGGTGATTGAGGACGACCGCTATTACATGGCCAACTTCGGTCTCATGAGCGGCACCCTGCGCACCAGCGTGGAACAGGCACGGCAGTTCGGCGCCAACTTCCAGCGCCCGGGTACCGACCTCACCACCGACGGCAACGTGGGGCGCATCAAGGATGTGCCGAACTTCAAGACCACCGCGCCGGGCCTGTGGATGGGTGATGTCCGCTGCATTATCGGCGAGCGCAACCAGACGCGCCTGCGCATGATGAAGCCCTGGACCATGGGCGAGCTGCAGGACCAGAAGGACGCCAACGGGCGTTTCACCGGCAAGAAAGAGGCCTACGGCGATCAGTTCCTGATCCTGCATACGCCCACGCAGCTGAAACAGGCCTATACCTCGATCGTGGTTTACAGCACCACTGCCAGGGTGGCCCGGGCCGAGTAATCCCCGGACCGCTGATGCAGACAGGTAAATCCAGCCCCCTCGCCCCCCAAGGGCGAGGGGCTTTTTGAGGAACAGAGCCATGGCAAAGAAACCCGATCCCAACGCAATGCTGCCAGTCAAGAATACCGGCAAAACCGTCATGTACGTCGCCAGCCAGATGATTCATCCCGGCGAAACCCGGCATTTCGCCCGCCATCACGTCCCGCGCCATCTGCTGCCGGAGGAAGCGCCGGCGGCCGAGGAAGCCGCGGCCGCGGATCCAGTGGCGGAGCTCATGGAGCTCAATGCCAACGAGATCAAGGCCGGACTGCCGTCACTCACCGACGAGCAGCTCGCCGATGTATTGGAGCTGGAGATGAACGGCAAAAAGCGCAAGGGCATTATCGAGGCGGTGCAGAACCTGCAACTGGAGCGCCTCGCGGAGAAGGAGAGCCAGGAGACATTCTTGAAGCAGGATGCCGAGGCGATTGTCGGTTCCAGCGAGCTCGAGACCATGCGGCCGGATCAGCTGCAGGCCCTGCGCGAGCTCGAGGCCTGCGAGAACGGCCAGCAGCGGGAGGAGGTGCTGGCCGCCATCGATGGACTGCTGAGCGCCTGATAACGGCGCACCGGCATGGCCCTCTCGCGGGAGGACAAGGAGGATCTGGTCGGCGCCATTACCGAGGTGCTGAACCGGCGTCGCAGCATCGATGAGGCCCAGCATCGCGTCCACCATAAATGGGTGGAATCGAAAATGCAGAAGGAGGCGGAGAAGGAACAGCGCAGCAAGGAACTGCGCGCCAAGCTGGAGGAGAGCGTACTCGGCTGGTTGATTATCGTTTTCCTCGCCGGCATTGGTGTCATGGCCTATCAGGCGGCTATTGGTGCATTGAAAAAGGCGATTAATGGAGGCGGTTAAATGGGAGATACCATCATGAACGATGTGATTCTGACATCGGCAATGTTGAAACTGGGGATGGCCGTGGTGGCCATCTTTTTCACCTGGGGCTCGCTCAGGATCCTGGACGTCCTGCTCAGCTTCGATTTCCGGAGGTGGCTCAATGCGGAATGCAATGACGATCTCGCTGTTGCTCTGTATCTTGGCGCTCGCTTCGTGGGCGCCTGCATCCTGGTCGGACTCCTTTTTTCCTGACCGCTACGATCACCAGATCGAGCGGGCGGCCGATCAGTTTCTGCCCGGCGTCGATTGGCGCCTGCTGAAGGCCCAGTATTTCCAGGAAAGCCGGCTGGATCCGTCCGCAGTCTCGCCCGCCGGCGCCGCCGGCGTGGCGCAGTTCATGCCCGGCACCTGGCGGGAGATCAGCCGGCAGCTGGGTTATGACCAGGTAACGCGATTCATGGCCGGGCCGGCCATCCAGGCCGGCGCCTATTACATGGCTAGGCTGCGATCGATGTGGAGTGCGCCGCGGCCCGAGGCGGACCGATATTCCCTGGCATTGGCAAGTTACAACGCGGGACTCGGCAACGTCCTGCAGGCGCAGAAACTGGCGGGAGGTGTCAGCGGCTATGCCGCGATTATCAAACGCCTGCCGCGGGTCACCGGGGATGCCGCCGGCGAGACCATTACCTATGTAACCCGGATCTGGGGTTACTGGACCAGGATGGTATTGCTGGCCTGATCCTGTTCGGTGTTCAGCGGCTGGATCATGAAGGCAATGGCCGGGGCCCTGATGGTCCTGGTCATTGCCGTATCAGGGGCAGGATGGCTGCTGCGCCGGGCCTGGCAGGAAAACACCAGGCTGGAGGATAACAACAAGCAGTATCTGCAGACGATTGAGGACCAGAACCGGCGTTACCGGAAGCTGATCGCGGAGAAGGCGGCACAGGAAAAGGAAATCACAGCCAATGCCGCGGTCAAGGAACAACACAGAGAGGTGGTCGAGAAAATACGCTATGTCACGCGGACTATACAGCAGCAGGCCCCGGCGACTGATTGCATTAATCAGCCTGCCCCTCCTGCTCTCCTTGAGTGCCTGCGAGACGCCGACTGTGGTGAGGCAGGAGGTCCGGGTACCGGTGTACCCGCCGGCGCTGCTGATCCGCCCGACGGCTGAGCCGGTGCTGCGCGCGGACTCCTGGGGCGATATCGCCATCTTAGCCTCCGAGAACCGGCGGGCGCTGCGCGATTGCAACGCGGACAAGGCCAGCATCCGGGCGCTGGAGAAGGAATTCGGGAAAGGGAAGGACTAGATGCCGGAAATGACGCAAACGGTGCTGAAGGACGATCTGAAGGCCAGCCTGCAGGATGCCGCCACCGTTTTCACCGCCGCCGGCGATGCCGATTTTCTGCGTTTCCTGGACAAGGCCGCCGCGGACCTGGCCCGCTTCCGCCCGCGCATCGAGCAGGATTCCGTCTCCCTGGTGGCGGACCAGACCGACTATGCCGCGCCGGCAGCCCTGGTCCGGATCCGGACCATTCTCTGGGGGCGCGACGAGCAGCGCCTGCGCATGCCCTGGGAGGACAATTATCCGACCATCCCGGAAGTCTCCATTTTCCGCAATTACACCGGCAAGCAGCTGCGGCTGACGCCGGCGCCGACCGCGGCCCAGATCACCGACTTGGGCGAGATCTTCCCCTTCCTCTGCAATAAGTATCACGTGCTCAGCGATGAGGCCGCCGGCGGAGCCGGGGCCACCACCGTGGCCGAAGACGACCGCAGCCTGCTGCTGCTGCGGGCCCAGGCCGAGGCCATGAAGGAAATGGCCATGCGCAATATCACCAAGCCGGTGCAGCTGCAGGACAATATCGGCGGAATAACGAAAAACGGCACGCCGGCGGCCCTGCATGAGCAGCTGCTGGACGAATTCGAGAGGCTGGCGCGATGAATGTCATTACCTGGGAAACCAGCTCACGCGAATTCAGCGCCGCCATGCGGCAATCCCCCGAGATCCTGCTCCGGAACATGGGCAATGCCACCCGCCGCAGCCTCCTCGAGATCAGCTTCCTGGCCCGGCGCAATGCGCCCAAGGCCCTCACTACCCTGGCCAATTCCATCGAGATGGAAATGCATGGCCCGCTGGACGGCATCACCGGTCCGTCCGAGGACTATGGCGAAATGGTGGAGAAGGGCACCGGCCCCGGCGGCTGGCCGCCGCGGGAATCCATGCTGGACTGGATCCGGGCCCGGCATGTCGTGCCGGAGAATCCGCTCATGAGCGCGGATCAGCTTGCTTTCGTGATCAGCCGTTCGATCAGCGAGAAAGGTACGCCGGCGCAGCCATATCTGGAGCCGGCCGCGGAGGAATTGCAGCCCAGGGTGCTGCAGAATTATGACCAGGCGCTGGCGCGCGCCCTGGATGAAATAGCGAGACATTGAGATGGCCATCGGTCAGATCAAAGACGCAATCAACGACAAGCGGGATGCCGTATTCACCGCCCTGACCGCGGCCTTTGCCGCGGCCGGTCCGTATACCGAACATACCGTGATCCGCCAATTCAAGACGCTGCAGACGCACAGCAATGACGAGCTTACCCAGGGCGTGATCATGCTGCTGGTGGACAGCGAGGGCCAGTATTCCGACCGGATGGGCATGATCGGCAAGGACGGCGTCCTGCGGCTCATCGTTGTCTATCACCTGCGCGTCGCGGAAGATGATCCGGCCTCTGCTGTCGAGGATGCTGAGGTGACCTTTATCGAGGAAATGAAAGCCTTTTGCCGGACCGGCGTCACCGGCATGAGCCTGCTGCCGCAGGAATTCCGGTTCTCCCAGCAGCGCAACCATCCCTATGGCTTCGTGGCCGGGATGATTCACGCCGTATCACCGAGAAACAGCCAATCGTAGCGAGGAGAGAGCAATGCCTGAACAATTCGATAGTTATTATTTCGCGGGGCAGGGGCCACTGTTTATCGCGCAGCGGGACGCCAACGGCCTGCCAGCCGGCCTGATGTTCGTCGGCGATCTGGGCGAGGCCAACCTGACGCCCAACGTGGATACCTCCGAGGTCCGCGAAAACATCACCGGCCAACGCCTGATCGGATCCAGCATCCGCAACAGCCTGGAATACAGCCTCAGCATCAATATGCGCTCCGTGAAGCCGGAACACCTGGCCCAGGCCCTGCAGGGCAGCAATACCGCCAAGGCCGCCGGCAGCGTCACAGACGAGGCGCACAAGGGCTATCTGGATAAGTTCACGCCGCTGAAATATCCCAAGGTCAGCAGCGTCGTGATCACCGATTCCACCGGTGTCACCACCTATGTGGCCGACATGGATTATGTGGTGCATGCCGATGAGGGCCTGATCGAAATCCTCTCCATAGGCGCCATTACCGACGGCGAGGATCTACTGTTCGATTACGACTATGCCGATCAGCACCATATCGCCGCGGATCCGGGCAACCTGGAATATTACCTGGTGTTTGCCGGCCTCAACCGGGCCAACAACGATAAGCAGACACGCTGCGAAATGTACCGGGTAAAACTGGATCCGGGCGTGCTGGGGCTCATCCAGGCGCAGCAAGCGGAAATGACTATCACCGGCCGGCTCCTGACCGATATGACCCGGGCCGCCGGAGATCGCCTGTTCTCCTGGAAGCTCGAGGACTGAGCCAGGCCGTAAAAATCAATCCATACCGTGAGGTAATAGCAATGGAAAACAATCAATCCGAAATCGCCACCGAGCCCAGGCAGGAGCCGCGCAAGGAATACACGCTCAAGACAGAGCATGAGCACGGCGGCGAACTGCTGGAGGTGGGCGAAAAGGTGCAACTGACCGCGCGCCAGGCGGACCGGCTCAAGAAGCAGGGAAAAATTTGAACAACGACACGGAAATCCTGCTGCCCGGCCGGAAGCTTACCATTGCCGGCGAGCAGATCACCGTCGGCGAATTCACCTTCCGCCAGGGTCTGGAGCTGGCCGAGGAACTGGATGCCATCATCGGCGCCATTGCCGAGCAGCTGGGTGCAGCCAACAGCCGCGAGGAGGCCTCCAGCGTCTCCAGGATCCTGAAGGCCTTCGGCCGGCACCCGGATGCCACCGAGGCCCTGCTGGCGGCCTGCAGCGGGCAGCCGCTGGAATGGGTCAAGCAGCTCAAGGATGACGACGGCACGGCCCTGCTGATGGCAATGTGGATGGTGAACCATGCTTTTTTTATGAGCAGGCTGAAGGTGGAAATGAACGCGATGCTGGAAGCGCGCCATCTCGCACCCTCAGCCATGGAGAGCTCTTCGCCGCACTGATCGCCGCCGGCCACCGCTGGCCAGATGTGCTGGATTACACGCCGCGGCAGCTGAAGCTGTTCTACGAGCAGGCCGTGCACCAGGATAATGCCTGGCGCGGCTTCATCATGGAAAGTGTGAACATGGGCTGCTGGGGCGGCAAGGACAACATAAAGCAATTTCTGAGGCAACTGACCGGTGGCCGTTAAAGACTTTTTCGTCCGCATCCGCGCGGACCTGAGCGACGCCCGGCGCAAGATCGGCCGCTTCGGTAGCTACGTCGACAGCCGGCTCGGCAAGGCCGTCAACAGCGTCGTCAATCTCAAGAACGCCTTCCTGGCCCTGGGCGCCAGCCTGCTGGTCCGCTCCGTCACTAGTTCCATCGATAAATATCGCCTCCTGGAAAGCCAGATCAGACTGGTCACGAATTCCGAGGAGGAACTGAAAAAGACCGAAACCGATCTATTCAAACTCTCCCAGCAGACGCGTAGCGATTATGAAAGCACGGTAAAGCTCTATGCCAGGGCCGCGCGCAACACCCGCGATCTGGGCCTGAATCAGAAAACCCTACTGGAACTGACCAAGGCCACTAATCAGTCTATCCAGATCGGCGGCCAGACCACCGCCGAAGCGGCCAACGGCGTCATCCAGTTCTCGCAGGCCATGGCCGCCGGAATACTGAGAGGGCAGGATTTTCGATCCGTCATGGAAAACATGCCACGGTTGGCCCGGGCCATCGCCGATGGCATGGGCATTACCATCGGCAAACTGAGGGAACTGGCGAATAACGGCGAGCTGGATATACAGAGGGTAATCGCCGCCATCCTGAAAGAAAAAGACAAACTGGATCAGGAATTTAGCAAGCTCGCCCCCACTATCGGCCAGAAACTGCTCCAGATTAGAAATGCCTTCGAGAGAGATTTATCGCATACCAATGTCGATGATCTAATCGGCTCCCTGGATGAATTCAAGAATCTCATTGACGATCCGGCAACATTACAAAGTATTACGGCTTTCGGCGCGGCCATCGTGCGCAGCGTTACTTTCGCGGTTAATGCGATCGCTAAATTAACTAAAGGTGTTCAGAGCCTTAGCGAAGATATTGCCAGATTTGTAACCGGTTCCAGTGGCGGCCAGTTTTTTAATCTCTCGCATGATGAATTACTGAAAAAACGCGCCGAGCTGCTGGATCAGATTGGCAAGAAAGAGGCATACCTGAAAACGCACGGCTATGACTTCGGTGGTGTCAAAAGAGATATTGAAGAAGCAAATAAGGCATTAAAGGATCAGCTGCGACAGGTAGAGCTTTTACTTAAATTCACCAAACAGCTATCCGCAGAGGAAGAAAAACGGGCCGTGCGCGGCCTCAATGGTGAATTGCTTGGTGTAATCCCGAAAAAACGCCAAGCGCAGCCCGGCGCCGCTCCGGCAGTAGTGGGCAGTGCTACAGCCTCCAGCAAGGCCAAGCAGGCACAGGATGATTATCAGAAAGTCCAGCAGGACTTGCAGCGCCAGCTCGCACTATTCGATGACAATACCAAGGCTGCCGCGGTGCTATATGAAACCCAGAAGGGTGGGCTGCAGGATCTGAGCGCGGCGCAGAAGGAACAGCTGATAACCCTGGCCAAGGAGCTGGATGTCAAGGAAAAATTGCAGCAGAAGGAACAGGCGCGCCAGCAGGAGACAAAACAACGGCAGGCGGATCTCAAGGCACTGGAAAATAGCCTTGGGACGGAAACAGAGCTGGAGCAGCAGGAATATGAAAAAAGAATCGCCTTGTTGGCAGAATCTTTAAGCCGAAAAGAAATTAGTCAGCAAGAATATAATAATTTAATTGAAAAAGAGCAGGAAGCTCATCAAAACAAACTTGAGGAGATTAGCAAAAATTCTAATGATGGAATGACGCAATATGCTATTCAGGCGGCCAGAGATATTCAAAGCGCATTTAGTAATTTCTTCTTTGATGCCATGGAGGGTAAGTTCGATGACTTGGTCGGCAGCTTCAAGAAAACCCTGGATCGCATGGTTGCGAACCTGCTGGCCTCCCAGCTTCTGAATTTTTTATTGGGCGATTTCGGGAAAACCGGCAAGCTCGGCGGTCTGGCGGGCAAAGCCGCCAATTATATTTTCGGCGGCGGCAAGGCCATCGGCGGCGGCGTCGGCAAAAATACCGCCGTAAGGGTAAACGAGCGTGGCGGCGAATTCCTCTATCTGGGCGACAGATCCGGGACAATAATGCCCGCCAATCAGGTGCTTAACAAAATGGGTGGAAGCGGCAGGCCGATCAATGTCAATATGCATATTCAAACGCCGGATGTGAATTCCTTCAGGAAATCACAGGGACAGCTCTCTACGGATGCAGGCATACTGATACAGAGGGCTTTAAAACGAAATACCTGATAACTCAAAAAGGAGGGGGATATGGAGAAATTAATCAAAACGACCTTATTGGTCGTTTTTATTTTTTGTGGCATCCCTGCCGCATCGGCATATGATTTCTATATAAGTGGTCATGGCGGTATCTCCATGCCGGAGAATTCCGAAGTGACCAATTCAACGCAGCCTGGCGTGAAGCTGAATTATGGCTTTGACAATGCGCCGGCCTTCACGGCGGCTATCGGCATGGTGGAAGGCGCCTACCGATCGGAAGCGGAATTCTCCTATCAGAAATCCGGCGTATCCTCCATCGGCGCATCTGGCCTTTCGGTCAATGCCTCGGCGGCAGGCATCAATGGGAATGCCCGGGTCATGTCGGGGATGGTCAATGCCTATTATGATTTAGATCTGGGCAATAATCTGCATCCTTATCTGACCGGCGGCGTAGGCTTCTCAAAAATCAAGGCGAAATTTGCCGTTTCCGGCTTCCCCGCCCTCTCGATCAAGTATCAGGATACCATCCTGTCCTACCAGATCGGCGCGGGCATCGGCTATGCGCTGACAGACCGGCTGACGCTGGATTTGCGCTACCGCTTCATGACCGGCCAGGATGCGGAGTTCCCGGAACTGGGCGGAACAACCAGGGCCAGCTTCAGGAGCCATAATTTCCTGGCTGGCCTGCGCTACCGCTTCTAGCAGAAATACGCAGTTCGGGATTGACAAGAGCCAGGGATGGCCTATTCTGATGCTAGGTGCTACTAACACCATCATAGAGCGGTCCACCGCCCCCGATAACGCGGTTTTTTCATGTCTGACTGAAAATGGTGACCAAGCCAGGCAGCCCGCGATTTTATGCCGGGTGTTGGTGGATACAAGACCCCTTCGGGGGAAAGAAGCCAGCCGCTCTCTGTGGCGGTTAGTAGCGCCCGGCACCCTATTCAAGGGTAACTACTAAATAGCAAAGAGGAGCTTCATCATGATTCTCAAATCTAATCCAGGCTTGCCGGCCGGCATTCACCGCGAACTGGTTCATGTCTGCGCCCTATCCGACGCTGTTTTCGGCACTTTGCTGGAGCAGGAGGAAAAAGGTGATGCGGACGTAGAATTGCTGCATCTCGCGGAATCTCTCAGCAATACTTCCCTGGCGCTGTTGCGCGATATCGGTCGGGTAGAACTGTTGCCGGAGGCATAACTTGCTATAATTCATTGCAATAAAGGCGTAACGCATTCATGCGGAAAGCCGGGATCCCCTTCGGGGGATGCCCGGCTTTTTTATGCGGGAGAGAGCATGCCGGATTTTCATGAGGTACAGCTGGATATGGGCATCGATTACGGCGCTGTGGGCGGCCCTGTCTTCCAGACCGATATCACCAAGACGCATGGCGGTTGGGAAAAACGCAATATCCAGTGGTCTCAGGACCTGGGCGACTGGCAGCTGGGTGAGCGCGTCATTAGCCTGTCGGATTTGGAATATCTGGATGGATTCTTTCGTGCCCGCTTCGGCCAGGCGTATGGTTTCCGCGCCAAGATATGGTCTGACTACAAGCTGACCAGGCAGGGCATTGGCGTCGGTGACGGCATGCAAACTGATTTCCAGATCGCCAAAATCTATCCGGATACCGTCGCCGCCTATACCAAAATCATCAAGAAAATCGTCAACGGCATGTTTACCTTATGGCTGGCCGGCGTGGAAACCGCCGCCGGGTTTACTCTGGACTACAATACCGGAATCATCACCTTTGATGCACCGCCGGCGAACGGCGATACCATCGAGGTGGAATGCGAGTTCGATACGCCGGTGCGTTTCGGGGTGGATAAGTTCACGTCTACCTTCCAGGCCTATGATCCGGATACCGGCATCGCGCATTTCTATATTTCCTCGCTGCCCATTGAGGAAATCCGGGTATGACCGCGCCGGCGGCACTCAAGGCGGCCGCGCAGCAGCAGGCCACGACACTGGGTTATTTCTGGAAAATCTCCCGGCTGGACGGCCAGGTCTACGGCTTTACTAATATCAATGAAGATCGCAGCTATGGCGGCATCCTGTATAAAGCCGCCACCGGCTTTCTGGCGACTAATGTCAACAAGACCAACAACCTGGCCTCCGATAACGTCAACGTGCAGGGGCCCCTGGGCAGCATCAATGCCAGCGATATCACCCGGGAAGATCTGTTTGAGGGCCGGCTGCGTGGCGCCACCCTGGCAATCTTCAAGGCGGACTATAACGATATCGCCAATACCATCTGGACGTTTTTCACCGGCACCATCGGTGAGGTAACCGAGAAAGGGAATACCTTCGAAGTGGAAGT
>Ga0209918_1000215_pt1 | contig 42850 bp, 36 predicted proteins | sample SalPonD_shore_MG_FD_185712 | JGI IMG/M metagenome (GOLD analysis project Ga0209918, IMG submission 185712) | Salt pond soil microbial communities from South San Francisco under conditions of wetland restoration - Salt Pond MetaG... | ecosystem: Environmental > Aquatic > Marine > Intertidal zone... | reverse complement strand
TGAAATGACGGCGCCGGATGGTATTGCCGGCCGGAATGGTGCACTCTGCCAGGCGAATGCAGGGCGGGGTGGATACAGAAAAGGGATCTCGTGTGCCGACGAGAGGGCCGGCCCAGGGCGATCCCCTGGTAGCAGCTCGATACATGGACAGGCAAACTCATTTCGACGACCGGGCCTTCGGCAGGGCGAGGGCGGACGACTGGTACAGGCTGCTTTTCCAGTCCTCGTCCGACGCCATCATGATTCTCGACCGCGAGCGGTTCCTGGACTGCAATGACGCCACCCTGGATCTGTTCCAGGTACCCGACCGGGAAACCTTCTGCTCGCTGCATCCGGCCGACCTTTCCCCGCCCAAGCAGTACGACGGCGAGCCGTCCCTGTCCGCCGCGGATGCCCGCATCCGCGAGGCCCTGGAAAACGGTCAGGCGCGATTCGAGTGGCGTCATTGCCGCCACCACGGTCCGGTATTCCCCGCGGAAGTCTGGTTGACCCGGGTCGGTGGGGCCGACAGCCGGCTGCTGCAGGCGACCGTTCGCGACCTGACCGATCAAAAGCGGATGGAAGCGGAGATCCGGCGTCTCAACTTGCGGCTGGAACAGCGCGTGGCGGAACAGGACGCGGCGCTGCGGGAGAGCGAGGCCAAGTTCCGGAGCCTGGTGGAAGAGTCCATGGTGGGCGTCTACATCATCCAGGACGGGCTCTACCAGTACAGCAATCCGCGCATGGCCGAGATTTTCGGCGGCACGAGGGAAGACGTCGTTGGCGGCAAGGTAACGGATTTTGTCGCGGCGCAGGACCATGACCTGGTCACCGAAAACATCCGCCGTCGTATCGAAGGGGAGACCAAGAGCATCCATTACGGTTTCCGCGTCAGGCGCATGGACGGCGAGATCATCCACGTTGAGGTTTACGGTACCGTCACCTCGTACAACGGCAGGCCCGCCGTGATCGGCACGCTACTGGACGTCACCGACCAGTTCCGTGCGCGCCGGGAACTGTCGTTGCAGAAGGCCTATTTCCAGCAGCTTTTCGAGAACGCTCCCGACGGCATCGTCATCCTCGACAACCGGGAGGTGGTGCTGGATGCCAACCCGGCCTTCCTCGAGCTGTTCGGCTATGCCCTGGAAGAGCTGAAGGGCATTCCCCTCAACGAGCTCATCATTCCGAAAGAGCGCGCGCGGGAGGGCCTGGATCTGTCCAGACAGGTGGTGGGCGGCGAGACGGTGGAGGCGGAAACGGTCCGGCTTCGCAGCGACGGCACGCCCGTGCAGGTCTCCATCATGGGGGTACCGATCAAGCTGCACCGCGACCAGATCGGCATCTACGGCGTGTACCGCGATGTCAGTGAACGCCACCGGGTGGTGAGGGAGATGGCCTACCAGGCCAGCCATGACGCACTCACCGGGTTGCACAATCGCTACGAGTTCGAGTCGCGTGCCGGCGTCATGCTCGAGGAAGCCAAGCGCAGCGATCGGCGGCACACGATGCTCTACCTGGACCTGGACCAGTTCAAGGTGGTCAACGACACCTGCGGGCATCCGGCCGGGGACGAGTTGCTGCGCCAGCTCGGGTCCCTGATGCGCACCCACACGCGTGAATCCGACACACTGGCCCGGCTGGGCGGTGACGAGTTCGGCGTCTTGCTTCACGACTGCCCACTCGCCCGGGCCCGCGCCATTGCGGACAACCTGAGCTGCCTGGTGAGTGATTTCCGCTTCACGTGGGAGGGGCGGCCGTTCTCGGTCGGCGCCAGCATCGGGGTGGTCGAGATCAACGCCGGGATCCGGAGCGTGGCGGATCTCCTGAAGGCGGCCGACGGCGCCTGCTATGCGGCCAAGGAACGAGGCCGCAACCAGGTGCGCGTCTATCATCCCCAGGATCGCGACCTGACCAGGCTTCAGGCCGAGATGTCCTGGGTTTCGGGGATCAACAGCGCGCTGGAGGAGGGGCGCCTGGAGCTTCACTGCCAGGCCATCCAGCCGTTGCGGGCGAGCCTGGACCGCAGGCCGCGCTGGGAACTGCTGCTGCGGATGCGCGACGAGGCGGGGCGGCTGATCAAGGCGGAGGCCTTCATTTCCGCCGCCGAGCGTTATGGCCTGATGCCCTCGCTGGATCGTTGGGTGCTCGAGCGCGCGATGGCGGGCATCCGTCGCGAACAGGACGCCGGCGGGTCGGCGGCCCTCTATGCGATCAACGTCTCGGGGGTGACCCTCAGCCAGGGCGAGTTCCTGGAGTTCGTCCGCGACTGCATTTCCCGCCACGGCATCGACGCCTCGAGCCTGTGCTTCGAGATTACCGAGACGGCCGCCATCGTCAGCCTGTCGGAAGCGGTGGGGTTCGTGGACGCCATCAACGGCATGGGCGCGCGGATGGCGCTTGATGACTTCGGTACCGGGCTGTCCTCGTTCGCCTACCTGAAGACCCTCAACGTGGACTACCTGAAGATCGATGGTGCCTTCGTGAAGGACATGGCCAGCGACCCGATCGACGAGGCAATGGTGGAAACCATCCATCGTGTAGGCCGCATCATGGGCATCAAGACCGTGGCCGAGTTCGTTGAAAGCGAGGCGATCCTGGAGCGGCTAAGGCGTATCGGGGTGGACTACGCGCAGGGATACGCCTTGCACGAGCCCGAGCCCTGGCAGTGGGACGAGGAGCCGGCGGCCGGCGCCGGCTCCTCGGGCGCCGCCTGAGCGAGTGGCTCAGCGGCTCCAGAGCCTCCGGCGCCAGGCCACCAGCGACAGCATCATGGCCAGCAGTGCCAGCGCCCATGGGGAGGTTGCGGGGACGGGGGCGGCCGGGGCTTGCGCCGGGCTGGCGGCGAACACTGCCACGGCTGGGCTGTCGTTGGCGGCGCCATCGAAAATGGAAAGCTCAAACGGGTCGGTGCCGAGAATCGCGTAACCGTCACCGTTCACATTGGGTGCGGGCATGAAGAAGTTGACGTCAGTGAGGTTGCCGGACGGGCCGGTCGAATAGATCCACGCATCCAGGTCCGCGGCAGCGAAGGTGGTCGAGCTGGGGCTGGTTGGCAGGCCCGATACGGTGAGCTGGAAGCTGATCAGCCCACTGAGGTCGGCGAATCCACCGAGCGTGACGTTGGGCCCCAGGTTCGAGCTGTCGATCGTGAAAGTGCCGGTTGCGGTTCCGGTTCCGGAGACCGTCGAGTAATTGAGGTTGAACGTGACCGGCGAGGCCAGCGCGCTGCCCGAGATTCCCAGGGCCAAAATGATTCCCGCGATTGTCTTCATGTCTCCCCCCGCGATTGGTTGGCAAATGCCAATTTATCAACTTATTGTCGTTGGCGCCACCAATTGGCGTTAACAGGCGGGGGGAGGCAGCGGGACGGCGAATGGGTTAGGCTGGCGCGCCGGCGGAAGGCGGCCGAACGCCGGCTTTCGCTCCTCCCAAGCCGATTGACGAGAGTGAGTCTTGACTGACCCGAAGCGCCTGATCGTAACCATCGCGGCCGGTCTCCTGCCCCTGGTCGCGTTCGCACAAACGAAGCCTGACTCCCAGCCGGAGGGAAAGCCCACCGAGCTGGAGCGGATGCGCGTGGAGGCCGAGCCGTGGCTTTACAACTCGGAAACCCGCTACGCCCATTCCCTGCCCGAGCTGGTCGGCACGCGAATCACGGTCACCAAAAAGACCAGCGTGGTGGACCTGGACAACCAGCCGACCCTGCCCACGGTCAATCCCCGGGGCCTGTTCGCGACGGTGCCCGGCGTGCAGATCTCCGACCAGCAGGCCCCCACGCAACTCAATCTGAATTACCGCGGCATCGGCAACCCCCAGGAGTCCGAATACGTGCTGGCGATGCAGGACGGCGTGCCCTTGATGAGCGACTGGATCGGCTTCCCCACCCTGTATTTCATTCCCCAGGCACAGAGCCTGGACAGGGTGGAGCTGATCCGCGGCGGTTCCAGCCTGCTCTACGGCCCGGAGCCCGGACCGGCGATCAACTTCGTCAGCCGCTTTCCGGAGGCCGACGCCCCGCTGTCCGGCATGAGCCAGCACGTGTTCGGCCCGGACGCCACCTACGACACCTACAACTCCATCTCCGGAAACTCCGGGCCGGTGGGTTTCCGGGTCAACGGCGTCTACCGCACCTCCGACGGCGAGCGGGACAACGGCGACTACGACCTGGCCAACGGCGGCGTGCTGCTGGGATGGCACATCGACGACCGCCAGACGATGCGCCTGGACCTGCACGCCTACAACGTCAACTCGGGCCTGCCCGGGCGGCAGACCTACGCGCAGTTCCGGGACGACCCGGACACGACGCCCAACCCCTTCGACCGGGAATGGGTGACGCGCTACTGGGCGACGCTGTCCTACGACCGGCGGGGCGCAGACGACTCGCGCCTCACCGCCAAGGTCTGGGGCGGCTATCACGACCAGACCGACCGCAGCGTCAACGGCTCCGCCACCCAGGCCACCATCAGCTCGCAGACCTTCCATTTCTACGGCATGGACCTGCGCTACCTGCAACCGTGGGGGGAGGGCTCCGCCTGGACGCTGGGGGCGACGGCCTATCATTCCACCAGTCCCTGGCGCCGCTTCACCAGCGATGACATCAACGCGGGGCGCGATTTCGAGGGCGGCTTCACCCAGCTCGACCAGGCGCGCGCCACGGACTACGCCGCGGTTTTCGGAGAGGTGCTGTGGCGGCTCTCGTCCTTCCACGTGGTGGCCAGCGGCCGGCTGGAGCACGAGAAGCTGGACATCAACGAGAAGGCGCGCCCACCGTTTCTCGGCCGCGACCTGATCGACCGGGGGTTCTCACGCTCGGTGCCGCTGTTCGGCTTCGGCATCGGCAACGATTTCGGGCGCGGCAACGAGACTTACCTGAACATTTCGCAGGGCTATCGGCCATTGCGTTACTTCGACGTGGCCTCGCCCTTCGGCAACCTCGGGGCGCAGAATGACCCGGACCCCTCGAAATCCCTGACCTACGAGATGGGCGTCCACGGCTGGCCCAGGCAAGGCCTGTACTACGACGTCAGCGTGTTCCGCACCGGCTTCGAAAACCGCCTCGAGTCCCGCCACCCGTCGGCGGACCCGACGGTGGTGGTCAACGTCAACACCGGCGACACCCGCCACGAGGGGCTGGAGTTCGAGGGTCACTATGACCTGTTCAACCACTGGGCCGCCAGCGGCGACAGGCACCTGGAGTTGTTCTTCAACGCCTCCTGGCTGCACGCCACCTTCACGGACAGTGACGTACCGGACCAGGTGGGCAAGCGCCCGGCGTTTGCCCCGCAGGTAATTGCGAGGGCGGGCCTCAACTACCGCGACGGAGATCGAGCCTCCGTCAGGCTCTCGGTACAAAGCACCGGCCGGCAATTCTGGCAGGACAGCAACCAGGGCGCCGGGGACATTCCGGCGGAGATTCCCGGTTACACCGTGGTGGACCTGAACGCCGACTGGCAGTTGGTGCCGCACTGGAAGCTCCTGGCCGGCGTCTCCAACCTCACGGACAGGCGCTACTTCTCCCGAGTCTGGCTCAGCGGCATCGACCCGGCACCGGGCCGGCGGTGGTACCTGGGCGTGTCGGCATCTTTCTGACGCCCGCCCTCTCAAGGGCAAAGAATTTGAGCGTAGAATTCCCACCCCTTGCGGTGCCCCGCCTGCTCATTCAACGGGGCACCCTGGAGGTATTTCCGGCTCAACGCCCAGGCGCGCAAAGAGCGCCTGGATGCCGGGAACGTTCCAATTGTTAGGCGCCAGTTTTACGACACATTGGTAACTCGAAAGCCTGTTATCGGCGAGTCCGGCCGCTTTTTGCGCTTGCGCCAGGTTGTACCATGTGTTCCATACGTACGGATGGATTTCCGTGTTCAAGCGGCATGTTTCCAGGGCATCCTCGAAGCGTTCCTCCGCCACCAGGTAGTCACAGGCAGCTCTTAGCGAAATCTCCTTGGGCGGTGACCACCACTCCAGAGACCCAAATCTTTCGAGGCGATCGAGATAGACTGATCTTGCTTTATCTCCACCTTCCATGCGGGCAATGACGGGAAGGCTGCGCATTTCAGCGCCGTCCAGTATCGCATCAACGGCCGGGTCGTTACCGGCCGCATAATCCGCAAAGGACATTAGGGCCGGCACGTCGACGGCAACGTATTTGCTCAGATCATTTGACTGGCTCAGTTGATGTTCCACCGTGGAAACATCCAACTGGAGCCCAAGCGCGGGATACGGTATAGCCGTCGGATCCCCGAAGGAGTTCAGCGCGGCCCCGGGCGGTTCTCCAACGATGGATATCGAAGCGTTTTCGAGCAGGCCGTCTACAATTGACATGGCAGCACTGAAGGTTTTGCGGCCGGTTACGAGATAGAGTTCATGCCAAGGCGGGCTCAGCTCCCGGCGAATAAACTCGTGAATCATGCCGTTGACCGTGCTCCCGTCGCCACCAAAGTTATACCGGATATCCAGGATCAGGCGGCGAGGCTTCAGCTCGTCAACCTCCTTCATGGCGCTGGAGAAAAACGGCCCCATGCTGCTGTCGTCAGTTTGACTGATCTGAATGTAGTATGCGTCCCGGGTCGGATACGCCAGCTTTGTGTACCGCACCCTCTGATACAGGTGTGCCGGCCGATTCGGGTCCGGTTCCTCGAAGGCGTCGCTTGGCAAGTTGTGGTACGCGGCACGCCATTCGTCCCGCTTTCCGAACGGCAAGCCGTAGACTTCGGAGCGAAAACGCCACTCGAACACGGGCACGGTAGGTGGGTACCGATCATCGGCGGGGTGGGGTGTCAAGGTGCGTTCAACCGTGCTGCCGTCGGTCAGCGTCGCCGTGATTGTCAGCTGGCCGTTGCCCGCCGCGTATCCAAGTCCTCTCATCAGGAACGCGTTGTGAATGGCATAGAGTTTTTCCTTCGCGTCAAAGTCATTGTCGGTACCGAATAGACCACGAGCCTCGTCGGCGACTTCTGAGACGGGCCTGCCGGCGATCTTCAGAATTCTGGCGCCGGCCAAGTCGGCAACTGACTGATGGGCGCTGGTCACGAAATATCCGTCGGTGAACTCATAGATCCGGATCGGATACCAAAATGCAAAACGGTGGCCCACGGGTTCGATGATCGTATGACCATCATGCAGGGACGCGACCAGCCTCATGAGGCCGACGACTCGCCGTGGTTCGTCCATATCCGGGAGGGAGCTCTTGAACTGGGCAACATTGCGCAAGAAAGTAACTCTGCCCGTTTTTGTGAAGGGATCCGGGTGATAGGCCGCTATATCCCTCGTGATTTGGTCTATGTTCTCTCGCCACGCGCCGACCGTTGCCGGATGTGATTCCGAGTCAGCCCAGGCAGGGCAGGTCACGCACGTGGCGAGTAAGATCGCGTTCAACCAACGTCGTACTGGTCTGGGGCTGCTCGCAACGTAGCCAGGGAGGCGGGAGTGCGTCTTTTCCTGCCATGAGATCATTGTCCAATTGCTTGGTTGAAAGCTTGTGACGGAGCGTTTCATTCGTGCCTCCTCGGCATTGCACTATGCAAATGACGCACCGGATCGCCAAAGGGTTCGCGAACCCTTTCCACGGCGCGCGCGTCTAAATGACATGGAAGGCGATGGGGAACTGGTTGCCGCAATGCTGGCGGGGGAGTCCGCGGCCGCGCGCAGCTTGTATGAAAGGCACGGCAAGGCGGTGTGGCGGCTGGCCCTGCGCGTGGTTCAGCGGACCGACCTTGCCGACGATTGCGTACAGGAGACATTCATCCGGGCTTTTGATCATATTGCCGAGCTGCGTGATCCCGGCTCATTTGGGGCCTGGCTGATGAACATTGCCTACCGGGTGGCTGTTGACGTCGTGAGGTCGGAGCTTCGCCACAAGCGGGCCGTTGAATCGTTGCCTGCAGCCGATACTTTCGAGGAGCTACCTGACGTGCTGCTGCGAGCCATGCTCATTGACTGCGTGGATCAGATGAACGAGATCTACCGGGAGGTGTTCGTTCTTTACGCTCTTGTGGGGCTGAAACATTCCGAGATTGCGACGTTGCTTCATATTGCCGTCGGCAGTTCAAAGCGTCGGTTTTCGGAGGCACGGAGACAGCTCAGACGAATGCTGAAAGGAAACGTTGGACGACCAAATGACGATGAACCTTGACAAGTTAATTGCACGAGCATTCCCTCCGCGGGACGAAGCTTTCCCTCGGCGAAGGATCTGGCTGTCGCTCGAATCCAGATTGCCTGCGGAGAATACCCGGTTTGGATTTTCAAGGGCCGGATATCGTTGGGGTTATCGACTTGCAGGTATTGCGGCCGGTCTGGCCGTGATCTCCGTCGTGATGGTTTTCTACTTGGCGCCCGTACCGAATCGGCAGCCCGTGTCGTTCGACCAGGTAATGCATCAATCTCTGCAGGCTGAGAGCGATCTCAGGAATTGGGTGAAGGCGAACCGGCCCCAAGCCTGGACGCTTAATGAGCCGGCGATCCGCGCTCTGGATGCGGCAATTTCCGGGGCGCGATCACGGATGCGGCGGAACCCTGAAGACAGTGAACTGATGGCGCGTGCCATCAGCTACATCAATTGGCGTACCGAGTTGCTCAGGGAGCTTGCCCATGAAACTGGCTAGCATCGGTTGTGTTTGGTTTCTCGGACTATTGTTGGGCATTCAGAATGCCAATGCCGAGCAACGAGTTATGGAGCTTGGCGAGGATGTCCGAATAGCGATAGACGTATCCGCGGTCTCCATTGACGTGTCAACCCATGAGGATCGAACTCTGGCCATTGCTGCCTCGGACCTGTCGCATCTTTCAATAGTTACCCGGGGTCAGTCGGTGCTCATCACGGGGACGGCTGCCGGTTCCGGGAGGCTGGAATTGTCGGTGTACCCGAATGTGCAACTCGAGATTTCTACTCGCGATTCGCGGGTTTCCGTCAACGGGATCAAAGGGCCAGTTACGGTACGAAACCATACGCAACCCGTTACCGTAACGGATGTCGATGGTGCGGTGAGCGTAGCCACTTGGACCGGCCCTGTGCTCATTGAGCGAGTAAATGGCGACGTTGCGGCGATGTCCAATACCAATTCCGTGCATATAAAGGGCATCCACGGAGACGTCAATGCACGTTCGACAACTTCGTCAGTAACACTGGAAGACAGTGACAGTACTGTGGTGGATTTGCGTTCGGTCAGCGGAGACGTGCGCTACGCGGGTAATATTCTACGACATGGCCGTTACCGACTTGGTACCTATTCGGGTATGGTGACGTTGCAAATCCCTCGGCGCAGCAACGCAACAATTGATTTGCGCGGCAATCCGAGGGCGTTTGTTGTTGAAGGTGCACAGTTGGAGGAGGCCGGCGAGGAATCCGGGCGTGTGCGCATAGGTGAGGGCCGTGGCCTGGTGGAAGCGGAATCAGCGTTGGGGGGAATTCATGTCCTGGTTCGATAGTTTGCGGTTGCTCGCAATCGCAAGTGCCGCGACCCGCTTCGGACGCCCACGTGCGCCCGCGAACGGCTTATTCTTGCTCACTGTTGGTTCTGCACGAGGAATGGCGCGCATTCGGCATAGGTCATGAGTGCACGCACCATTGGTTTCCTTGTCTACGAGAACCTCCAGGCCCTGGACCTCGTGGGCCCGTTCGACGCCTTCGGTGCCGCCAACGAGTACGCGGGTGACGGGCCCGCCTATCGTCTGGTCACGATCGGTCTCCAGAAACGCACCGTGCGGGCGGAAAACGGACTGGCTTTTCTGCCGGATTTCACCATCGGCAAGTTTCCGCAGCTCGACACGCTGGTCATACCCGGCGGCTGCGGCAGCCGGGAACTGAATCAGGACCCGGAATTGCTGGCCTGGATCCGGGAGCGTGCCGGAGACACGCGGCGAATCGTCAGCACATGCACGGGTATTTACCTGCTGGCCGCGACGGGGCTGCTCGACGACCGGCGTGCCACGACGCACTGGCGCTTTGCCACCGACGTGCGGCGACGTTTCCCCGAGTTGAAGCTGGACGCCGATGCCCTGTACGTCCGCGACGGGAGCTTCCACACATCCGGTGGCCTCACCGCGAGCATGGACCTGGCGCTGGCACTGATCGACGCCGACCTGGGCGCCGCCGTGGCGCTTGCGTCGGCGCGGCACCTGGTCATGTACATGAAGCGGCCTGGCAACCAGGCGCAGTTCTCCGAGCCGCTGCAGGCACAGTCCAGTGGCCAGGGCCCGCTGGCCCGATTGCCCGAGTGGCTGCTTGATCACCTGGCGGAGGACGTTTCCGTGGCGCGCATCGCTGACAGCGTGAACATGAGTGAGCGCAACCTTCGGCGCGTCTTCGCCAGGTCCTTCGGGACAACGCCGGCACGTTATCTGGAGCGGCTACGCCTGGAGCGCGCCCGGGCGCTCCTTACCTCGACGCGCTCACCGGTGGAGCGGATTGCCAACCGGGTGGGTTTCGACAGCGGTGATACCTTCCGCCGCGTGTTCCGGCGGCACTACGGCGCCTCACCCAGGGAATACCGCCAGCGGTTCGCCTGATCAGGTTGGCCGGAAACGTCGGTTCTTCGTCCCTCGGCCAGACTCCCATCGCAGCACACTCGGGACCGGTTCACTGCTGAGGCGCCCGACATGCTCTACCGATTGTTTCTTTCCCTGCTGGGGGCGATTGCCCTCGCGTCGCCCGCCCGAGCCGCGCACATGATGCACGCCGATGCCGAGGCCACGGTGGCCATCCTGATGTTCGACGGCGTGCAGATCATCGATTTCGCCGCACCGTACGAAGTCTTCGGCCAGGCGCACTTCAATGTCTACACCGTGTCGGCGGACGGAAAGCCGGTGACCACGGCGATGGGCCTGAACGTCGTCGTGGACCATGGCTTTGCCGATGCGCCGGCCGCGGACATTGTACTCGTGCCCGGTGGCGAAGTGGATGCCGCCCGCAGGGATGCCTCGACCCTGGACTGGTTGCGGGAACGCAGTGTACCGGCCGGGGAGGTGTTGTCCGTGTGCACAGGCGCTTTCATCCTGGCGGACGCGGGGTTGCTCGACGGCAAGCGCGCCACGACCTTTCACAACGCCTTCAGCAGCTTCGAGCGCGAGTACCCCAGTGTCACTCTGGTCACAGACCAGCGCTGGGTAGACAACGGCAAGGTCATCACGTCGGCGGGACTGGCGTCAGGAATAGACGCTGCGTTGCACGTGGTGGCAAGACGCCTGGGAGAACGGCGCGCCCGCGCGATCGCCCTGCACCTGGAATATGACTGGTCGCCGCATCAGGGTTTCGTGCGTGGACTGATGGCGGACCGTTACCTGCGTATGCCCGAGCAGGACCCGGATTTCCCGGAGGGCACCCGGATCCGCAAGGAGCTGGAGTTGGGCGACGAGGAGCGCTGGGAGATTGACTACCGTGTGGAATCCCCATTGGGCCCCGAGGAGTTGCTTGCCCGAATAACCGCAATGGCCCGCGCGGACGACGGCCTTACGGTGCTCGAGCAAGACTCCGCCTTGGCCACCGGGTGGCGTTACGAAACCAAACAGACGGGCCAATGGCAACTTCTGCTTCGGGCCGAGGCGTCGAAACCCGGGGAGTCGTACCGGGTCACCGCGATACTCGAGCCCGTGGACTGACGCTCCCTCCAGCCCGCCTTGTCCATGACCCGGGCGCGGCAGGCGATGCGGCCGACGCGGTGCATGGGCTCAGGCTCCGGCCTCCGACGGGGTGGCGTCGAGATAGGCGTTCAGCAGCGTCTCCATTTTCGCGATGCTGGTGGCGAAGTCGGAATCCCGCAGCGACCTCACGTGGCGGTTTCCGTCGTTGCACAGGGCGGTGACTACCTGTGTCCAGGTCAGCCGGGTGGCGCCATCGCCAACCGGTTCCAGCTGGATATCGTACTGCATGGCCCTGAGCGCATTGACGCGCACGAAGGCGATGCGCGCCGGCGGCTCGTATCGGCTGACCACCCAGGTATCCAGGCCCCCGTCGGAGGGACGATCCGTCTGGAACACGCAACCGTCCTCGGCCACGCCGCTTTCCGTGTACAGCAGGCGGCAGTCCCAGTCCGGGATCCAGTCGTACTCGCGTACCGGGCAAAGCAGGGGAAACACCGCCTCCGGCGGCGCGCTGACATTTTGCCTGCCGGAAAAGACCCGCCGCTCTTGCGCTGTGAATTTGCCGTGAACGCTCATCGCGTGACTCCTCGTCAATGGAAAGGAGCGCGCATACTCCACCGTGAACCTGTAGACAGGTCAAGGGCTGGTCGGTCAGTCGCGCGCCCGGTTGCCGCCTATCTGTTCAGCGCCTTCATGGCCTGCTCGGGATAACGAAGCCCGGAGGCGAACCCCGGCGGCGCAATGGCGTCGAGCCGGTCCAGGTCGGCCTGGCTCAGCTCGATATCGGCGGCGGCGACGTTTTCCTTCAGCCGTTCCAGGTGGCGGGTGCCGGGAATGGGCACCAGGTTGGGGGTTTTCGCCAGCGTCCAGGCGAGGGCGAGTTGCGCCGGCGTGCAGCCCCTGTCGCTGGCCATTGCCTCCACCGCGCGCACCAGCTCGAAATTCTTCCCGAAGTTCTCTTCCTGGAAGCGCGGGAACATGCGCCGGCGGTCGTCTTCCTCCAGGTCGTCCGGGCTCTGGATGGCGCCGGTGAGAAAACCACGGCCAAGCGGGCTGTAGGCGACAAAGGTGACGCCCAGCTCACGGCACAGCCCGAACAGCTCCTCCTCCGGTTCCCGGGACCACAGCGAGTACTCGGTCTGCAGCGCGGTGATGGGGTGCACCCGGTGCGCGCGCCTCAGGGTGTCCGGGTGGGCCTCGGAAAGCCCCAGGTAGCGCACCTTGCCCTCGCTGACCAGGTCGGCCATGGCGCCCACCGTGTCCTCGATGGGTACCTCCGGGTCGATCCGGTGCTGGTAGTAGAGGTCAATGGTCTCGACCCCCAGGCGCTTCAGGCTCGCCTCGCAGGCGTCGCGCACGTACTCGGGACGGCCGTTCACGCCCAAGAATTCCCCCTTCGGGCCGCGCACATTGCCGAACTTGGTGGCCAGAACGACGCCCTCCCGGCGTCTTTCGAGCGCGCTTCCCACCAGCTTCTCGTTGGCGCCCACGCCATACATGTCGGCGGTGTCCAGGAAGTTGACGCCCAGATCCAGCGCCTGGTGGATGAGCTCGACGGAGCGCCGGTCGTCGGAGGAACCGTAGAACTCGCTCATGCCCATGCAGCCCAGGCCGATGGCGGAGACTTTAATGCCGCTTTGTCCCAGTTGGCGTTGCTTCATCGGTTACCTCCTTGGTTCGTGAAATGCCTGGCCCGGCGGCGCCGCGGCGGGTAAATGATAGGATTCATCCAGGCCGGACCGTCGCCGCCCATCGTTGTCTGGCAGCGGCTCCCGGCGGGAGTTCAGGGGCGCCCGAAGCACGCGGCCCATGGCCGACAGCGTAAACGGAGAACCCGTGGGACTTAAAACCGTCGGACGCTACACGGACGCCATCCGCGCCCACCTGGCCCGCGGCCGCCTGGAAGCGGAGGGTATCGAGGCCTTCGTGGCCCACGAGCACCACGTCTGGGCGGACTGGATGGTCTCCAACGCCCTGGGCGGCGTGAAGGTACAGGTAAAACCCGACATGGCCGCCCGCGCCAAGCTCATCCTCGAGGACATGGAAGAGGGCGCCTACGCCCTGGAGGAAGAGGCGGAACCCTGTCCGCGCTGCGGCAGCACCGACACCGTGGAAGCTAAGGCCGAGTGGAAGTGGGCCTTCGTGGCTTTCATGTTCCTGCACATCCCGCTGCCATTCCGGCGCGCCATGCGCCGGTGCGGGCGGTGCGGGCACGATTGGGACGAGAGCGAGTCCCCGGGCGCCCGTTAGCGGCTGACTATACTGGATGGACAAGGCCCGATGACTTGCATCGGGCGCCGCCAGGGTCACCTCTCGATGATCGGTAACTCTCGTGAAGATTTCCGCGAAGCGGGTTGGCCCCGGCCTGTTCTGCTCGTGCTGCTGGTCCTGGCGTCGGCAATGTCCCCGTTCGAAACGCGGGCCCGGGCATCCGGGAGCGAGTGCAGTTGCCAATTCCAGGCCGTCGAGCCCTTCTCATCCGGCAAGAACCTCCCCTGTGTGTTCGATCACCCGGCGGGCTGGGAATCGCGTTCCGCGGATGACGGGGCGGCCGTCCAGGGCGTGGTCGGCAAGCCTGCCGGCGACGCGCCCTGCATGTCCGGCACGGCCGCCATCACGGTATCCATCGCCAAGAAGCCCAATCCGAATGCCGCGGCAATGGAAGAGTTCTGGCCGCAGATCATGAAGGTCGCCGGCACGGCCGAGTGTGGCGGCGGGGCGGTCACCTTCTTCAATACGCCCGGATCGGAGCCGGGCGGACAGATGGGTGGACTGAGGTTCCACGTGCCATTTCACGGCAAGCGATACGGGGGAAGCGCCACTTTCAGTTGCCCGAACCCGGGCGAATGGCTGAAGCTCCAGGAACTGTTCATCAACACCTTCCGGACCAACGAAGGCACTACCTTCGACGGGCAGTAGCATCAGCCCTGCAGCCTTCGAGAGTTTGGCAATGCTCTTGGTTGTCCGATGCGGCATCCGCCGGTACGAGTGTTGGTCTCGATATTCTTGGGTGCTGTTGTTGATTGGGCAGTCCCGGCGCCAATCTGGGCGTCGGCAAGATTCGCCTTCGCGGTAAATCCCCTACGGTTTGGCGGACCTGGTCGTGGACGGGCTGGCATTTCCGGCCGAGAGTGGTCAGGCCATCTCGATTCTAACTATACTGTGCCGTAGCATTAGCAATACGCAGCGGGGTGGGAAATGTCAAACAGGCACCATGAATCGCCGGGTCGGATAGCGTCCGTCCGTGGCATGGCTCAACGCGCGACCCTGGTCCTGGGGAGTGCGCTGCTGTTGTTGCCCGGCGCGGCGACTGCCGGCGAGTCCTTTCCGTCCGTGGAAGCGGCCGGCGTGTGGTTGATGTCCTACTACCAGCACCCGCAACCGGAGCGTCTGCCCGAACTGCTGGATGCCTGGGGCCAGCATGTCCGCTCGGATAGCCTGGAGACAGTACCGCCAGTCGCGCAGTTCATCGCCGAGGTCATAAGACGGGAGCCTACGTCCTGCGCGGAGTCGCTCTACCGCGCCGGGAAACGCAACGGTAACTGGCAGACGAAAAACCTGGCGCTAGAAGCGCTCTGGCATGCGGACACGGACACGTCCCGCCGGCTACTGCGACAGGCCGCGAGCGAGTGGAAGGATCACCAACTGGCCGAGGAGGCTGGGGACATGTTGCGCAACCCGCCGCGGCGCCTTGCGGAAATTGGCGGGGCGCCCGGCAGCCAGGACCGCTGGTGGACGGCGTTCTATGCCACCGGCGAGCGCCAATGGGTGGAACAAGTGGCGAAAGATCCTTTCGACGGCCGACCCCTACCTTGATGCCGGATTTACGGAGAAAAGCCGGCGCTGGGTCGGGGACTATGGCCCGCTCACGCCGCTGGAAGTTTGGCAGAAAGCCACGAGATAGACGGAAGGCTGCAGAGGCGGTCCAGTGAAATCAATTTCCATTTTGGAAAAGGTTGTCAAGGGCGAGCCCGCCCGCCTGATGCCGGTGGCGCCCGAGAGCCATCGTGAAGCCCGGGCAATTCAAATTCAGGTCAATTGTGGCCAAAATGTTTCGATTAGATGCTCCGCGTCCTGCCCCCGTCCACCGCAATACTCACCCCGGTGACGTAGCTCGCCGCCGGCGATGCCAGGAAGGCCAGCACGTCGGCGAGTTCTTGGGGCTCGGCAAATCTCCCCATGGGCACGCTGGCGAGCGCGCCTTTCTCGATCTCCTCGAATGACTTGCCCGCCTTCTTCGCCTTGCTCTCGAACAGGTTGCTGAGGCGCTCGGTCTTGGTAAAGCCCGGCAGGATGTTGTTCACGGTGATGCCGTCGGGGGCGAGCTCGTCCGCCAGGGTCTTGGCCCAGCTCGCCACGGCGCCGCGAACGGTGTTGGAAACCCCCAGGCCGGGGATGGGCTCGTACACGGACGTGGAGATGATATTGATGATGCGCCCGTAACCGGCATCGCGCATACCCGGCACCAGCAGGTGCGCCAGGCGGTGGTTGCAGATCAGGTGATGGCGGAAGGCGCGCTCGAATTCCTCGGGCCTGGCATCCAGGATCGGGCCGCCGGGCGGGCCGCCGGTGTTGTTCACCAGGACGTGGAAGGGATTGCCGTCGAGCTCGGATCGGACCTTGCGGACCAGCTCGTCCGGATCATCGTTGTCCACGGCTACCCAGCCATGTTTCTGGCCCTTGCTCGTGTCGAGGCTCCTGGCGACTTGCTCGAGCACGTCGTTGCGGCGGGCGGCGACGGTGACATGGGCACCCAGCCCGGCCAGGGCCTCGGCGGCGGCGCGGCCGATGCCCTTGCTGGCGCCGCCCACGTAGGCGCGTTTTCCGGTGAGGTCGATGTTCATGCCCGAAATCTATCACGCAAGGGCAGGGAGGGGCGAAGGGGCCGGGCTGGGTCGCGCAAGCGCGCTCCTACAGGGTGTGTAGGAAGACTGGGTCGCGCGCAAGCGCGCTCCTACAGGCAAGAGGCGATCTTTTGCTCTTCTTCGGCGTGCAGGCCGAGGAGGACGCGGGCACGGGCTTGCAGGGCGCGATAGGAGCGTTCCCACTGGCCGTCCGTGGGCGTGGTGAGTGCCAGGCGGCGGAGCAGGGCGGTGAGTTCGTCGATGCGCGCCTGTGCCGCCTCGAGCTCCTCGGCATAGACCATGTCCACCGGGCGGTAGTCGCAGACGCCGATGCAGGTGGCTGGATGGTCGATGCGGCCGCAGCCGATGCATTGCCAGGCTTTGACGGAGTCGGTCATGGCGGAAGGCTTGATTCGGGCTGGGGGCAGGGTAACGGGTGCGCTAGGTGACGCCATGATTCAGGTCAAGTGCAGTGGGAGAGTGCGAACACACCATTCGCGGCGGGGACGCCGCTCCCACAGGCGTCGGGCCCAAGGGCCCTCCCACAGTTCGCGGCAAGATGCCGCTTCCACAGGCGTCGGGCCCAAGGGCCCTCCCACAGTTCGTGGCGGGGACGCCGCTCCTGCAGGCGGCTACATGCAGGGTCGCGCGCAAGCGCGCTCCTACAGTGTTGTGGTCAGCGTCAGAATGGGGCGTTGCCGGGGGTGCGTGGGAAGGGGATGGTGTCGCGCACGTTGGATAGCCCGGTGACATAGCTGATCAGGCGCTCCAGGCCCAGGCCGAACCCGGCGTGGGGCACGCTGCCGTAGCGCCTGAGATCCAGGTACCAGTCGTAGGCGGCCATGTCCATGCCGTGCTCGCGCATGCGCATCTCAAGCACGTCCAGGCGCTCCTCGCGCTGGCTGCCGCCGATGATCTCGCCGATGCCCGGGGCCAGCACGTCCATGGCGGCCACGGTGTCGCCGCCGTCGTTCAGGCGCATGTAGAAGGCCTTGATCTCGGTGGGGTAGTTCATCACCACCACCGGGCGCTGGACGTGCTGTTCGGTGAGGTAGCGCTCGTGCTCGGTCTGCAGGTCCAGGCCCCATTTCACCGGGTACTCGAACTTTTTGCCCGAGGCTTCCAGCGCCTTGATGGCGTCGGCATATTCCATGCGCTCGAAGCTCTTGGCCTCGAAGTCCTCCAGGCGCTGGATCACGCCTTCCTGGATGTGCTGGTCGAAGAACGCCATGTCCCGCGGGCACTCGTCCAGCACGGCGCGCACCAGGTACTTGAGCAACTGTTCGGCCAGGTCGGCGTTGTCGTGCAGGTCGGCGAAGGCGATCTCCGGTTCGATCATCCAGAACTCGGCCATGTGCCGGGCGGTGTTGGAGTTCTCGGCGCGGAAGGTGGGCCCGAAGGTGTAGCACTTCGTGAGCGCCAGGGCGTAGCACTCCACGTTGAGCTGGCCGGACACGGTGAGATAGGTCTCTCGCCCGAAGAAGTCCCTGCCGAAGTCCACCTTGCCGTCGGTGCGTGGCAGGTTCGCGAGATCCAGGGTGCTGACCCGGAACAGCTCGCCGGCGCCCTCGGCATCCGAGGCTGTGATGATGGGCGTGGCGATCCAGACGTAACCGCGCTCGTGGAAGAAGCGGTGGGTGGCGTTGGCCAGGCAGTGGCGCACCCGGGACATGGCGCCGATGGTGTTGGTGCGCGGGCGCAGGTGGGCTACCTCGCGCAGGTATTCCAGCGTGTGGCGCTTCGGCTGCATGGGATAGGTGTCAGGGTCCTCCACCCAGCCCACCACGCGGATGGAATCGGCCTGGATCTCCACGGACTGGCCCCGGCCCCTGGATTCCACCAGCTTGCCGGTGGCCTCGATGGCGCAGCCGGCGGTGAGGTGCAGCACCTCGGCCTCGTAGTTCTCCAGCTCCCCGGGCACCACGAGCTGGATGGGGTCGAAACAGGAGCCGTCGCTCAGGTGCACGAAGGACAGCCCGGCCTTGGAGTCACGGCGGGTCCGCACCCAGCCGTGGACGCCGACCTGGCGGCCCAGCTCGGCGCGGCCGTCGAGTAGGTCTCTGATGCTGAAGAGGGTCATGGTGTTGCCTGAGTCTGCCTGCCCGGGAAAAGCGGGTCATGGTAGCGGATGGAGGCGGGAGGCTCTAGGGGTGGAATCCCCTCGCCGGGCTGCGCCCGGCGGTCCCCTTTGCAAAAGGGGACGTCCATATTCACCCCCTTTTCCAAAGTCGAGTGGAATTCCCTCACCAGGCTGCGCCCGGCGGCCCCCTTTGAAAAAGGGGACGTCCGTCTTCACCCCCTTTTCCAAAGTCGAGTGGAATTCCCTCGCCGGGCTGCGCCCGGCGGCCCCCTTTGAAAAAGGGGACGTCCGTCTTCACCCCCTTTTCCAAAGGGGGTGGCGCCGAAGGCGCCGGGGGATTCGCTGAAACAGGAGCAGGCGCATCAGCCCTTGAAAGTTGCCGGATTTGATAGAATGTCCGGGTCATGGCGATACATCTCACCGAAAATGCGGCGAACCGGGTCCGGGAATTCCTCCAGCGCGAGGGGCATGGTGTCGGGCTGCGCCTGGGCGTCAAGCGCACGGGCTGCTCGGGCTGGGCCTACAAGGTGGACCTGGCCGACGAGGTGGGCCCGGAAGACACCGTGTTCGAGGAGCGCGGCGTGAAGGTGCTGGTGGACACCAAGTCCATGAAGATGGTGGACGGCACCACCATTGATTTCGTCAACCAGGGGCTGAACCGGGAATTCCGGTTCTCCAACCCCAACGTCACCGACGAGTGCGGCTGCGGCGAGAGCTTTACGGTCGGTTCCTGAGCGTAATGCCCCGTGTCCGCGTGGGTTTCGGCTTCGCCTCAACCCACCCTACGGGCCGGCAGCCAGTGACGGCGCATGAACCACAGCCCGACAAGCGGGCCCGCCGCCAGGATCCACACCGCCTTCACTCCCAGCGACTCCCACCGCCCGGTGGTGAGTTCGATGGTGAGCACCGTGATCCCGAACCCCACGCTGTTCATGATGGCCAGCGCGCTGCCCACGGATTCCCGGGGCGCCTCGATTGATGCCAGGGCGGAGAACTGCGGTGAGTCGGTGACCACGGCGATCCCCCAGACCAACAGCAGCATCGGCAGCCAGGGCGCGGGCAGTGCGCTCAACCAGGGATAGGTGAGGCACACCGCCCCCGAAACCGCCAGCGCGGCGCTGGCCACCCTGCCGCTGCCCACGTGACGGCTCAGCCAACCGCCGGCGATGCACCCGAACGCCCCCGCGGCGATGAAGGCGAACGACAGCGGCGGGCCCCAGGCGGCGGGCAGGCCGTCCCGGGCCAGCCAGGCGCCGATGATCAGCGGCGCCAGTGTCCACACCGCGTATAGCTCCCACATGTGCCCGAAGTAGCCGCAGGCCGCCGCCCGGAAGCCCGGTTCCCGGAAGGCGTGGAACACGCCACCCCAGCGCATGGCTTTCGCCGACACCGAGTGCGGGCCGTCGCCCACCGAAGCCACCAGCGCCGCGCCGGCGAGCGCGGCCACCGACGACACCCCGATCACCACCTGCCAGTCCCAGCCCGCGCCCACTGCGCGCACCAGGTGCGGGAAGGCCGTCCCCAGCGCCAGCATGCCCACGAGCCAGCCCAGCGCCTCGCCCTGGCGCTCCGGGGCCCAGCCCACCACCAGCTTCATCCCCAGGGGATAGACGCCGGCCAGCGCCAGGCCGGTGACGAAGCGGCAGGCGATGGCCGCAGTCATGTTGCCGTCCAGCGTGGCGAACAGGCCGTTGGCGGCGGCGCCTAGGAGCGCGCTGACCATGAAGATGCGGCTGGCGCGGAAGCGGTCCGCCAGGCCGGAGACCGCCGCGCTCAGGGTGCCGGCGATGAAGCCGAGCTGGACCGCGGAGGTAAGGTGACCCAGGTCGAAGGTGGAAAGGTGCCATTCCCGGGCCAGGGCACCGGCCACGCCGTTGGCGCTGAACCACAGCGACCCGGCCAGGAATTCCGCCACGACGATGAAGGCGATGGCGCGGTTGGGGTTGGCAGGCGAGTTCATTCAGTTCCCGCCATCATTCGCGGCGGGGACGCCGCTCCCACGGGGCTCTCGAAGATTCATGGGAGCATTGTGGGAGCGGCCTCTGTGCCGCGAACCGGCGGCACTCACTCGGCGATGTCGCCCTGGATGGCCTCCGGCGGAAAGTCATCCACGGCGATGGCTTCCGCGCACGCCTCCTGGGCCTCGTGAATGAGCCGGGCCTGCTGCTCGTTGATGACTCCGGTCTTGAGCGCCCGGGCCACCACTTCCTCGTGGTTGTTGATGTCCACGTTCACGTCGAAGGCATTGCGGATGGCGCGCTCGCCGTCGGCGGCGGCGAGCACCTTGTGGAAGGCGTCCTCCACCATGCCGGTGGCGTCCTCCGGGTCAACGCAGCAGTAAATCCCTTCCTTGAGGCGCTCGCGCAGCGGCCCGTCCTCCAGCAACTGCTCGGCGAGTTGCGTTCCCAGGCGGTCGTCCACGGGCCGGTAGGGCCGGCCCCAGGGCAGGGTCAGGAAACGCAGCAAGCCGCCCACCACGGGCACGGGGAAGTTTTTCAGGATCCCCTCCAGGGCGGTTTGCACCCGGTACAGCGAGTCGCGGCACGCCCAGTGCAGCGCCGGCAGGTCGCTTTCCGGGCGCTCCAGTTCCTCGTAGCGCTTCAGGCACGCCGACATCATGTACAGGTGGCTCAGGATATCGGCGAATCGCCCGGAGAGGCGCTCCTTGAACTTGAACTTGCCGCCCAGGATCAGCAGCGTCACGTCCGCCGTGAAGGCGAAGGCCGCGCTCATGCGGGTGAGCTGTCGGTAGTAGCGCGCCGCCGGGCCGGGCACCGGGCTTCTCGCCAGCCAGCCGCCGGACAGTCCCAGCAGCAGGCTGCGCACCGCGTTGGAGATGGTGAATCCCACGTGGCCGAAGAAGGCCCGGTCGAATCGCTTGAGACCCTTTGTCTGGTCCTCCTCGGCGGCGGCCTCCATTTCCTTGAGCAGGTACGGGTGGCAGCGCACCGCGCCCTGGCCGAAGATGATCAGGCTGCGGGTGAGGATGTTGGCGCCCTCCACGGTAATGGAAATGGGCATGGCCGAGTAGTTGTGGGCCATGTAGTTCCTTGGCCCGGTGATGATGCCCTTGCCGCCGTGGATGTCCATGCCGTCGAGAACGGCCTGGCGGTTGCCCTCGGTGAGGTTGTACTTGAGGATCGCCGAGAGCACGGACGGCTTCTCGCCCTGGTCGATGGCGGTAAGCGTCAGGTTGCGCGCCGCGTCCATGCGCCAGGCGTTGCCGCCGATGCGCTCCAGCGCCTCTTGCACTCCCTCCAGCATCCCCACGGGAATGTTGAACTGCTCGCGGATGCGCGCGTAGGCCCCTGCCAGCAGGGCGTTCATCTTGCCGCCGGCGGTGCCCAGGGCGGGCAGGGAGATGGCGCGCCCGGCGGAGAGGTTCTCCATCAGCATGCGCCAGCCCTGGCCGATGCGCTCCTGGCCGCCGATTACCCAGTCCATGGGGATGAACACGTCCTCGCCGCGGGTCGGGCCGTTCAGGAACGCCGAGCCCACGGGCAGGTGGCGGTGGCCGATCCACACGCCGTCGGTGTCGGTGGGCACCAGGGCGCAGGTGATCCCCAGATCCTCTTCCTCGCCGATCAGGTGGTCCGGATCAAAGGCGCGGAACGCCAGCCCCAGCACCGTGGCCACCGGCGCCAGGGTGATGTAACGCTTGTCCCAGGTGACGCTCAGGCCCAGGACTTCCTGGCCGTCTATGGTCTTCTTGCAGACGATGCCCTTGTCCGGCATTCCGGAGGCATCGGAGCCCACGGTGGGCCCGGTGAGGGCGAAGCAGGGGATCTCCTCGCCTTTCGCCAGACGGGGCAGATAATACTTGCGCTGCTCCTCGGTGCCGTAGTCCATGAGCAGCTCGCCGGGGCCCAGGGAGTTGGGCACCATCACCGTCACCGCGGCGGTGAGATTGCGGCTGGCGAGCTTCATAACCACCGCCGAGTTTCCGTGGGCGGAGAAATCCAGGCCGCCGTATTCCTTCGGGATGATCATTCCCAGGAAGCCTTTCTCCCTGATGAAGTCCCAGGCCTTTTCGGGCAGGTCCTTGAGCTTGGCGCAGACTTCCCAGTCGTCGAGCATGGCGCAGAGCTCCTCGACGGGTCCGTCCAGGAAGGCCTGCTCGTCGTCGCGCAGTTTCGGGGACGGTGCGCCCAGCAGCTTCTTCCACCTGGGCTTGCCGGTGAAAAGCTCCGCGTCCCACCAGACCGTGCCCGCCTCGATGGCCTCGCGCTCGGTGTCGCCCATGGGGGGCAGCACCTTGCGGAACCAGGCGAACAGCCGGCCGCTGATCAGCGCGCGGCGAAGCGGCGAGACGTTCAGAAGCACGGCCGGCACGCCGAAGATTACCCACATGATGACCGACTCGGGGAGGCTCGGCGTGAGCCAGGTCTGCAGTACCAGGAGGGCGCCGAAGACCAGCGTCCAGATCCAGAGCTTCGTGCGCAGGAAGGCCAGCACGAAGAACGCGGCCAGCCAGCACAGCAACAGCGTCGAGATGGTCATGGAAGACTCCCAATCCGGGGTGCGGCGTCTGACGGCTAGCTTATCAAGCCGGCGCGGCGCCCCGCAGCACCCGCCTTCAGAACCAGTACGCCGTGGCCAGGAGCTCCAGCACGAGCGTCGTAAGCAGCAATGCGAAATAGATGAAGGCCTGCATCAGGTACTTGAACGTGGTCATGGCGATGCCCTGGCGATAGACGCGGCGCATGGCGATCCACGGGTAGACGAGCATGTAGGTGCCGAGCACCCAGGCAAACCAGTTCAGTTCGGCCGAGGGCACGTAGCGCGGCACCCAGTAAAAGAGCGGCCAGGCGACGAGCAGCATCAGGAACGTGAACGCATGCATGTGCAGGGCGAAAATCAGGTGCTCCAGGTACACGTAGCCGGCGAGCGGGTAGAGCAGCCTCAGCACCAGTGCGTAAAACGGCATGAGCAGGAACACCGCGACCGGGGCGTTGCCCAGCAGGCGGTCCAGGAACAGTCGGGGATTCGCCTTGAGCCGTTCGCTTTTCTCCTTGATGCGCTTGCCGAATTCGGTTTCCGGCCGTGAAGTGGGCGACGGCGCCTGCTTGCCCGGCGCGCGGCCCTCCGGTTCCCGTGGGATGGGTATGCCCGTGCTCAGGTCTATGGGCGGCCCGGCCTGCTTGCCCAGGTCCAGCACGACGCCGCCGGAAACGTCCACCGAGCCCAGCGCCAGCTTGAACACTGCGAAGAACACGAAGCTGATGAACAGGTACACGCGCAGCGGCGGGATGTAGCGTGCCCGCCGCCCGTCCAGGTACTCTCGGGTCAGGAACCCGGGCCGGGCCACCAGCGGCCGCAGGCTGCGCACCAGCCGGGAGTCGAAGGTGAAGGTATCCCCCAGGAAGTCGTGCATCAGCCGCCAGAACGAGCGGTGGATGTCCTTTTGCTCCTGGCCGCAGGCGGGGCAGAACTGGCCCGGGGCCGGGGTGCCGCAGTTGGGGCAGCGGTTGCCGGAGTGGTCCTCCGGCAGGGCCGGGTAGACGTCGCGCTCGGCCTCGAGCGCCTCGCCGAAGCGCTCCACGCCCTCGGCCCGCATGTCCGCGGCGTGGTGCTCCAGGTAGTCGTCCAGGACCCCCCGGTCGCGCAAGTGATAGCGCACGATGCGCCGCTGCCGCCCGTCCGGCGTGGCCTCCGGGCGGATGATCCGGGCGTCGTAGAAGCCGTCGAACGCCAGCATCCGGCCCACGTGAGCGGCCAGCCAGTCGTCGAAATCCGCCTCGACCGCCGGCGTCACGGTCAGGCGCACCTCGTAGACCACTGGCTGGGCATCCGAATCGGCCATCGGCTCTCCCCGGAAAGGGGGCAAGCTTAGCTCAATCGACGCGAACACATCCGGGCGCGTACTGTGCCCTTTTCGGGCGGCCGCATTCGCGTTAAGCTTATGAGTTCCGGCGATTTAAGCCGGGAATTTAAAGAACGGGGGGAGAACCGTTCCCAAGCGCCCGAAATTTTTGAAATTGCTGTGACGCATCACGGCGTCCGGCGGACCAAAACGCCAGTAAAATAAACAGGATAAGGAGAACGAATGCCTGTGGAACACACGCTGTCCATCGTCAAGCCCGACGCCGTGGCCCGCAACCTGATCGGCGAGATCTACCGCCGGTTCGAGCAGGGCGGGCTGAAAATCGTGGCCGCCAGGATGTTTCATCTGAGCCGCGAGCGTGCGGAGAGCTTCTACGCGGTCCACAGGGAGCGCCCGTTCTTCAAGGATCTGGTGGAGTTCATGTCCAGCGGCCCGCTGATGGTGCAGGTGCTGGAAGGCGACAACGCCATCGCCCGCAACCGGGAGCTGATGGGCGCCACCGACCCGAAGGAGGCCGACCCGGGAACCATTCGCGCGGACTTCGCGAAGACCATTGACGCCAACGTCGTTCACGGCTCGGACGCCGCCGACACGGCCAGGCAGGAAATCGAGTTCTTCTTCAAGCCCGATGAAATTTTCAGCCGCTGAGCACCGGCGGACGGAAGCCCCGCGCACGGAACGCGTGAACCTGCTGGACCTGGACCGGCAGGGGATGGAGACTTTTGTCGAAGACCTGGGCGAACGCCGCTTCCGCGCCGCCCAGATCATGAAGTGGATCTACCACCACAACGCATCCGGCTTCGAGGGCATGACCGACCTGGGCAAGGCACTCAGGGCGCGTCTCGCCGAGACGGCGGAAATCCGCCCGCCGGAGGTGCTGCGCGAGCTGGAATCCAGTGACGGTACCCGAAAGTGGCTGCTCGCCGTGGGTGGCGACGGCAACGCCATCGAGACCGTGTTCATCCCCGAGACCCGGCGCGGCACGCTGTGCGTGTCCTCGCAGGTGGGTTGCATGCTCAACTGCACGTTCTGTTCCACGGGCGCGCAGGGATTCAGCCGCAACCTGACCACCGCCGAGATCATCGGGCAGGTGGTGGTGGCCGCGCGCGCCCTGGGCCACGACCGGGACAGGAACCGGCGCATCACCAACGTGGTGATGATGGGCATGGGCGAACCGCTCCTGAACTTCGAGGCGGTGGTGCCGGCAATGAAGCTGATGTGCGACGACCTGGGCTTCGGCCTGGGCGGACGCCGCGTGACCCTGAGCACCGCCGGCATGGTGCCGGCCATCGACCGGTTGCGCGAGGAAGTGGAAGTGAGCCTCGCCGTATCGCTGCATGCCGCCGAGGACGAGCTGAGGAACCGGCTGGTGCCGCTGAACCGCAAGTTCCCCATCGACCAGTTGCTGGCTGCCTGCCGTCGCTACGTGGCGGGGCGGCCCCGGGCCAGGATCACCTTCGAGTACACGCTCATCGATGGGGTCAACGACCGGCCCGAGCACGCCCGGGCGCTGCTCAGGCGCGTGGGCAACCTGCCCTGCAAGATCAACCTGATTCCCTTCAACCCGTTCCCGGGCACCGAGTTCCGACGCGCTTCCGACGACGCCATCCAGCGCTTCTGGGAAATCCTGGTCAAGGGCGGGGCCACGGTCATGGTGCGCAAGACCCGGGGCGAGGACATCGACGCGGCCTGCGGGCAGCTGGCAGGGCAAGTGCGCGACCGCACCCGGCGCCAGGCCGAGTGGCGCGCGAAGGTGGAGCGGCTCTCGGCATGATCGCGCGCAACCTCGCCATCGGCTCGATGCTCGTGCTGCTCCTGGCGGGGTGCGTCTCCAGCGGCGGCACGCAGGACTCCGATGACTCGGGGCCGAGCGCGGCGCAGATCAACATGGAGCTGGGCATCGCCTACATGCGTCGCGGCGACAACGAGACGGCACTGGAGAAGCTCCGGAAAGCGGTGCGGCTGGATCCCGACCTGGCCGAGGCGCATACCAGCCTGGCGGTGCTCTACGAGCGCATCGGGGAGACCGACAAGGCGGGCGATCACTACAAGCGCGCCGCCGATCTGGCGCCCAAGAACGGCGACGTGCAGAACAACTACGGCACGTTCCTGTGCCGGCAGGGCAAGTACAGGGAAGCCGACGAGCATTTCCAGCGCGCCCTGAAGGACCCTTTCTACAAGACGCCCGAGGTGGCCTACACCAATGCGGGCGCCTGCGCGGCACGCATCCCTGCGCCGGAGCGCGCCGAGCAGTATTTCCGTTCGGCGCTCGAGATGGACCCGGACTATTCCGATGCGTTGTTGCGGCTCAGCAGGATGATGTACAAGAGCGGCCGCTACATGGACGCCAGGGCGTTCATGGAGCGCTTCATGTCGGCGGGCCAGCCCACGGCGGAATCGCTCTACCTGGGGATGAACATCGAGCGAAAGCTTGGCGACGGCCAGGCGGCGGAACGGTACTCGGCGCAGTTGCACGATCAATTCCCTGATTCATCGGAGGCCCGCAAGCAGGCGGAGCAGGCGCGTAATGACTGAATCACAAAACGAGAACGCAGAGCCGGAACAGGGACGGCTACCGGGGGACAACGCGGAACAGGTGGGCCGGCGCCTGAAGAAGGCGCGGGAGAAGGCCGACATCCACATCAACGACATGGCGGCGCGATTGCGCCTGACCACCTCCCAGCTCAAGGCCATAGAGGCCGGACGGCTGGAGCAGTTCAGCGCGGCGATCTACGTCAAGGGCTACGTGGCCAACTACGCGCGGCAGGTCGGCCTGAAGCCGGACGCCGTGGTCCGCGACCTGCACCTGGCGGAAGAGCGGCAGCCGCTGACGCCGGCCACGGGCGTCACGCCCGCCCGGCGGCTGGCGGAGAACGTGGCCCGCTGGGCCACCTACGCCGTTGGCACCATCGTGGTGATCCTGCCCATCGTCTGGTGGGCCAGCGAGGGCTCCATGCAACTCCTGTTCGGCGACCGGGCGCCGGAAGCGGCGCAACAGGATACGGGCGTGAGTGCCGGCGAGGGCGCCGCCGTAGCGCCGGCGCGCGATGACCAGCCCATGCTGGCGTCCATGGCCCCCGTTCGTACCCAGCGTCCCGCCGGGCCGCCCACGCCGGAACAAACCGGGGCGGGCAGCAGCGGGCAGGACCAGGCCGCGGGGCAAGAGAAGGATGCCGGCGCCGCCCCCAAGGCACCGGAGCTCGTGCTGAACGTGAAGCAGGACTCCTGGGTGGAAATCCGGGATGCCGCCGGTGAGCGGCTCGAGTATGACCTGCTTCGCGCCGGCACCACCCACAGCTACAGCGGCAATGCCCCGTACCACGTACTGCTGGGCAATGCCGGAGCTGTCGAGGTCAGGTACAATGACGCGCCATTCGATCTGACGCCGTTCGTGCAGGGAAACCTGGCCCGTTTCGAGGTGGGCGACGCCCCGGACAACGGCTGACGCACGCGCCGGACCGCAGCCACTTGCCGCGTTCCCGAGCCGGGCGCGCGGCCGGCCCCGTCCAGACGATTACAAGGAAGCTCATGTCTGATCGCATCCAGGCCGTCCGCGGCATGAATGACGTATTGCCTCAAGAAACGCCCGCCTGGCAGTTTCTGGAAGACAATGCGCGCCGCGTCCTGGAGTCCTACGGCTACGAGCAGATCCGCTTTCCCCTGCTGGAGCGCACGGCGCTTTTCAGCGGCGCCATCGGCGAAAGCACCGACGTGGTCTCCAAGGAGATGTATACCTTCGAGGACCGCAACGGCGAGAGCCTTTCCCTGCGCCCGGAAGGCACGGCCGGATGCGTGCGCGCGCTGCTGCAGCACGGCATGCTCCAGGGCCAGACGCACCGGCTCTGGTACCAGGGGCCGATGTTCCGGCACGAGCGCCCGCAGAAGGGGCGGCTGCGCCAGTTTCACCAGATCGGCGCGGAGGCCTTCGGACTCGATGGGCCGGACGTGGACGCGGAGCTGATCCTCCTGGGCGAGCGTCTCTGGCGACGCCTGGGGCTCACGGGAATCAGCCTGGAGATCAATACCCTGGGCACGCCCGAATCCCGGGCGCGTTACCGCGACGCGCTGGTGGAATTTTTCAGTTCCCGGCGGGGCGAGCTTGACGAGGACAGCCGCCGGCGCCTGGAGAGCAACCCGCTGCGCATCCTTGACAGCAAGAACCCGGACATGCGCGCGCTGATCGACCACGCGCCCAGGATCGACGAGCATCTGGACGCCGAATCCGCGGACCACTTCGGGCGTTTCAAGGAACTGCTGGACGCGGCGGGGGTCGGGTACCGGGTAAACCCGCGGCTGGTGCGCGGGCTGGATTACTACACGCGCACGGTCTTCGAGTGGCTGACGGACAAGCTGGGAGCCCAGTCGGCGATCTGCGCCGGCGGGCGCTACGACGGCCTGGTGGCCTCCCAGGGCGGCCCGGATACCCCCGGGGTGGGCTTCGCCATGGGGCTGGAGCGCATCATTGAACTGCTGCGCCTCGAGCAGGGTGGTTTCGATTCGACGCCGCACGCCTACCTGTTGCTGCTCGGCGAGACGGCCCAGGTAGCCGGCACCGCGCTGGCGGAGAAGCTCCGGGACGCCCTGCCGGCGCTGCGGCTGGTGATGAACGCCGGCGGCGGCAGCATGAAGGCGCAGTTCCGCCGCGCCGACCGCAGCGGAGCGCAGTACGCGCTGATCCTGGGCGAGGCGGAAGCCCAAAGCGGCGAAGTGGCCGTCAAACCGCTGCGCGGCGAGGGCGAGCAGCAGACCGTCAGCAGCGAAGCGCTGCCCGCCTGGCTTGCCGAGCGGCTGGAACTCGGGGCCGGCTGAGCGCGCACGCGTTATGATCTGCCGGATCGAAAGTGCGTTGGCCGGGTCATCTTGGCGGGCGCACCGGAACAAGCAATAAAACGGAAGAACGAACCATGGTTGATGACGTCTATCTCGACGACCGGGAACGCGCCGAAAAGGTCAAGCAATGGTGGAAGGAGAACGGCCTGTCCATCGTCGGCGGCGCGGCGCTGGGCCTGGTCGCGATTTTCGGCTGGCGTACCTGGCAGGCGCACGAGCTTGCGCAGGCGCGCGCCGCGGCCACGGAATACCAGCAATTCGTCAACGACGCCCCGAACCTGTCCACCGAGGAAATAGGCGCACGCGTGCAGATGTTCGAGGACGATTTCGGACGTACGCCTTACGCCGCCATGGCGGCGCTGGAGGGCGGCCTCGTGCAGTACCGCACCGGCTTCCCGGACAAGGCCGAGGCGTTGTACGAATACGCGGCAAAGAACGGCGAGCCCGCCCAGCTGCGCGACGTGGCGCGGCTGAGGCTGGCGCGCCTGCACATGGACCAGGGTGAATTCGACAAGGCGCTTTCGTCCCTGGAGGGTGCCGAGGCGCCACAGTTCAAGTCACTGGTCGAGGAGCTGCGCGGCGACATCCAGGTCCAGCAGGGCGACGACGAGGCGGCGCGGACCTCCTACCAGGCGGCCCTGGCCGACGCCGGCGACGGCGACACGCGGTTCCTGGAGCTCAAGCTCGCGTCGCTGGGCTCGGGCATCATCGGGCCCAAGCCGGCGCAGGGAGGCGATTCATGAAGCGTGTCGTACTGCTCATCCTGCTGGCTTCGCTGGCGGGCGGCTGCTCATGGTTCAGCCGGGAGGATGCCTCGACCAAGCCCGCCGAGCTCACCGATTACAAGGCAACCGTCTCCTTCGACCGGCTCTGGTCCCACGATGTCAGCGACGGCGGCGATCTGGCGCGCAAGCTGGTCCCGGCGGTGCTCAACGGCAAGGTGTACACGGTTTCCCGCGACGGCAAGGTGCGCGCTTTCGACGAGGAGAACGGCCGGCGCCAGTGGGAGGTGGACACGGGCATCGACGCTGCCGCGGGCCCCGGCGTCGGCGAGGGCATGATCGTGGTCGCCGGCATGGACGGCAACGTGATCGCGCTTTCCGCCGACAGCGGCGAGGAGCGCTGGCGGGCCAAGGTCACCTCCGAGGTGCTCGCCGTACCGGCGATAAGCGGCAACCGCGTCGTGGTGCGCTCCATTGACGGCCGGGTGTTCGGATTCGACCGTGTCTCCGGCGTCAGGCAATGGATCTACGATCACAACGTGCCGCTTTTGACCCTTCGCGGCACCAGCGATCCGGTGATCCGCGCGGGCGCGGTGATCATCGGCCTGGACAACGGCACGGTGACCGCGGTCAACGAGGAGGACGGCAGCGTACTCTGGCAACACGCGGTCTCCGAGCGCGCCGGGCGCACGGAACTGGAGCGCCTGGCGGACATCGACGGGCGCATCGCCGTGGTCGCCACCGAAGTGTACGCGGCGGCCTACCAGGGCAGCCTGACCGCCATGGCGCTGGATTCCGGGCGCCCGCTTTGGACTCGCGACCTGTCCTCCTGGCAGGGCGTGGCCGCCCAGCGGACCAGCCTGTTCGCCACCGACGCCGACGGCAACGTCTGGGCGTTCGACCGCCGCAACAGTTCCTCGCTGTGGAAGCAGGATGCCCTTCGCAACCGCAACCTGAGCACGCCCGCCGTGCTGGGGGACTGGGTGCTCACCGGCGACCTGGACGGCTATCTCCACGCCATCAACGCCGACGACGGCAGCCTGGCGGGGCGGACCCATGCCGGCGGCGGACCCATCGACGTGCAGCCCGCGGTGGACGGCAACGTGGTTTTCGTGCTGACCCGCGACGGCGACCTGTCGGCCTACCGGGTCGCGGCCCGGGGCTGACCGGGCCGCGCCGCGTGCACCCGGGAACCGTGCAATGTTGCCCGTCGTCGCCATCGTGGGCCGACCCAATGTCGGCAAGTCCACCCTGTTCAACTGCCTGACGCGCAGCCGCGACGCACTGGTTTCCGACCTTCCGGGGCTGACGCGGGATCGCCAGTACGGCGTCTCGCGCGTGGGCGAGCGTCCCTTCCTGCTGGTGGACACCGGCGGGCTCACCGACGAGTCGGACCCCCTGGCCAAGCAGATCGCCGGGCAGGTGCGCATCGCCATCGACGAAGCCGACCTGGTGCTGTTCATCACCGACGCCCGCGACGGGCTCACCGCCGCCGACGAGCTGGTCGCCGGGCAACTGAGGCGCACCGGCAAGCCCGTGCAGCTCGTGGTGAACAAGACCGAGGGGCTGGAAGAAGCCACGGCGCTGGCCGAGTTCCACGCCCTGGGGCTGGGCGAGCCTCTGGCCGTGGCCACCGCGCATGGGCGCGGGATCTCGGCGCTCACCGAAAAGGCGCTGGAACGCCTCCCGGAAAGCGAGGAGGCGCCGGAGGCGCTGCCGGGGATCCGCGTCGCGGTGTTGGGCCGTCCCAACGTGGGCAAGTCCACGCTGGTGAACCGCCTGCTGGGTGAAGAGCGGGTGCTGGCACAGGACGCGCCGGGCACCACCCGGGACAGCATCCGGGTGCCCTTCACCCGGGACGGGCGCGACTACGTGCTGGTGGACACCGCGGGCATCCGCCGCCGTTCGCGGGTACGCGAGGCGGTGGAGAAATTCAGTGTGCTGAAGGCCTTCCAGGCCATGGAGGCCGCCGACGTGGCGGTGGTACTGGTGGACGCCAGGGACCAGGTCACCGACCAGGACGCTCGCCTGGTGGGCAACGTTCTGGAATCGGGTAGGGCGCTGGTGATCGCCGTGAACAAGTGGGACGGCCTGGAGCCCGACGTGAAGCGCCGGGTCCGCGACCGGCTCTCGCTCAAGCTCGGTTTCGTGCCCTACGTGGACATGGTATTCATCTCCGCGCTGCACGGCACCGGCGTCGCCGACCTGATGGCCGCCGTGGACCGGGCCCACGAGTCGGCCTCCCGGCCGCTGGCCACGGCCGACCTGACGCGGATCCTGCAGGACGCGGTGACCGCCCACTCGCCGCCCATCGTCCAGGGCAGGGCGGCAAAGCTTCGCTACGCCCACGCCGGCGGCCACAATCCGCCGCGCATCGTGATCCACGGCAATCGCGTGGAAACCGTGCCGGAATCCTACCGCCGTTATCTCGCCAACGTGTTCCGCGAGCGCCTGAAACTGGCGGGCACGCCTTTGCGCATCGAGTTCCGGGGCGGCGAGAATCCCTACGAGGGGCGGCGCAATCCGCTCAGCAAGCGCCAGAAGGACAAGCGCCGGCGGTTGATGCGGTTCGCGAAGCGCAAGAAATAGATTTCGTCTAAACCGGACGCGGCGGCATCTGCCACGGAGAATTTCGCGCCTCGTCACAGGAGGTCTCTTACCGCCGCCTGGATGGCCACGAACGATTCCGCGTCGCCGCCCCGGTCCGGGTGGTGGCGCATGGCAAGCTCCCGGTAGCGGCGGCGGATGGCGCGGTCGCTTGCCGACTGCTCCAGTCCCAGCGTCGCCAGCGCGCGCTGGCGACGGGCGGGCGAGCGCCGGATTCGCGCCATGTCCGCCAGCATGCCCGCCACGTCCCGCGGCGCGGTGGCGTCCAGGCGGCTCTCGTCCCGATACCACGCCGCCACCGGGTCGGCCCGGTCCATGGCCTCCGTCCCGGCCCGCCACGGATCGATCCGCAGCCGCAGGGGATCGGGCACCAGCTCGCCCTGGCGACGCTGGCGCAGCCCGTCCCGCAGGCGGTACAGGGCATGGAAGATCCGGAAGTGGGTGCGGAACAAGCCGAAAAGATCGCGGCGCTCCAGCCCAGGGAGCCACTCGCAGCCGTCCCGGCGCAGCGCGCTTATCAGCTCGTGCTCCGACAAACCGCCCGGGTGTTCCCGGAGCAGGGCCTCCAGTTGGTCCAGGAATCCGCGGGGCGCGATACTCACCCGGGAAAGCCTAGCAGACGGCGTTCGCGGCAACGCCTCGCGGTGACATGTTTGCGCAGAGTCCCGGCAGCCCTCACAATAGCCAATTCTGTCCCGATCGTCGGTTGGATTCTTTCTGAGAAGGAGGATTAATGAACATCCGTAACGCATTGATTAGCATGGTGATGAGTCTCGCCATGATCGCCATCGCCAGCGCCCAGGACGAGGGCCAGGACCAGGCTCAGGCCGAACCGATGCCCGCCCAGCTCAATACCAAGGCAAAGCAGTTCAGCTACGTGGTCGGCATGGACGTGGGCAAGTCGCTCAAGAAGCTGGACGCCGACGTGGAGCTGGACACGGTCATCCAGGCCATCCGCGACACCGTGAACGGCAGCGAGCAGCTGCTTTCGGAGCAGCAGGCCAATAGCATCAAGCAGGCCTACTTCAAGGAGAAGCAGCAGGAGGCCGCCGTCAAGGCCGAGGAACAGGCCGCGGCAAACCGGGAGAAGGGCCAGGCCTTCCTGGCGGAGAACGCCAAGAAGGACGGCGTCAAGACCACCGAGTCCGGCCTGCAGTACAAGGCCATCGAGGAGGGCTCCGGGCCCAAGCCGGACGCCAACGACCGGGTGACCGTGCACTACACCGGCACGCTGATCGACGGCACCAAGTTCGACAGCTCCCGTGATCGCGGCCAGCCGGCCACCTTCCAGCTCAACCAGGTGATTCCCGGCTGGACCGAGGGACTGCAGCTCATGTCCCAGGGCGCTCATTACAAGTTCTTCATCCCGGCGGACCTCGCCTATGGCGACCGCGGCGCCGGCGACGTGATCCAGCCCGGCTCCACGCTGATCTTCGACGTGGAACTGCTCAACGTGGAGAAGGTGGACGCCGTCAGCGGCGACGATTCCGACAGCGACACGAAGTAGACGAACCACTCCGGGCGGGCCGGGGCTTTGCCCCGGTGCCGCCAGCGTGCCCGGCGTGGTATAGCCGCGCCCCGTCGAACCGGCAACCTGGGACCTAGCTGAACCATGAAAGTCAGTATTTTCGGATCCGGCTACGTGGGTCTGACCACCGCCGCCTGCCTGGCCGAAGCCGGCAACCACGTGGTCTGCGTGGACGTTGTCGAAGAGAAGGTCGAGGCGCTGAGCCGCGGCGAGATCCCGATCTACGAACCGGGCCTGGAAGAACTGGTTAACGGCAACGCCGAGGCCGGTCGGCTTCACTTCAGCACCGATACCGCGGAGGGCGTGGCGCACGGCGAGTTCCTGTTCATCGCCGTGGGCACGCCTTCCGCCGATGACGGCAGCGCGGATCTCGGCCAGGTGAAGGCCGTGGCCCGGGACATCGGCCGGCTGATGACGGGCCACCGGCTGGTAATCAACAAGTCCACGGTGCCGGTAGGCACCGCCGACCTGATTCGCTCGGTCATTCGCGGCGAGCTCGAGCGGCGCGGCGAGTTGCTCACCTTCGACGTGATTTCCAATCCGGAATTCCTCAAGGAAGGTTCCGCGGTCAACGACTTCATGAAACCGGACCGGATCATCGTCGGCACCGACGACCCGGACAGTGCGAGCCGCATGAAGGCGCTGTTCGCGCCGTTCAACCGCAATCACGACCGTACGCTGTTCATGACCGTCCGCTCGGCGGAACTGGCCAAGTACGCGGCCAACTGCATGCTGGCCACCCGCATCAGCTTCATGAACGAGATGGCGGCCATCGCGGAGAAGCTGGGGGCCGACATCGAGGAGGTGCGGCGCGGTATCGGTTCGGACCCGCGCATCGGTTACGCGTTCCTGTACGCCGGCGCCGGTTACGGTGGATCCTGCCTGCCCAAGGACGTGCGCGCGCTGCGCCACACGTCACGGGAGGCCGGTTACACTCCCGGCTTGCTGGACGCGGTGGACGGTGTCAACGAACGCCAGAAGCACTGGCTTTTCGAACGCATCAAGGAACACTTCCGGGGCGATCTGAAGGGCCGACGCTTCGCGCTCTGGGGGCTGGCCTTCAAGCCCAACACCAACGACCTGCGGGAGGCGCCCTCGCTGGGGTTGATCCGCAACCTGCTTGACGCGGGCGCCAGCGTTAACGCGTACGACCCGGAGGCCATGCCCGACGCCCGGCGCCATTTCGGGGATCTCGAGGGCCTTGCCTACGTCGAGGATCCCTACGACGCGCTGGAGGGCGCCGATGCCCTGGTGCTGGTAACCGAATGGCGCAGTTTCCGGAGCCCCGACTTCAGGCGCATTCGCGGCACGTTGAAGGCGCCGGTGATTTTCGACGGCCGCAACGTCTACGATCCCGAAGTGCTCCGGCGGCACGGCTTCGAGCACTACGCGGTGGGACGCCCCCACCTGACGGGGCCCGAATCGGCAAAGGCGAGAAGCGCCTAGGTCGGGGGTGGTTCGACTCATCGCCTCGACAAGCCTGTCCTGAGCTTGTCGAAGGGCTCGGCGACCGCTCACCACGAACGGAATTTATAACCCGTTCGTCCTGAGCCTGTCGAAGGACGTCGCCCGGACGCTTCAATTCCCGTCGGACGCCTTCTCCTCGTCCTCGTCTTCCTGCTTCGACCCCGGCCCGAAGCCCGGCTCCTCGGCGTGCTCCGGCACGCGCCCGAAATCCTCGTCCAGGTTGGCGGCCAGGTAGGCAAGAGTTGCGTACACCGCCACGTTCTGGTTCAGGGCGGCCGGGTCGATCTTGTCCGGCGTGTCGTCGATGGTGTGGTGCCAGTCGAAGTAATGGGTTCCGTCCTGCACGGGCGCGAGCACGGGCACGCCCTTCGCGTTGAGCGGGCCGATATCGGCACCGCCCTCCGAGCCGTTCTCACCGCGTTCCACGCCCAGGGGCTCCAGCAGCCGGGCGAAGGCCGCGACCCGGGGAAGCTGGTCCTCCGGCACGTTACTGCCCAGGCGCCAGACCCGGCCGGCTCCGAAATCCGCTTCCATGGCCAGCACGTGATCGCCGATCTCGTCGGCGTGGGCCTTCGCGTACGCTTTCGCGCCGGACAGCCCGAACTCCTCGTTGGCGAACAGCACCACCCGGATGGTCCTTTTCGGCTTGCCATGCATCTCGCCCACCAGCCTCGCCGCCTCGGTGACGATGGCCACGCCGGCGCCGTCGTCGATGGCGCCGGTGCCCACGTCCCAGGAATCCAGGTGCGCCGCCAGCAACACCATGCCGGCATCGTCGTCGCTGCCGGGGATCTCGCCGATCACGTTTGCAGACTCGGCGGGGGGGAGGTAGCGCGCGGTGGAGGCGATGCGCACGGTGACGTCGTGGCCCGTGGCGAGCTGGCGCTGGAGCATGTCCGCGTCGGGGTTCGAGATGGCAATGGCGGGGATGCGCCGCACCTCGGGGTTGTAGATGGTGATGCCGGTGTGGGCGATGCGGCTGTTGCCCGTGCCCACCGAGCGGATGACCACGGCGCGGGCGCCCAGTCTTGCTGCTTCCGCGGCGCCGTTGACGCGCTTCATCACCGCCTTGCCGTATCCCGAACCGTCGCGGGTACGCTGCATCGGGTCGGCGATGAATACGATCTTGTCGCCGACGTCATCGGGATCCATGTCCTTCAGCGCCGCCATGTTGTCGGCCATGATCACCGGCGCCTCGATGCCTTCCTCGGTAGTGCCGATGCTGCCGCCCAGCGAGGTGGCCACCAGGTGCTGGGGGAAGGGCGCCGCGATTTCCGCGTCCAGGTTGCCGCGGACCCAGTGTGGGACGTTCACCTTCTCCGCGCGCACGTTGTCGAAGCCGAGCTCCCTGAGCTTCAGCAGGGCCCAGGCCACCGCCGCCCGATCGCCCGCGGAGCCGGCCAGGCGGTTACCCACCTCGGTGGTGAGCGAGGTGACGGTCTCGAAGGCCCGGGAGTTCTCCGCGGCGCTGTCGCGCAGCTCCACGGCCTGCTCCCGGATGTCTCCGGGCAGGGTGTAGGCGGACTTGGCGGTGTCGGCGGCGGGTTGTTCGTCCTGTGCGGACACGGCCAGGGGCACGGCGAGGGCGCCGGCCAGGGCCAACAGTCGATGTCCAGTTCGCATTCTCACTCCCCGGATGAATGTGCCGGAAGTACGGTGGAACGCACCAGTCTAATCACTTGCCCGCGATTGATCCATGAACAGGCGAGGATCCACCCGGGCATCGTTCAGGCTCACGCCCCAGTGCAGGTGCGGCCCGGTGGCCCTGCCTGTCGCGCCGACCAGGCCCAGCACGTCGCCGGCCGCGACCTGGTCACCGGGTTTCACCTTTATCTCGCTCATGTGGCAGTACATGGTGACCAGGCCCTGGCCGTGGTCCAGGAACACCGTCTTGCCGTCGAAGAAATACTCCCCGGTCTCCAGCACCGTGCCCGCGGCGGCCGCGTGAATCGGGGTGCCCGCGTCCACCGCCAGGTCGATGCCGCTGTGCGGGCTGCGCGGCTCGCCGTTGTAGAAGCGGCGCAGGCCGAAGGCGCTGCTCTGGATGCCCTTGACGGGATAGTGGAACGACAGGCTTGGGCTGGACTGGTTGCTGAAAGTATCCAGCGCGGCGTCGATTTCCTTGCGCTCCCGGCCGATGCGCTCCATGTCCATCTTGTTGGGGTTCACCAGGCGGTCGTTCTTCAGGGTCAGGTGCTGTTCCGGGTACTTGTGGGCGCGCACGTCGAAATTGACCCTCACTGACTTTCCGGTGCCGTTGGCCACCTCGAGGGTCTCGGTACCCGGCTTGGCGTCCAGGGGGATGCCCACCACTGCCATCCAGCGTCGGCCGTCGCGCACCACCATCACCGGGCGGTCCCCGTAGCTCACCTTCGGGCGTTCCTGGCCCGGAACGGGGATCACGGCGACGCCGCCGGGTACGGGCTGGCTGCGGGGCAGGGCAAGGGCGGCGGGAATCGCGCAGAACAGGGCAATGGCGAGCAGCAGGCGTTTCATGGATTCGGTTCCTCGGCGTCTTCGTGACTTTCCTCGACCCGCGACGTGAGGCGGCCCCGGGCAAGCCTGGTTTCCACCAGGGTACCGCGTGGCGCCTGGCCCGCGTCGCGGACCACGGTGCCGTCGGCCAGTCGAACGATGGCGTAGCCGCGCTCCAGCGTCGCGCGGGGACTCACCGCCGACAAGTTGCGCGCCAGGGCCTTCAGGCGCCGCGAAAGCGCGGACAGGTTCGAGCGCGTGGCGCGCGCCAGGCGCCCCTCCAGCGCGGTGGCCCGTTCCCGGGCCTGCCCGAACTTCCGGCCGGGGTTGGCGGCGGCCAGGCGGGCCGCCAGGGCGCGCAGGGACTCCCGGCGCCGCGTGTCCTCCCAGCCCCTGGCCAGCACGATGCGTCTTTCGAGGGTCTGCAGCCGCTCTCGGTGCTGGCGGAGCCTGACGCCGGGATGCACCTGGGACAGGCGCCGGGCGACGTAGTCCAGGCGCTGGAACTGATCCCCGAGCAAGCGGCGCAGGTGGCGGGCCAGACGGTCGCCGCCCTGGGCCAGATCGCGAGACACGGCGTGCCGGTCCGGCACCGCCAACTCCGCCGCCGCGGAAGGCGTGGGCGCGCGAACGTCCGCGGCCAGGTCGCTGAGCGTTACGTCCACCTCATGGCCCACCGCGGAAATCAGCGGCACGGCACATGCGTGTACGGCGCGCACCACGGCTTCCTCGTTGAAGGCCCACAGGTCCTCCAGGGATCCGCCGCCCCGGGTGAGAATCAGCAGGTCGCAGTCGGCGCGCTCCGAGGCCAGGGCCAGGGCGCGCGCGATGGCCGGCGCCGCGGCGTCGCCCTGGACAGGCACCGGGTAGATGCGCACGGGCACCGAGGGAAAACGGCGGCGCAGGACCGTGAGCACGTCGCGCAGCGCGGCACCCACCGGGGAGGTGACCACGCCGATGCGCCGGGGAAACCGGGGCAGGGGACGCTTGTGTTCCGTGGCGAACAGCCCCTCCTTCTCGAGTTTGGCGCGCAGGCGCTCGAATTCCGCGCGCAACGCCCCTTCGCCGGCGGGCTCCAGGCTCTCCACGATGAGCTGGTACTCGCCGCGCGGCTCGTAGAGCGAGACCCGGCCCCGGGCCACCACGGCCATGCCGTCGGCGGGCTCGAAGCGCAACTGGCGGCCGCGCCCGCGAAAAAGGGCGCAGCGGACCTGGGCGCTGGCGTCCTTCAGGGAAAAGTACATGTGCCCCGAGGCCGGGCGGGCCAGGTTGGAGATTTCCCCCTGTACCCACAGCAGCGGTAGCCCGGATTCCAGCAGGGCGCGCACTTCCCGGTTGAGCCGGGAGGGCGTGTAGAGGTCGGGACGGCGGACCGGGGCGGCGGAAGACACCCGGCGATGATAGCGGATCGCCGGCAGGGCCTGAAACCGGCTCAGGACGAACGGGCTCAGTGCTTACCCGTTCGTGGTGAACGGTCGCCGAGCTCGTCGAGGTGACCATTCGAACCACGGCCGCCTGGACCTTACGGCATTTACCACAACTCCGCCGCGGCCTATAATGCCCGGTTTATTTATCCCCAGCCGGTGCCGCCCATGCGACTGCTCACTGAAGCCCTTACCTTCGACGACGTGCTCCTGGTGCCGGATTACTCCGAGGTGCTGCCCAAGGACGTGGACCCGGGCACGCAGCTCACCCGGCACATCCGCCTCAACATTCCCATCCTTTCCGCGGCCATGGACACGGTCACCGAGGGGCCGCTGGCCATCGCCATGGCCCAGGAAGGCGGCATCGGCGTGATTCACAAGAACATGACGCCGGAGCAGCAGGCCAACCAGGTGCGCATGGTCAAGAAGTACGAGAGCGGCGTGATCAAGGATCCCATCACCGTGACCCCGGACATGACCATCCGCGAGGTCCTGGAGATCACCGAGGCCAACAACATCTCCGGCGTACCCGTTGTGGACGGGCGGGAACTGGTGGGCATCGTCACCAGCCGGGACATGCGCTTCGAGACCCGGCTGGACGATCCGGTGCGCAACATCATGACCCGCAAGGACAAGCTGGTCACGGTGCCGGAGAACGCCACCCAGGAGGAAGTGCTGGCCAAGCTCCACAAGTACCGCATCGAGAAGGTGCTGGTGGTCAACAAGGACTTCGAGCTGCGCGGCCTGATCACCGTCAAGGACATCCAGAAGTCCCGAGACTATCCCAACGCCTGCAAGGACGAGCACGAGCGCCTGCGCGTGGCGGCGGCCATCGGCGCCGGCGGCGACGCGGAGGAACGCCTGGCGGCTCTCTCCGAGGCGGGCGTGGACGTGATCGTGGTGGACACCGCACACGGCCATTCCCGTGGCGTCGTGGAGCGGGTCAGGTGGATTCGCGGGCAATACCCGGACTTGCAGATCGTGGCCGGCAACATCACCACCGGCGAAGCCGCCGAGGCGCTGGTGAAGGCGGGCGTGGACGCGGTCAAGGTGGGCGTTGGCCCCGGTTCCATCTGCACCACGCGCCCCGTGACGGGCGTCGGCGTGCCCCAGATCACCGCCGTGAGCATGGTGGCCGAGGCCCTGCGCAAGAACGGCGTGCCACTGATCGCCGACGGCGGCATCCGTTACTCCGGCGACGTCTCGAAAGCCATCGTCGCCGGCGCCCACGCGGTGATGATCGGCGGCATGTTCGCGGGCACCGAGGAAGCGCCCGGCGAGGTGGAGCTCTACCAGGGCCGGTCCTACAAGTCCTACCGGGGCATGGGCTCTCTGGGCGCCATGCAGCGCGGCTCCAAGGACCGCTATTTCCAGGACACCTCCGAGCCCGAGAAGCTGGTGCCCGAGGGCATCGAGGGACGGGTGCCCTACAAGGGCAGCCTGCACACGGTCATTCACCAGCTCGTCGGCGGGCTGCGCGCCAGCATGGGCTACTGCGGCTGCGCCACCATCGACGAAATGCGCGAGAAGCCGAAATTCGTCCGGGTGACCAACGCTGGCGTCAAGGAAAGCCACGTCCACGACGTGACCATCACCAAGGAAGCGCCGAATTACCGCATTGACTGACGACATCCACGCCCACCGTGTCCTGATCCTGGATTTCGGTTCCCAGTGGACCCAGCTCATCGCGCGCCGGGTGCGCGAGATCGGCGTTTACTGCGAGATCCATCCCGCCGACATGACGGAGGCGGCGATACGCGAGTTCGCGCCCCGGGGCATCATCCTGTCCGGCGGCCCGGAGTCGGTGAGCGGAGACGTCAATCCCAAGTCACCGCCCGTCGTCTTCGAGCTGGGCGTGCCCGTACTGGGCATCTGCTACGGCATGCAGGACATGGCCGCGCAGCTCGGCGGCCGCGTGGACATGGGTCACCACCGGGAATTCGGCCAGTCAAAGATTTCCGTGACGCACGCCTCCCGGCTGCTGGACGACGTGGAGGACCACGTGGCCGACGACGGCACGGTAATGCTCGACGTGCTCATGAGTCACGGCGACTCGGTAACCGAACTGCCGCCGGGCTTCGAGCTGGTGGGACGTTCCAGCGGCGCCCCCATCGCCGCCATGGCCGACGATGATCGCGGTTTCTACGGCGTCCAGTTCCACCCGGAGGTCACCCACACCCGCCAGGGCCGGCGCATCCTGGAGCGCTTCGTGCTGGAGATCTGCGGCTGCCAGGCGCTCTGGACCCCGGGCAACATCATCGAGGAGAGCATCACGGCGGTGCGCGAGCGCGTGGGCGACGGGCACGTGCTGCTGGGGCTTTCCGGCGGCGTAGACTCCTCGGTGGTGGCCGCGTTGCTGCACGAGGCCTTGGGGAACCAGCTCACCTGCGTGTTCGTGGACACGGGGCTGCTCAGGGAAGGCGAGGGCGACCAGGTGATGGCGACCTTTGCCCGCCACATGGGCATCAAGGTCATCCGCGTGGACGCCGAGGAGCGTTTCCTGGCGGCGCTTAAGGGCGTCACCGACCCGGAAGAAAAACGCAAGATCATCGGCGGGGTGTTCATCGAGATTTTCGACGAGGAGGCCGGCAAGCTGAGCGGCGTGGAATGGCTCGCCCAGGGCACCATCTACCCGGACGTGATCGAGTCCGCCGCGGCCGGCAAGGGCAAGGCCCACGTGATCAAGTCCCACCACAACGTGGGCGGGCTGCCGGAAACCATGAACCTGGAACTCATCGAGCCGCTGCGCGAGCTCTTCAAGGACGAGGTTCGACGCATCGGCGTGGAACTGGGCCTGCCATCGGACATGGTGTATCGCCATCCGTTCCCGGGACCCGGCCTGGGGGTTCGCATCCTGGGGGAGGTGCGCAAGGAATTCGCCGACCTGTTGCGCCGGGCCGACGCCATCTTCATCGAGGAACTGCGCGAGGCCGGCCTCTACGACAAGGTCAGCCAGGCCTTCGCGGTGTTCCTGCCGGTGCGCTCGGTGGGCGTGATGGGCGACGGGCGCCGCTACGACTGGGTGGTGGCCCTGCGCGCGGTGGAGACCACCGACTTCATGACCGCCCACTGGGCCCACCTGCCCTACGACATCCTGGACCACATCTCTCGGCGGATCATCAACGAGATCCCGGGCATCTCGCGCGTGGTCTATGACATTTCCGGCAAGCCGCCGGCCACCATCGAGTGGGAATGACGGTGGGTCGTGATGGGATGGTTCGACTGGTCGCCTCGACAGGCTCGGCGACCGCTCACCACGAACGGCATCTGTAACCCGTTCGTCCTGAGCCGATTTCGAGCCGGCCGAGAAATCGAGTCGAAGGAAGCCGATTTCGAGCCCTTCGACAAGCTCAGGACAGGCCTGCCGAGAAATCGAGTCGAAGGAAGCCGATTTCGAGCCCTTCGACAAGCTCGGGACAGGCTCTGTCGTGGTATAGGATCGCAAGGCGGATGGTCGTTATGGAATGGTTCGACTGGTCGCCTCGACAAGCTCGGC
>Ga0209918_1000214_pt1 | contig 42860 bp, 40 predicted proteins | sample SalPonD_shore_MG_FD_185712 | JGI IMG/M metagenome (GOLD analysis project Ga0209918, IMG submission 185712) | Salt pond soil microbial communities from South San Francisco under conditions of wetland restoration - Salt Pond MetaG... | ecosystem: Environmental > Aquatic > Marine > Intertidal zone... | reverse complement strand
ACTACACCAGCGAGGGCGTGGCGACCACGTCGGCGGACCGGTTCCACGCGGCGGGCGATACCGGCTCCGGAGTCCGCATCGCGGTGCTGGACATCGGATTCTCCGGCTATTCCGGGCTCATCGGCAGTGAGCTGCCCTCGGGCGTGCAGGTCAAGAACTTCAACGGCGAGGGTTTCGAGACCACCCCCCACGGCACGGCGGTGGCCGAGGCGCTGCACGACCAGGCGCCCGGCGCGGAACTCGCCCTGGTGGCCTTCCGGACCGACGTGGAATTCGCCCAGGCCGTCGACTGGATTCTCGCCCAGCGTCCGCGCTTCGACATTGTCAACGCTTCCATCGGGTTCGACAACGTTGGCCCGCTGGACGGCACGAGCTCGATCACCCGCACCGCCGACCGGTTGCTGGACGAGGGCAACATTCTGATGGTCGCTTCCGCCGGCAACGAGCGGCAGGATTACTACAGCGCCCGGTTCCACGATCCGGACGACGACGGCTGGCACAACTTCGCCGATAACGACGAGACGCTCGACGTGACACTCAATTCCGGCGAACTTGTGGACCTGATCCTCAACTGGGACGACTGGGGCGAGACCCCGGACAGGCCGGCGGCCACCGAGGACTACGACCTTTACGTCTGGTGTCCCGGGACCGAAGGCATGGACCCCGCGGACGCCTGCCTGTCCTCGGCAGCGCGCCAGGATGGCGAGACCTTCGACCGGCCGCTGGAGCGCCTCAAGCAGGACGCGCCGGCGAGCGGCGGCTTCCGCGTTGGCATACGGCGCCATTCGGGCGCGGGTGACAACCTGCTCAGACTGTCCATCCTCGGGCCCGGTGTCGGCGGCAAGCTGGAGTATTCCAACCCGCACTCGACCCTGACCCTGCCCGCCGACGGCGAGAGCGTGCTCGCCGCCGGCGCCTACGAGTTCGACGATCCGACCAGGGACTTCAACGTGCTGGCCGACCCGGATAAGGCCGGGTTCAAGATCACCGACTGGCAGGCCGACCTGCCACCCGAGTCGTATTCATCCATGGGTCCAACCTGGGACGGTCGCATCAAGCCCGACCTGTCCGGCCCGGACTGCGTGAGCACCACCACCTTCGGTCCGCTGGGCTTTTGCGGTACCTCGGCGGCGGCGCCCCACGTGTCCGGGGCCGCGGCGCTGCTCAAGGCCGAGGCGCCATCGCGCAGCGGCCACGCGCTCAAGCGCATCCTCATCGCCAGCGCGGAGGACGTGCTGCCCCGCGGCGCGGACAACGCACACGGCGCCGGTCGCCTCTCGCTGGATGCCGCCGCCGACAAGCCCGGTCTCACCGCGCGCTCCGGGCTCTGGAACAATTCCAGACAGGTCGGCCACGGCTTCTTCCTCGAGGTCCGTGGCAACACGCTGGTGGCGGCGTGGTATGTCTATGATGCCCAGGGCGATCCCTATTGGGTGCTCTCCTCCGGCCCCATGGCCGGCGAGAACGACTACAGCGGCCCCGTCTACACCTATCGCGGCCCCCGGGGCATCGGCTCGCCGCTGTCGTCGTATTTCGACGCCGCGGGCACGACCCGGGACGCGGAGCGCATCGGCACGCTGAACATTCACTTCACCGGGGACGCGACGGCCGACGTGTCCGTGCACCTGCGCGGCGACGAACTGATCGGGGCCTCGGACTACCAGGTGCAGGTGAAGCAGTTCCTGACCTCGCCGCCCGCGTCCAGCTCCGGGTTGAGCTACGCCTCCCCGTACAGCGGCCTGTGGCAGTTGCCGGACCAGAACGGTCACGGTTTCTTCATAAACCGACAGGCATACATCCATTCGCCCGACGTGCTGGAATATCCCACCGACGACCTGATCGTGAGCTGGTTCGGGTACGACGCCGCGGGGAATCCCTTCTGGCTGCTGGGCTCGGGCCCAATGGACGGCGCCAAGTCCTTTTTCGAGGCCGGGAAGAGTATCGGCGAGCGCCTGTTCAACAAGTACGCGGGCCCGGAGCTAGATGGCACGGAGCCGCTGGACGAGCTTTTCGACATCATCGGGCGCTCGGTGAACGCGACCCGGTCCGGGAACTTCAGCCTGCACTTCCTCTCGCCCGAACGCGCCGAACTCCACTTCCGGCACGACGGCATTGACGAGACGCTGGAAGTCAGGCGACTGGCGTTCTGATGGCCGTCAGTCGTCCGCGGGAGGCTCCCCGTCGGCCGCCCGGGCTCCCTCGGAGCCCGCCGGCGTGGCCACCAGGACCTCCAGGAAGCGGCGATTGGAAAGCAGCCAGATGATGATCGGCGTGACGGCCGGAAAGATCAGGTAACCGAACTGGTAGCAGAACCCGACCACGTCCAGGTTGAGCCCGGCGGCCCTGATGGCCTGCTCCCCCCCGGGGCCCAGTTCGAAGCCCACGGTCTTGAGCACTTCCCAGGAAACGCCCCATACCTGCACGGGCACCAGGACCAGATACCCCAAAACGATCTGCAGCGCGCGCCGCCGGCCGCTGGTAGGCGTGGCCATCACCAGACCCGCCAGCAACGGGAACCCGTAGGCGTAGATCATCGGGTTGAGCTGGAGCACGATCACCGGCGTTCCCTGCCCGGCGCCCGCCACCACCCGCTCCGGCGGCAGCAGGGTCTGCACCTCCAGGATGTAACCGAACTGCTGCACGTGGTCTACGATGCCCGGCACCAGGCCCGACAGCACCACGTTGGTGAGCCAGGACACCGGAAACACGATGGGGCTGGCCAGGTAGAACCACAGGAAGAAGCACAGCGGCAGCCACAGCACCGCCCCAAGGGCCATTTCCCTGATCGGACTCAGCTTCATCGGGTCAGCAGTCCCTGATTGTCGCGGCAATCCCGCGGTTGACTCCCGGGAAGTGATAGGAAAGGCCACCCCCAGGCGCGCCGCCAACGATACCAGTGTTTTGCTTAACCTCGAATGCAAAGCGCACCCTTGGACAACGGGGTACCAACGGCGGGGGTGCGGTCGGGCCTGGCCCAATACCCGGCTTTGGCTCAACTTGCCGTTTCGGAACTTTTCGAATTCTCGATGCGCAAATGCATTTACGGCCTTATCCCACCCAAACGCGGGCATTGCGGAACAGCCGCATCCAGGGCGAATCCTCGCCCCAGTCCTCGGGGCACCAGGACAACTGGACGCTGCGGAACACCCGTTCCGGATGCGGCATCAGAATGGTGGCACGACCGTCGTCGCTGGTGAGCCCGGTGATGCCACCCGGGGAACCGTTGGGATTGGCCGGGTAGCGCCGCGCCGGGCTACCGTCGTTCTCCACGTAGCGCAGCGTGATCCGGCCCTCGGCCGCGGCCTCGCCATCGGCGCCGAACGCCGCCCTTCCCTCGCCGTGCGCCACCGCCACGGGCAGCAGCGAACCGGCCATGCCCTGGAACAGGATGGATGGCGATTCCATGACCTCCACCAGCGACAGACGTGCCTCGTACTGTTCGGAGAGATTGCGCACGAAGCGCGGCCAGTGGCCGGCGCCCGGTATCCAGTCCGACAGGGCGGAGAGCATCTGGCAACCGTTGCACACGCCGAGCGTGAACGTGTCGGGACGGGCGAAGAACGCATGGAACACTTCGCCGGCGCGTTCGTTGAAGCGGATCGCCGCCGCCCAGCCACGCCCGCCGCCCAGCACGTCGCCGTAGGAGAATCCGCCACAGGCGGCAAGGCCCCGGCAGTCGCGCAGGTCCCGGCGCCCGGCGAGGATGTCGGTCATGTGAACGTCCAGGGCCTCGAAACCGGCCCGGTCCAGGGCCGCGGCCATTTCCAGCTGCCCGTTGACGCCCTGCTCGCGCAGTACCGCGACCCGCGGGCGCGTCCCACGGCGGATGAACGGGGCCGCCACGTCCTCCTGGGGATTGAAGGTGAGCCGCGGACTCAGTCCCGGATCCCGCTGGTCCACCCGCTCGAGCTCCTGGTCGGCGCAGTCCGGGTTGTCCCTGAGCGCCTGCATGTGATTGCTGGTTTCCTGCCACGCACGCTGAAACTCGGCGCGCCCGGCTTCCAGCACCGTCCGTTCGCCGCGGCGGAAACGCAGGCGCTCGTCCGCGGCCGGCGTGCCCAGCCGGTACGTGTGCTCGCCCAGTCCGGCGGCTTCCATGGCAGCGAGAAAGGCGCCCTCGTTCTCGGCGCGCGCCTGGACCACCGCGCCCAACTCCTCGCTGAACAGCGCGCGCAGCGGATCGCCGCCCAGGGGCGCCAGGTCCACGTCGAACCCGCAGCGGCCGGCGAAGGCCATCTCGCACAGGGTTGCGAACAGGCCGCCGTCGGAGCGGTCGTGATAGGCGTCCACCAGGCCCTCGTCCGCCACGGAACGAAACGCCTCGAAAAAGGCGCGCACCAGCCCGGGGTCGTCCACGTCCGGCGGCTCGCCGCCGGACAGGCCGAATACCTGGGCCAGCGCGGAACCGCCCATGCGGTGGCGGCCGCCGCCCAGGTCCACCAGGAACAGCGCCGACTCGCCGTGATCGGTGCGCATCTGCGGCGTCAGCGACAGCCGCGCGTCGCTCGCCGGGGCGAAGCCGGACACGATCAGCGACACCGGGGCAATCATCCGGCGCTCGCCCCCGGGCTCGCGCCAGACCGTCTTCATGGAAAGCGAGTCCTTGCCCACGGGAATGGCCACGCCGAGCTGCTGGCAGAGCACGCTGACGGCCTTCACAGTGTCGTAGAGGGCCGCGTCCTGGCCCGGCTCGCCGCAGGCCGCCATCCAGTTCGCGGAAAGCTTCACGTCGCCCAGGCGGGCCACCGGGGCCGCGGCGATGTTGGTAAGCGCCTCGCCCACCGCCATGCGCCCGGACGCCGGCGCGTCCAGCACCGCCAGCGGCGTGCGTTCACCCATGGCCATGGCCTCGCCGGCCCAGCCACGGTAATCGGCCAGGGTCACGGCGCAGTCCGCCACCGGCACCTGCCAGGGGCCCACCATCTGGTCGCGGGCGGACAGACCGCCCACGGTGCGGTCGCCGATGGTGATCAGGAAGCCCTTGGCGGCCACCGCCGGCAGGCGGAGCACGCGCCGGGCGGCGGTCCCGGGATCCACCCCCGACAGGTCCAGGTCCGTGGCGCGGGCCGGCATGCTCTTCACCTCGCGCCGCATGCTCGGCGGCTTGCCGAACAGTACCGACATGGGCATGTCGATGGGGTCCTCGCCATGATGGGCGTCGGTGAGACGGAGCCGGGGCTCCCCGGTGGCATGTCCCACCACCGCCCATGGGCAGCGCTCGCGGCGGCAGAGTTCCTCGAAGCGCTCCAGGCGCTCCGGGCGCACGGCGATCACGTAACGCTCCTGGGCCTCGTTGCACCAGATCTGCATGGGCGACATGCCCGGATCGGCGCAGGGAATGCGGCGCAATTCCACCTCGCCGCCGCGGCCGGCGTCCTCCAGGATCTCGGGAATGGCGTTCGACAGGCCGCCGGCGCCCACATCGTGGATGGACGCGATGGGATTGCCGTCGCCCATCGCCCAGCAGTGATCGATGACGGACTGGCAGCGCCGCTGCATTTCCGGGTTGTCGCGCTGCACGGAGGCGAAGTCCAGTGCCTGGTCGCTCTCCCCGGAAGCCATGGACGAGGCGGCGCCCCCGCCCAGGCCAATGAGCATGGCCGGCCCGCCCAGCACCACCAGCGGGTAGCCCTTGTCCGCGGGCTGCTTTTCCACGTGGTGGGGCCTGACGTTGCCCATGCCGCCGGCGATCATGATGGGCTTGTGGTAGCCGTAGAGCGTGTCGCCGTGCTGCTGCTCGAAGGTGCGAAAGTAACCGCCCAGCGCGGGGCGGCCGAACTCGTTGTTGAATCCGGCGGCGCCGATGGGCCCCTCGAGCATGATGTCGAGCGCCGGGGCAATGCGCGCAGGCCTGCCGACGCTTCCCTCCCAGGGCCGCGGCAGGTCGGGGATGTGCAGGTTGGAAACGGTGAAACCGGTCAACCCCGCCTTGGGGCGAGCGCCGCGGCCGGTGGCCGCCTCGTCGCGAATCTCCCCGCCCGCGCCCGTGGACGCGCCGGGATGCGGCGAGATCGCCGTGGGGTGATTGTGGGTCTCCACCTTGATGGCGATGTTGACCGGCTCTTCGCTGTGCACGTAGCGCCAAGAGCCCGGCTCGGCGTAGAAACGCGCGGCGCGCTGGCCCGCTATCACCGCCGCGTTGTCGTGGTAGGCGGACAGCGTGCCCTGCGGGCTGGCCTCGTGGGTCGCCTTGATCATGTCGAAGAGCGAGCGCGGCTGCGGCTCGCCGTCGATCACCCAGTCGGCGCGGAAGATCTTGTGGCGGCAGTGCTCGGAATTCGCCTGGGCGAACATCATCAGTTCGGCATCCGTGGGGTTGCGTCCCAGGCGGGTGAATTCCGCCAGCAGGTAGTCGATCTCGTCCCCGGACAGGGCCAGGCCCCACTCGGTATTGGCTTGTTCCAGCGCCACTCGGCCGCTGCCAATCAGGTCGGCGTGCCCCACGGGGGCGGGACGCCGGGGGAGGAACAGGGCGGCCGCCGCGGATGGCTCGCCCAGCACGGATTCGGTCATGCGATCGTGCAAAAGCCCCGCGACCCTGTTGCGCACCTGCCGGTTGGGGGTCAGCCCGGGCAGGCGCCAGGCGACGCCCCGCTCCACGCGGCGCACGCCCTCAACGCCGCACAACAGGACGATGTCCGTGGCCTTGCTCGACCAGGGGGAGATGGTGCCCACCCGCGGCACCACCAGCAGCCGGTCCGGGGCCGCCGATGGCGGCGGCTCGTTGGTAGCCTGAAGCAGGCGCTCCAGCCTGGCCTGGTGCTCCGCCCGGACGTCGCCGCTGGTCTCGACGAAATAGACGAATCGCGCCTCCAGGTCACTGACGTCGGGCGCCAGCCGCTTGATCTCGGCGAGACGCTTTTTCAGGCGAAACGGGGAATGCGCTTGGCGTCCGGAAAGGCAAAGCATCGTGGCGGCGACGTCTGGTACCTCTGGTCGGTGCTTGCGCGGCCCCGACGGCCGCCTCGGGCGCTCTCGGGGCCTCGGGAAGCCCGGCATGATACTGGAATCCCGGATACCGGACCACCGGCCAAAGCCGCATTGTTCCGGTGGATCGGTCAGAGCTGCGGCGGAACCTGTCGAGAACGCCATGGATACATCCCTGTAGGCTCCGGTGAAAACGTCCTGTTTTCAACGGTCTCGCCAGGTCCCGCCGCACCCCCGCCCGAGTAGCGCGTGACATAACGGGTGTCGGAGGCCCGGCGGCGCGCCCGGAGTCCCGCGATGAACCACGAAAAAGCCCCGCCGGAGCGGGGCTTTTGGATCCTGTGCCGTTTGACCGCGTCTAGCGCGAGCTGCCCCCGGCGGCCGCCTTGTCGGTCGGCGCGCCGTCGGCGGCGGCGATCTGGTCCAGGCGCTTGGACAGCGCGTCCGGCGGCATGTAGCCGGGGAGCATGGTGCCGTCGGAGGCGATGATGGCGGGCGTGCCGTTGATGCCCACCTTCTGGCCGAGCATGAATTCATCCTTGACCGGGTTCTCGCAGCTCTTCGGGTTCGGCTCGTTGCCCTGCTTGGCGTTGGTCAGGGCCTCCTTGGGATCGTCGGCGCACCAGACCGAGACGGCCTTTTCGTAGGAATGCGAGTCCAGGCCGGCGCGCGGAAACGCCAGGTAATGGACCGCTATACCCAGTTTGTTGTATTCATCGATCTGGGAGTGGAAGCGGCGGCAGTACGGGCAGTCGATATCCGTGAAAACCGTGACCTCGTGACGGATCTTGTCCTTGGGCGGGGCGAAGGTGATCTCGTCCGCGGGATCCACCTTGGCAAGCGTCGCCCGGCGCAGATCGGCCCGGGCGCTCTCGGTGATGTCCTCGCGCTTCTGGGTGTCGTACACGCTACCCTGGACCAGGTAGCGCCCGTCGCCGGTCATGTAAACCACCTGCGTGCCCATTGTCACCTGGTACAGGCCGGGAACGGGTGAAGGTTGGATGTCGGTCACTTCCATGTTCGGAGCCAGCGCGTTGATGGCCTGCCGGATTGCCGCCGGATCCTCGTCCGCCGCGGCGGCCGTGCCGGCAAGGAACAGGAAGGTGCTGAACAGTACCGCAATACGCATTGCCTTGACTCCGGAATTCTCTGGATCTCGTGCTATTGGACCGGCGGGGCCGGCGGAAGGTTTCACCGCTGGAATCACCGGTTTGGCGGGCGGGATCAACCCCGCGGGTGGTGTTCCTCGTGCAGGCGCTTGAGTCCCTCGCGCGCGACCTGAGTATAGATCTGGGTGGTGGTCAAGTCACGGTGACCCAGCAGCATCTGGACCACGCGCAGATCAGCGCCGCGATTGAGCAGATGAGTGGCGAAGGAGTGCCGCAGGACGTGCGGCGAGAGCGGCTTGTCGATTCCCGTGGCGCGGGCGTAGCGCCGGATCACGTACCAGAAGGCCTGCCGGGTCATGCCATGGCGGCGCCGGGTGACGAACAACGCGTCGCTGGTGCCGCCATTCAGGAGCTCCGGTCTGGCTTCCTCCTGGTAACGCTCGAGCCAGTGCTGGGCCTCGTCCCCCAGCGGTACCAGCCGTTCCCGGTCTCCCTTGCCGACGATGCGCACCAGTCCCTGACGCAGGCCCACCTGGTCGCAACGCAGCCCCACCAGCTCGGACACCCTCAGGCCCGTCGCGTAAAGCACCTCGAGCATCGCCCGGTCCCTGAGCCCCAGCGGCGTCCCGGTATCGGGCGACTCCATCAGGTTGCTCACCTCGGTTTCCGTGAGCGCCTTGGGCAACGGGCGGTTGAGCTTGGGATTGTCGATCCGCGCCACCGGGTCCTCGGCGACCAGGCCCTGCTTGAGCAGGTAGCGGTAGAAACGCCGGATGCTGGAGAGCTTGCGGGCGGCGGTACGTGACTTCATCCCGCTGCTCACCTGCCGCGCCAGGTAACCCAGCAGGTCGGCGCGGCTGGCGGCGTCGAGCCGCGTGCCCTGTGACTTGAGATAAACCGACAGGCCCACCAGGTCGGAACGGTAGGCCTTCAGGGTATTGCCGGACAGTCCCCGTTCCGCCCAGCAGGCGTCAAGGAAGGACTCGATCAACGAATCCGGCGCGGCCGCGGGACCGCCATTGTCGCGTGCCGGTGCGGCCACGGTCCCGCTCAACGCAAACGACCCCGGCGATGGGCCGGGGTCGTCAAGTTGCGAAGATCAGTCATTTGCCTACATGGACTCGGCGTTGCCGGACGCCGCGGCCTGCTGGTTGGCCTGCTCTTCCCTCTCGGCGTCCTCCACGTACTTCAGCCACTGGCCGGCGGCCTTGCGTGCGTCGTCGTAGTTCATCGCCTTGTGGAAGGCATCGCGCGCCGCGTCGTAGTTGTCCAGTTCGAACTGCGACATGCCGAGCAGGATGTAGGCGTTGCCCTCGTCCTTGATGCCACCCTTGTCCAGCGCCGCCCTCAGTGCCTCGCGGGCTTCCTTCCACTTCTCCTGGTCCACCAACAGGTAGGCGCGGCGCATATCCAGCTTGCCGTCGGTCGACAGCTTGCCGGCCCGCTTGAAGGCCTCCAGGGAGTTGTCCAGCTCATGGGCCGCGTACCAGGCATTGCCCAGCAGCTCCAGGTTCTCCTTGTCGGCCTCGATAAAGCCCTTGTCGATGCCTTCCTGGAGAATCTTGGCGCCCTCGAAGGGGATGTTGAGATAGAGATAGAGCTGGCCGAGCTGCTTCCAGTCCGAGGCCTTGTCCAGCACGCCCTTGGTATGCGCCAGCTCCAGCACCGCCAGCGCCTTCTTGTCCTTGCTGAGCTCCAGGTAGACCGACGACAGCTGGGTCCAGTACTGCTTCTTGTCGGGCCAGAGCTTGACCATCTTCTCCAACACCTGGGCTGCGGTGTCGTAGTCCTTCAGCTCGAAGTGCATCGCCAGCAGGAGCTGGTACCAGGACTCCTTCGGGGTCTTGGACAGCGAGAGGGCCTTCTTGATGTAGTCGATCGCGGTGCGGTAGTTATTCAGTTCCGCGTTGGCCGACGCCGCCAGCACATAGGCGTTGAGGTCCACCGCTTCCACCGGGACGCCGTTAAAGTAACGGTTGAGCCACTGCAGCCCGTCGTCGTACTTTTCAGTGCTGATGAGCAGCTGGGCGATGTTGTAGATCATCCCGTAGTGGGTGGGATTCGGCAGCGCGTCCAGCTCAACAGCGCGCTTGAACTGGACGATGGCCTGCGGGTAATTGTCTTCCGCCGCATAGATATGGCCCAGCGTCTGCGCCGCCACTGCCTCCTCGTAGTCGCTGCCCGCCCGGTCCACGAGCTTTTTGGCCTGCTCCTCGGCCTCACTGTACTTCTCGTCGCTGATCAGGTTCTGGACCCTCTCGAGTTGCCGGTACATCCCCTCGCTCATGGTCCCGGGCTTGACCTTGCGTTCGTACTGGACATCCCTGTTGTGCCGCTCCTCCTGCTGCTGGTCCTGATCGTTGTTGCGGTTGGTCTTCTGGGCCGCAGCATTCGCGTCTATCTGCGCCGACGCGGCGGTGGCGAACGCGAGCAGGGCCGCGGCCAGCACCGAGAGCCCAATCAAACGCCGGTTGCGATTTGCGTCGTTCATGACTTAGGCCCCGTCAAGATTGAAGTCGATGGTCTGCGTCGCCCGCATGGGTACCGGCTGGCCGTCCACGACGCGCGGCTTGAACTTCCACTTGAGGATGGCGCGAATCGCCGCCTCGTTGAAAATGCGCGGCGGCTTGGAGTCGACGACGCGGGGATCGGTGACCGAGCCGGTCTCGGTGATGGTGAACTCCACCTTCACCCAGCCTTCGATGCCCGCCAAGGCCGCGCGGCGTGGATACTGGGGCTGGATCCGTACCAGCGGGATCAGCTCGCCGGACTGGGCGCCCTGGGCGCTGATGCCTCCAAGGAACGGCCCCGATCCGCTGAACGGCACGTCCAGGTTGGGCACGTTCACGTCGGGAAGCGGGCTCACCGGCTGGTTCTGCTGCTGAACCTGCATCTTGGGCGGCGGCGGTGGCTTCTTCGGCGGTGGCGGCTCCTTGGGCTTGACCCGCTCCTTGGTCTTGAGCTCCTCGTTGAGTTCCACCTGCCGGAAGACGATATCCACGGCTCCCGAGCCCTTGTTGCTCAGCCGGTTGGTGTTCGAGACCAGGTAATGCATCAGGTAGAAGAGCGCCAGGGTGACCCCGACGGCTCCAACTGCCGATACCAGAACGCGCACGGCGCGATTCATAGCAATCACCTCCCGTTGGGCTTCGTGGCCGCAATGGAGATATTGTTCACCCCGGCCAGTTTCACCTGGTCCATGACGTCAACCAGCGTGCCGGTGGCCGACTGCTTGTCTGCAATGATCACCACGCCCGCTTCCGGGTTTTCGGCATGAGCGCGTTCCACGTTGGCCCGCACGGCGCGCACTTCGATATTGCGCTTGTTGAACCAGACCTCGCCGTTCTCGCGAATGGCGATGAGAATGCTGCCCTTCTGCTGTTTCTGCGCCGTGTTCGCCGAAGGCCGATTCACTTCCACGCCCGTTTCCTTCACGAAGGACGTGGTCACGATGAAGAAGATAAGCATGATGAAGACGACGTCGATCAACGGAGTGATGTTGATATCGGCCTCGTCCTGATGAGCGTGTCTGCGCCGCATCGATTAATACCTCGCTGTCCAATTTGACAGAAATGCCCGGAAATGATTCCGGGCGTTTCACGATTCGCTCCGGCGTCTCCGCGGCCCGCGGGTCGGTTGATTCGTCCCCGCGGCGCGTCGTGCCGGCGGCCCGACCTGCTCCCTCAAGCTCAATGGTGGGTGAGCAGGTCCTCGAGCTTCTCCGACTCGTTTTCCGCGATCACCTCGAGCCGCGTGGCGAAATACACCCCGGAAAGGGCCGCCACCATGCCAGCCATGGTGGGCACGGTGGCCTGCGACACGCCAGAGGCCATGGCGCGGGCATTGCCCGTGCCGGCAAACGCCATCACGTCGAAAACCAGCACCATGCCGTACACGGTGCCCAACAGCCCGAACAGGGGACACAGGGCCACCAGCGTCTTGATCAGGCTGATGTGGCGGTGCAAACCCTCCGAGGCCTCCGAGACCAGTCGTTCCCGGATGCGCCTGGCGTACCAGGAGGTGGTGTCGATGCGGGCGTCCCACGCAGCAACGACCTTGGCGCGCTCGCCAGGGTAGACGGCCTTGAAGTACCAGTAACGCTCGATGATGAAGGTCCACATCAGGAGCAGGGTGGCCATGATGCCGTAGAGCACCGGACCACCCAGCTCGATGAAGCTGCGGATCGACTCCAGTATGTCAGTTAGACCGGGCATGGCGCTTCTCCGCCTGCTCCGCCACGATGCCGGCCGCCTGTTCCTCGAGCACGTGGATCATGCTGCGGCTCTTGGTGGCCAGCAGCCCGTGGAGCAGGGTCATGGGAATAGCGACGATCAGGCCAAGCACGGTGGTCACCAGTGCCTTGGAGATGCCGCCGGCCATCAGCTTCGGATCGCCCGTGCCGAACAGGGTGATCTGCTGGAAGGTCTCGATCATGCCCACCACCGTACCGAGCAGACCCAGCAGCGGCGCCACCACGTAGATGATCTTGATGGTGGTCAGGCCGCGCTCCAGGGGCTCGGTCTCGCGGAGGATGGCCTCGTCAAGCTTGAGCTCGAGGGTCTCCACGTCGTCGTTCGGGTTCTGGGTATAGACCTGCATGACGCGGCCCAGCGGGTTGTTGTCGCGGGCGTCATCGTCCTTCAGCTGGCTGCTGATCTTGGCGCCCACGGCGTAGAGATAGACGAAGCGCCACAGCACCAGCAACAGGCCAATGATGCCCAGCGCGATGATCACGTAGCCCACTGAACCGCCCTGGCGGATGCGTTCGATCAGGCTCGGCGACTGCACCACCAGCGACAGGATTACACCGCGCGACGGATCCACCGCCATGGGGGCGGACTCGCCGGCCGGGGTGTTGACGAAATCCTCCGCGAGGCTCACCCAGCGGCCGGCCGGCTGGCGCGGGAGCACGGACAGGGTGCCCGGGTTGCCCTCGGCCGGCGCGTTCCACTGCAGGAACTGGCCATTCTGGTTGACGGCGGTGAACACGCCGACGCGGGTGACCGGAACATCCTCCTGGGGCACGCCCTCGGCGTTCAAAACCGGCGCCTTGAAAGTGACCACCTTGCCGTTCTGGGTGATCTGGCGCTGGATCTCGAACCAGAGCCGGCGCAGCTCCTTGATGTTGGGCAGCGCCTTGCGCTGCGCCAGGTCATGCAGGAATGCCGTGCGGCCGGGGAACTGCGCGCTGACCAGGGAATTCTCCAGGGTCCCGCCCACGTCGCCGGCCACCTGGCGCACCACGCCGAACAACTCGCCCAGGTTGCCCAGGCGTTCCTGCAGGGTGGTTTCCAGCTCGGCCAGCTTCTGTTCGTTCTGGTCGAATTCATCCTTGAGCTGGTCGCTGCGCGTCTCCAGCTGCGCCAGCTCCTGCTTGGCGTCCTTCAGCATCTGTTGCTGCTGGTTGCGCTTCTGGGCGAACTCCTGCTCGCGCTGCTTGTTGACAACGGCGTTCTGCTGGAGGCTCTGGCGAACCTTGTCCAGCAACTGGTCCAGCGACGCAGCCGCCTGCTGCTCCTGGGTGGGCTGCTGGCCGGACTGCTGCTGGTCCTGGGCGAACGCGGTGCCGCCCGCCAGCAGGGCGGAAATCAATAGGGTTGGGATCAGTTTCATCATTGTGCTTGCTCCGGTCCGGGGACGGGCAGTTTGATCAGGTCAGGCGCAACCTGCTGCTGCGCGATGCGAATGCCCTGGCTCAACGGATAGTCATACTCGTCCGGGATCGGCTCGAACTGCTTGCTCTGGTTGTTCCACCAGCCCGATTCCTCGCCATCGAGGGTCTGGTAGAAGAGCAGGGTGCGGCCGATGTGAAGGAAATTCACGGTACGGCCGCTGCCGGGCAGTTCGCTACGATAGGCATACACGTCCCGACCGTAGTTCATCTCGGTCGTGTAGGCCTCCAGGATGCGACGGTACTTCTCCGAGGTCGTCACGTCGGCGCGGTCCATCATGGCCTTCAGGTCGTTGACCCTCTGGCGCCGCTCCTGGATCAGGAAAGGCATATCGTTCTCGACGATCTTGTCCAGCATGTCGACCATGTCGATCATCAGCGGAACGATGTCTCGGTTGGTGTCCTCCAACTCGCCGAGCTGCTGATTGATCGAGTCCATTTCCTGCCGCTGGTTCTTGGTGACTCGTTCGAGCTGAGAGTTGTAGGTCTTCAGGCTCTCGATCTGGCGCAGCACCGTGCGGTACTCCGTCAGCAAGTCGGACGTCTCGTCGGCGAGCTTGTCAATTCGATTCTGCGCCTGCGCCGCGTTCTGGTTACCCTGCTCCTGTGTCTGGATCGTGGTATCCAGCACATCCTGCTGGGCTTGCACGGCGCCCATCGCCATTGCGGCTACGATGCCCGCCAGCCAGAGGACTGGGGCTCGAAACCGTTGTTTTTCATTCGACATAGATCGTTCCTACCTTGATTGACCGCGTAGCAAAATACGGACTGAAAGCCCGCGTTCTCCCCTGGGATACAGCAATGTACGAGCACACACGTACACGGGAGCAAGAATACCCCGGGGTCTGCCAAAAAGGAACCCGAGCGGGGCGCCGCAGGACGCTGCCCGGCGTAGCATATTCCTCCCCAAATTGGCCCCAAAATGGGTGTTCCCGGGAGCGACTCCCCGTGATGGCCGGCCTGTACGTCGCGCCGACACGAACATAAAACCCTAACAGCCCCATAACAGGCGAGGCAAGTGTCCATTACAAAAAAGCAACATCTCAACAGTCACGTCGGCGCGCCCGCGGCCCGCTTCGCCACGGCGTCCATGCCGCGCCGCCTGGGTGCCATGGGCTATGACGCCCTGGTGCTGCTGGCGATCTGGTTCCTGGCCACCGCGCTGGCGCTGCCATTGAACGGGGGCAAGGCGATCCCGCCCGGCAACCCCTGGTTCAGCGCCTACCTGGCGGGCTGGGCAGTATTGTATTTCTGTGGTTCCTGGCTCATCGGCGGCCAGACCATCGGCATGCGCGCCTGGCGCCTGCGGCTCATGGCCGACCGGGGCGGGCTGCCGCGCATCGCGCAGATCCTGGTCCGTTTCGCCGTCTCGCTGGTCTCCTGGCTGCCCCTGGGACTCGGCTACTGGTGGGCCCTGGGCCGCGGGGACCGTCTGTGCTGGCACGACCTCGCTTCCGGCACGCGCCCGGTGCGCCTGTCCTGAGAAGCTTCGATAGTCACCCTACGCAAAGGTACGGCGCAGGTAGAGTCCGGCCGCCAGGATGACCAGCAGCGGGGGCACCAGAGCCAGCGCCACCGGGTCCAGGTGATACACGGCACCAAAGCGCTCCAGCAGCCGGTTGAACAGGAAGAACAGCAGGCCGATCACGATGCCCACGAACAGGCGCTGGCCGAAGCCACCCTGGCGCAGGGGCCCGAACACGAACGGCAATCCAGCGATGACCAGGGCCACGACGGTGAGCGGAAAGAAAATCTTGGACCAGTAGGCCTGCTCGTAGCGGTAGGCGTTGATGCCGTTGTCCCGCAGGTAGGTCACGAAATGGGACAGCGAGCGCAGGCTCAGGTCCTTGGGATTGAGCGCCGCCACGCGCAGCAGCGCCGGATCCACCAGCTCCGGCCACGTCACCTTGCGAAATCGCTCGGTATGCGACCCCCCCTCGCTGAACTCGGTGCGCCTGAGGCGCGTCAGCGCCCAGCCGTCGTCCACCGGCTGCGCGAGCGAGGCCCGGCTCACCGCCACCAGGCGCCGTTCGGGCCCGAACTCGTAAACCGTCACGTCCGACAACGCGCCCGACTCCAGGAGGCGTCCCGCATTGACCACCAGGTCCCCCTGGCGCACCCAGAGCCCCGAGGCGCCGCCCACGCTCACGTCCCTGGCCTGGTGCGTGATGCGCAATTGCTGGGCGGCCTGCTCGCTGGCGGGCGCCACCCACTCGCCCATCAACATCACCGGCACCAGCAACAGCACGCAGGCCCCGATCACGGCGGCGCTGATGCGTCGCCGCGATACACCCGCCGAGCGGATCGCCACCAGCTCGCTGTTCACGGCCAGAGCGCCAACGCCGAGCAGCGCGCCCAGCAGCGCGGCGGTGGGGAACAGGTCGTATATGCGCCGCGGCATGGTGAGCAGCACAAAGCTCATGGCCTGCAGGGGACCGTAGTCCACCCGGCCGATGTCCGGGATTTCGCCGACGAAGGCGAACAGCCCGTCGATAAGCGCCAGCGCCAGCATGGACAGGCCGGTTCCCGTCACCGCCGCCATGCCCACGTAACGGTCGACGACCTTCATGCCGGGCTCTCCGCCGGTACCCGGCGCCGCCGGTAAAGCATCACGGCCCAACCCACCGCCAGCGCGGCGAACATCGCGTGCACCCACCACAGGCCAAGCCACGCCGGGGTCTGGCCCTGCTCGATCCAGACCCGCGCCAGGCCGAGAAGATTCACGTACGCCATGTAGATCAGCAAGCCCAGCACCAGTTTCGAATAGCGGCCTTCCCTGGGCGCCACGCGGGAGGCGGGCACCACCAGCAGAATCAGCACGATCACGGTCAGCGGCTGGGCGATCCGCCACTGCAGCTCGGCACTGGCGTAGGGGCCGTCCGAGCCGAGCAGATCCAGGCTGCCGCGTCCTTCCAGTTGCGGGGTGCTGGCATCCTGGCTGGAGCGGGGCAGTTTGATGGTATTGCGCTGGAACTCGAGCAACTGGAAGTCCGCGTGCCCGGGAACCCCGATCACGCGCTGGCCGTCCTCCAGCACCAAATAGCGCCCCCCCGTTGACTGGTCCTCGTAGTAACGCCCCGATCCGGCGCTCATCACGTCCACCTGGCCCTGCTCGTCGTTCACGATCAGCACGCGCTGGAAGCTGTCGCCGGAGCCGGTCCGGTCGCCGATGTAAACCACGCGCCCCCCGGAAAGGGTCTGGAAACGCCCGGGCAGGAGCGTACTCACCTGGGCATTGTGGGCGGCCTCGTCCTTCATGGCCTGGCCTGTGGCCGCCGCCTGGGGTGCCAGCCACAGGCAGACCACGGCGAGCAGCGCGGCGGAGGGGACGCCCAGCCACGCCAGCGCCCGGTAAAGGCGCGTCGGGCCGATGCCGCAGGCCGACATGACCACCATTTCAGAGTCCCGGTACAGTCGCCCCAGCGCCAGCATGGCGCCGAGGAACAGCGAAGCCGGCAGCAACAGGCCCAAGGTGCGCACCATCTTCAGCGCCAGCAGCGTGAAAAGAAGATTGCTCGGCAGATCGCCCGCGGCGATGTCGGCCAGGAAGCGGCCCACCAGGGAAGTGACCAGCACCAGCAGCAGCACCACCGTCACCGCGGCCCAGGCGGACAGGATTTCACGGATCAGGTAGCGCTGGATGACGGTGGGCATGTGAGCGGGTTGGCGATTCGGTAGACTAGGCGGTCGCCGCGCGGCGCGCGGCCGGCGTGCCGCGCCGGAGTTCCCGTTGCGGGATTCTATCAGCCTCGACTCGCGCGATACCGGTATCCAACGAATAAGGAGTCAGTCCATGGAGTTTTCCCTCGTTTCCGGCGCGCCGCAGGGCATCCAGACCCCCTGCCTGGTGGCCCCCGTGTTCCAGGACGCCGAGCCCGGCGGCGAGCTGCTGCAGCTCGACCGGGCATCCCGGGGACGCATCAGCGCCCTGATCGAGACCGGCGACCTGCCCGGCCGCCGCGGCCAGACCGACGTGCTCCGCGGCTTGCCGGGCATCAAGGCGGAACGCCTGCTGCTGGTGGGCATGGGCAAGCGCGGAGACTTCGACGAGAGCCGCTACCGGCAGGCCACGACCGAGGCCATGAAGCGACTCATGGGCATGGCGGTGAAGGCGGCGGCGTCCTGCCTGCCCGGGCTGGAAGTGGGCGGCCGGCCGCCGGCGTGGCGCATCCAGGTGGCCGCGCAGATCGCCGAGGAATGCGCCTACCGTTACACGGAAACCGTCAAGCCGAAGAATGGCATCCCGCAACTGGAAAGGCTGGCCTTCGCCACCGGCCGGGTTCGGCAGACCGGGCCGCTGGACGCCGCGCTGGAGCACGCGCGAATCATTTCCGCGGGACAGGCGCTGACGCGCAGGCTGGGCGATCTTCCCCCCAACATCTGCACCCCGGCGTTCCTGGCCGAGGAGGCGCGCAAGCTGGCCAAGCGCCACCCGCACGTGGAAGTGGAAATCCTGGAACGCAAGCAGCTCGAGGAAATGGGCGCCGGCGCGCTGATGGGCGTCGCCAGGGGCGGCGCCAACGAGCCGCGCCTGATCGTGTTCAAGTACCGCGGCGGGTCCGAGGACGACAGGCCGCAGGTGCTGGTGGGCAAGGGCGTGACCTTCGATTCCGGGGGCATTTCGCTCAAGCCCGGCCCGGCCATGGACGAGATGAAATACGACATGTGCGGCGGTGCCACGGTGTTCGGCGTCATGGAAAGCGTGGGGCACTGGAAGCCGGGCATCAACGTGGTGGGCATCGTCCCCGCCGTGGAGAACATGCCGGACGGCAACAGCTATCGCCCCGGCGACATCCTCACCAGCCTGTCCGGGCAGACCATCGAGATCCTGAACACCGACGCGGAAGGCCGGCTGATCCTGTGCGACGCCCTGACGTACGCGGAGCGCTTCAAGCCGGCGGCGGTGATCGACATCGCCACGCTTACCGGCGCCTGTGTCATCGCCCTGGGCCGTCACGCCTCTGGCCTGATGACCCCGCACGACGATTTCGCGGAGGAACTGCTGGCGGCCGGCGAGGAGAGCTTCGACCGCGCCTGGAGGCTGCCGCTCTGGGTGGATTACCAGCAGCAGCTCGACTCCAACTTCGCCGACATGGCGAACGTGGGCGGCAAGGAGGCCGGCGCCATCACCGCCGGCTGTTTCCTGTGGCGGTTCGCGAAGGACTACCGCTGGGCGCACCTGGACATCGCCGGCACGGCATGGCTCACCGGCAAGGAAAAGGGCGCTACCGGGCGGCCGGTGCCGTTGCTGGTGCAATACCTGATGGACCGGGCCGGCTGACGGTCGGCCCGTGGCGTTCCGGGAGGAACCGGCCTTGCGCGTGGACTTCTACGTGGTGGAGCGCGGTGACGCGGACACGGTGGCCTGCCGCCTGGCTGACAAGGCGTTCGGGCAGGGGTTGCGCGTGTTCATCCGCACCGGCGACCCGGAACGCACCCGGCGCCTGGACGACCTGCTCTGGACCTTTCACGGCCAGAGCTTCGTGCCCCACGCCCCGCAGGAGAATGCCGGTCCGGAGATGCCCGTGGTGCTGGGCGAGCAGGCGCCCGACGGGGCCGTGGACCTGGTCATCAACCTTGCGGACCGTCCGCCGGAATCGCCGCACCGATACCAGCGCGTCGCCGAGGTCGTCGGCCCCGCGGCCGACGACAGGCGTGCCGCCCGCGAACGCTTCCGTTACTATCGGGACGAGCTGGGCCGGGAACCGGAAACCCACCGAATCCGATCATGAGCAACGATCCCGACGACCAGGAAGTGCCCTCCCTCACCGACCTGGTGATCCCCGGTGACCAGGCCGAGGGGCGCGGCATGATCTGGTCCCGCGAGCGGCGCGTATTCGACGCCGAGCGCCGCAACCGGCTTCTGGTGCCCGAGCAGTGGGTGGACGACGCGGTGCGCGGCGCCCTGGCGGAATACCAGGACGAGATCGTGGAAGCGGCCAAGGACGAGCTCCGGGAGAAAATGGAAGAGCTCAAGAGCCAGGAGGGCGAGTAGCCCGGGCGGCGTCCACCGTCTAAAGCGCCCGCAGTCTCTCCAGTTGCTCGTTGAGCTTGGCCAGCGCCGCGCGGTGCTCGTCGAGCCGGCGCCGCTCCTGGTCCACCACTTCCGCCGGCGCGTTGGCAACGAATTTCTCGTTGGCAAGCTTCGATTCGCTGCGCTTCACTTCCTGCTCGCGCTTGCCGATGTCCTTGCCCAGGCGCTCGATTTCCTCCTTGACGTCGATCAGCCCGGCCATGGGAATGGCCAGCTTGAGTTCGCCGGCCAGCGCCGTGGCGCAGTCGTCCAGCGCCGCGCCCGGCTCCGCCCACGCGATGGCCTCGGCGCGGGCCAGGTCGCGGATATAGCCAGCAAAGCGCTCCGCCCGGTCACGGTCCGCCGTGCCGCCACCCTGCAGGATAAGCTCGACGCGCTTCGACGGCGGCACGTCCATTTCCGAGCGGATACGCCGGACGCCGGTGATCACGGACTTGAGCCATTCCATGTGCGCCACCGCGTCGGCATCCCCGGGCGACTCGTCCGGCTCCGGCTGCGGCCGGCGCATGATGGTCTCGCCCCGGATACCGGCCAACGGCGCCACCTGTTGCCATAGCTCCTCGGTGATGAAGGGCATCAGCGGGTGCAACAGTCGGAGCTGGGCCTCGAGCACCTCCAGCAACACCTGCCTGACCGCCGCACGGTCGGTCTCCGTTTCGGCTTCCTGGAGGTCGTGCTTGGCCAGTTCCACGAACCAGTCGCAATATTCGTACCAGGCGAACTCGTAGAGCGCCTGCGCCACCAGGTCGAAGCGATACTCCGCCACGTGCCCCTGCGCGGCACGTACCACCTCGTCGAGACGCGCGCGTATCCAGGCCGCCGGCACGGTGGCTTCGCCCGCGGCCTTCCCGGGATCGTGGCCCTCGCAGTTCATGAGCACGAAGCGGGCGGCGTTCCAGAGCTTGTTGCAGAAATTCCGATAACCCTCGATGCGTCCCAGGTCGAAACGGATGTCGCGGCCGGTGGTGGCCAGCGACGCGAAGGTGAAGCGCAGGGCGTCGGCGCCGAAGGCCGGGATGCCGTCGGGGAATTCCCGCCGCGTCGCCTTTTCGATCTGCTTCTCGCGCTGGGGCTGCATCAGGCCCTCGGTACGCTTTTGCACCAGATCTTCCAGTGAGATCCCGTCAACGAGGTCGATTGGATCAAGTACATTGCCCTTCGACTTGGACATCTTCTGGCCCTGGGCATCGCGGATCAGGCCGTGCACGTAAACTTCGTGGAAAGGCACGTCGTCCATGAAGTGCAGCCCGGCCATCACCATGCGCGCCACCCAGAAGAAGATGATGTCAAAGCCGGTGACAAGCACGCTGGTGGGATAGAAGCGCTCCAGCCGCGGGGTGTCCTCCGGCCAGCCCAGGGTGGCGAAGGGCCACAGCGCCGAGGAAAACCAGGTGTCGAAGACATCCTCGTCCTGGCGCAGGGAGGCGGAAGGCGAAAGGCTCGAGGCGTGCCTTTCGCGCACCTCTTCTTCCGAGCGCCCGACGTAGACGTTGCCTGCCTCGTCGTACCAGGCCGGGATGCGATGGCCCCACCAGAGCTGGCGCGAGATGCACCAGTCCTGGATGTTCTCGAGCCACTGGTAATAGGTCTTGTCCCAGTTCGCCGGCACGAAGCGGATGCGCCCTTCGCGCACCGCGGCCACCGCGCGCTCGGCCAGCGGCTTCGCGCGAACGAACCACTGGTCGGTGAGGTACGGTTCCAGCACCGCGCCGGACCGGTCGCCACGCGGCACGGTGAGCCGGTGGTTCTCGGTGCTTTCCAGCAGGCCCAGGCTGTCCAGCTCGGCCACCACGCGCTTTCTCGCCTCGAAACGGTCCAGGCCCCGGAAAGCCTCCGGCGCGTTGTCGTTGATCGCCGCCCGGGGCGTGAAAATGTTGATGGGCTCGAAGTCGTGGCGCCTGCCCACCTCGTAGTCGTTGAAATCGTGGGCCGGGGTGATTTTCACGCAGCCGGTGCCAAACTCCGGGTCCACGTACTCGTCGGCGATAACGGGGATCTCCCGGCCGGTGAGCGGCAGCTCCAGGGTCTTGCCCACCAGGTTCGCGTAGCGCGCATCATCCGGGTGCACCGCCACCGCCACGTCGCCCAGCATGGTCTCGGGACGCGTGGTGGCCACGCTGACGTGACCTTGCCCGTCGGTGCGCGGATAGCGGATGTGCCACAGATGGCCCTGCTCCTCGTGGTTTTCCACCTCCAGGTCGGAGAGCGCGGTGAGCAGCACCGGGTCCCAGTTCACCAGCCGCTTGCCGCGGTAGATCAGCCCGTCCTCATGGAGCCGGACGAAGTGCTCCGTGACCGCGCGCGAGTAATCTTCATCCATGGTGAAGCGGGCGCTGGCCCAGTCCAGCGACGCGCCCAGCCGGCGCAACTGGTCGTCGATGAAGCCGCCGGAACGCTCCTTCCATTCCCAGACCCGCTCGACGAAGGCTTCCCTGCCCAGCTCATCGCGGCTGGTGCCCTCGGCGGCGAGTTGCCTCTCCACGACCATCTGGGTGGCGATGCCGGCATGGTCCGTGCCGCCCTGCCACAGCGTGTCACGCCCGCGCATGCGGTGGTAGCGGATCAGCGCGTCCATGATGGTGTCCTGGAAGGCATGCCCCATGTGCAAGCGTCCGGTGACGTTGGGCGGCGGCAGCATGATGCAGTACGGGTCGCCCGGGCCGGAAGGCGCGAAACACTCCAGGCGTTCCCACTCGTCGTACCAGCGGCCTTCCACGGCCTTGGGGTCGTAGCTCTTCTCGATCGGCATTGCGCGCAGGATTGTAAGTCGCGAACTGTAGCGGGCAATTGTGCCCGATTTCGGCACCCTTAGTTAGGTTCATCTCGGAATTCCGGGCGTCGCGGCGGGTGACCGCGCGGACCACGGGCGGGGGTGCGGCTCTGCCCATTCCATCCGGGAAAGTCCAGCTTGATGCCCCGAAATGCTTCGATGATCCTTGGTTTAACGGCGGGCCGCGTCCCGGCCGGCGGCCTCCTCCGGGCCGCGCTTGGCGATGATTTCCCGGGCGTGGCTGCCGGTCATCAGCAAAAACACCGGCAGGCCGGCGATCAGGGTGAAGTACAGCGTGGCGAATCGCCAAAGCAACAGCGTGGACGCGGCGACGCCCGCGGACAGGTAGGTGCGCATCACCGCCGTATAACCCAGCTCGACTCCGCCGCCGCCGCCCGGCAACAGGGTGAGCTGGCCGGCCACCAGCACCAGCAACTGGACCAGGAACAGGTAGGCGAAGTCGCCTTCCAGGCCCAGGTAGGCGAACAGCACCGGCAGCACCGAGTACCGGGGCACCCAGTAGCAGACGCTTAGCAGGTAGAGGATCAGCAGCCGGACGGGGCCCATGGTGATCAGGATGCGCACGCTTCGCCGGAAACGGATGATGAACCGGGCCAGCCGGTAGCGCGCCCGGTGCAGCCGCGGCAGCCGGTTGATCAGCCGCCCCAGGAACAGGACGACCCTGCGGTAGTGGCCCAGCAACCAGATCAGGAACCACAGCCCGATCAGCACCAGCAAGGCCACCAGCAGCGCCACGCCGATAGACTGGCGATTGCCGATGTCGAGCGCGTGCAGGAGCAGCGCCAGCGGCACCGCGGTGGCGAAGAACACCAGGTCGGTGGACTGGTCCACGGCCTGGATCGCCAGGGCCTCGTCCACGCTCAAACCCTGGCGCGTGAGCAGGAACAAATAAGTGCCGGGCCCGCCGGTGCCGCCGGGGGTGGCGGCGTGGCCGAACTCCGCCGCCACGGTGGTGCCAAGCGCCTGGTGGGGCTTGAGCCCGCGGCCCAGGACCCGCGCCAGGAAGTGGATCCGGGTAGCCTGCACCGACCACGACACCACCATCAACCCGATCAGGGTGCCCATGGCCCACCAGGACAGTTGCCCGAAAGCCTGGAGCGCCTCCCAGCCGCCGGCGTAGAAGGGCACACTCAGGCTCAGGATCAGGCTGAGCGCTATGAGGAACTGCCAGGGCTTCATCAGACCGGGTCGAGGTCGGCGACGTCTGGGGAAAGGCCCAGGCTCAGGCTCATGATGATGGCGTCCTCCCGGTCCTCGTCCGCCGGGTAGTACCTCGGCCGGCGGCCCACTTCCAGGAACCCGGCTCGCTCGTAGAGACGGCGCGCGGCCACGTTCGACGGGCGGACCTCCAGGAAGACCCCCTGGGCGCGGTGATAGCGCGCCAGGAAAACCAGGCGGTCCAGCAGCGCGCGTCCCACGCCCCTGCCCTGCCATTCCGGCGCCACGCACAGGTTGAGGATGTGCGCCTCCCCGGAGGCCACGGAGAGGATCGCGTAACCGGCCACGAGCCCGTCCACCTCGGCGAGCCAGCAGCTGTAGCCCACGCGCAGGCAGTCCCGGAAGATGGTGGCGCTCCAGGGGAACGGGTAGGCCTTGCGCTCGATGGACGCCACCAGCGACAGGTCGCGTTCGGTCATCGGTCGCAGCGTGGGTCTTGCACGGGCCAGTACCGCGCTCATGCCGCTTCCTCCGACACCACCCGGCGCGCGAAGCACAGGTCTTCCCACGCCTTGCGTTTCTGCTGCGGGGAACGCAACAGGTAGGCGGGATGATAGGTAACCACCACCGGGGTGCCGGTGTCCGCCACCTGGTAGACGCGGCCCCGCATTCGTCCCAGCGTCGAGTCCACGCCCAGCAGGTTCTGCGCGGCCACGCGTCCCACGGCCAGGATCAGCCGGGGCTGGACCAACTCGATCTGGCGGCGCAGGTAGGGGAAACAGGCGGCCACTTCCTCGGGGCGCGGCTCGCGATTGTTCGGCGGCCGGCATTTCACGATGTTCGCGATGTAGACCTGCTCGCGCGAGAGACCCACGGCGCGCAGCATGTTGTTCAACAGCCGCCCCGCCGGGCCGACGAAGGGCTCGCCCTGGAGATCTTCCTGCTCGCCCGGTCCCTCGCCCACGATCATCCACTCCGCGTACGGGTCGCCCACGCCGAACACCGTCCGCTTGCGATTCTCGCACAGGCCGCACTGGGTGCACGCCGCCACCTGGTCCGCCAGGCGGGCCAGCTCCCCCGCGCGGTCCTCGTCCCCGGCGGTCGCCTGGTCAGCGCCGGCACGAAGCGGGTCCGGCGCGCCCCGGCGGACCCATCGGGTGATGCCCATGGCGTCGAGGTAGGCGGCGCTATTGGCCATCCACCGTCTCCCGGTCGCGGCGCGTGCGCCGCTGGATGCGGGCGCTCAGGCGCCGGCGCCGCCCGGCCAGGGTGATGACCGGCCCCGACAGCATGTAACCAAGTGCCAGGATGCAGAGCACGATGGGCGTGTCCAGCGCCAGCAGCACGAAGACCAGGAGCAGCGCGAGTATGCGCACGAAAGGCACCGGCTCGCGCACCGGCCAGGTCTTGAAGCTGATGTAGCGGATCTTGCTGACCATCAGCAGCGCCGCCGCGAGCACCAGCACCAGTACCGGGATCGCGGCCTCGCCGCGGGCCAGCCCGTAGTCCTCGGAAACCCAGATCAGCGACACCGTGAGCCCGGCCGCCGCCGGGCTGGCCAGGCCCTGGAAATAGCGCTTGTCGGCGACGCCGGCCTGGGTGTTGAAACGCGCCAGGCGCAGGGCCGCGCAGGCGGCATAGACAAACGCCACCAGCCAGCACAGCTTGCCCCAGAACGGGCCCAGCGGCGCCAGCGCCGGCAGCGTCCAAAGGTAGGTCAGCAGCGCCGGGGCCAGTCCGAATGAAATCAGGTCCGCCAGGCTGTCGTACTGGACGCCGAAATCGCTCTGCGTGTGGGTGAGCCGGGCGATCCGCCCATCCAGCCCGTCCAGCAGGCCCGCCACCAGCACGGCCACGGCCGCGCGGGTGAAATGCCCGTCCACGCCGGCCACGATGGCGTAGAAGCCGGCGAACAGCGAGGCCGTGGTAAACAGGTTGGGCAGGATGTATATGCCCTTGATGGGACGGCGCGGTTCCATTTCCCGGTGTCGGTGTCGGCCGGAGCACAGGTTATCGTAGGAGCGCCCCCGGGCGCGACCATGCGAAGGCCGGGAGGCCGGTCGGGTAACGGGCCCGCGGGAGCGGCCCCGGATCCGTTTCCGGGGCAGGCGTCTTGCCGCGAACCGCGCTCTTCAATCGGCTTCCGCGAGCCGTTCCTTCAGGAACTCCACGATCCCGTCACGAGCCACGTCCCGCGAGCTCGTCTCGCGCCGACCCTGGTACTCCACGGTGCCCGCGTCCAGGCCGCGGTCCGCCATGACCACGCGATGGGGAATGCCGATCAGCTCCTGCTCCGCGAACATCACGCCGGGGCGTTGCCGGCGGTCGTCCAGGAACACGTCGATGCCGGCGTCGGTGAGTTCGGCGTAGAGCGCGTCCACGGCCTCGCGCAGGCGCTGGGACTTGTGCATGTTGATGGGCAGCAACGCCACCTGGAACGGCGCCATGGCGGCCGGCCAGATGATGCCCCGGTCGTCGAAGTTCTGCTCGATGGCCGCCGCCACGATGCGCGACACGCCGATGCCGTAACAGCCCATCCAGAGCGGCACCGACCTGCCGTCCTCCCCCTGCACCACGGCATTCATGGACTCGGAATACTTGGTGCCGAGCTGGAACACGTGGCCCACCTCGATGCCCCGGGCGATCTCCAGCGCGCCCTTGCCGTCAGGGCTCGGGTCGCCGGCCACCGCGTTGCGGATGTCGGCCACTTCCGGCACGGGCAAGTCCCGGTCCCAGTTGATGCCGAAAAGATGCACGCCGTCCTCGTTGGCGCCGGCGACGAAGTCCGCTAGCAGCGCCGCGGAACGGTCCACGATGCAGGGAATGTCCAGGCCCACCGGACCCAGGGAGCCCGGGCCGGCACCCGCGACCTTGCGGATCTCGGCATCGGTGGCGAAACGCAAAGGCGCCGCCACCGCCTCGAGCTTCTCCGCCTTCACCGCGTTGATCTCGTGGTCGCCGCGCAGCACCAGCGCCACGAATTCGGACCCGCTTTCCGGCGCGGCCGCCACGATCAGCGTCTTGACGGTGCGCTCCGCGGGCACGTCGTGCTTCGACACCAGGTCCTGGATGGTGCGCACGCCCGGCGTATCGACGCGACGCATGTCCCCGGCGGGCGCGGGCCGCTTCCCCGTGGCCACGGCCTCGGCCATCTCCACGTTGGCGGCGTAATCCGAACCGGTGGAAAAGGCGATGGCGTCCTCGCCGGAATCCGCCAGCACATGGAACTCGTGGGAGGTCTTGCCGCCGATGGCCCCGGAATCGGCTTCCACCGCGCGGAAGCCCAGACCCAGGCGCGTGAATATCCGCGCGTAGGCGTCATACATGACCCGGTAGCCTTCCGCCAGCGATGCCTCGTCCAGATGGAAGGAGTAGGCGTCCTTCATCAGGAATTCCCGGGCGCGCATGACCCCGAAGCGCGGCCGGATCTCGTCGCGGAACTTGGACTGGATCTGGTAGAAGCTTACCGGCAACTGCCGGTAACTGCGGATCTCGTTGCGGGCGAAATCCGTGATCACCTCCTCGTGGGTGGGCCCGAAACAGTACTCGCGCTCGCCGCGGTCGGTGATCTTCAAGAGCAGCGGCCCGAACTCCGTCCAGCGCCCGGTTTCCTCCCAGAGTTCAGCCGGCTGGATGGCCGGCATCAGCATCTCCAGCGCGCCGGCCCGGTTCATTTCCTCGCGTACCACGGCCTCCACCCGCCGCAACACGCGCAGGCCCAGCGGCGACCAGGTGTAGATGCCCGCCCCCAGCCTGCGGATCATGCCCGTGCGCAGCATCAGCTTGTGGCTGACGATCTCGGCGTCCGCCGGGGTTTCCTTGACGGTGAACAAATGAAACTCGGAGGCGCGCATCGGGCTCCCTGGTCGGCTATTCGCGAAAGCGGCGATTCTACCAGCCCGGCGGCGACGCGCCAGGAAGGCTGGTGTCAGGGTCGGCCGTTTCAAGCGGCGCAATGTGGCCGAGCCGGAGCAGCGCAATCGGATCGCGCCCTTCCGGGCGCTGCTACGAACCGGCGTCGGGAGGGAGCACGTTGGCGTCGGAACGATAGCGCACGACTTCGTAGGGGTGATCGTCGGGAGGCTGGTCGCTCACGTGCCACTGGCCCTGATCGTCCTGCCAGCGGTAAACCACGGTTTCGGTGACGAACAGCCAGGGCAGCCGTTCCCGCGCCCACCCCGGCGCCTTTGCCGGGTTGAGCCACCACCAGCCGATGACGCCGGCGAGCACCACGATCAGCACCAGGAGCAGCATCAGCACGCGGCCCGACTCGCGGCCCACGCGGGCGCGCGGCCGGCGCGGGCCCCGGGACGGGTCAGGAACCTCCACAGAATTTCCTGACCGCCTCATGGCCCTGCTCGATCATCTTTTCGCGCTCGTCGTCCGGGATGCGCCTGGCGTCTCCACCCTGCTTCTCGGGCGGAACGATGATCTGGGTATGGGCCTCCAGGAACTTAAGGTTTTCGCGGGCCTGGCGACAATTCTGCTCGCGGGTGGCCTGCTCTTCCCGGGCCTCCCGCCGAGCCTTCTCGCGCTCACTCTCCGCCTTGGACTGCTCGATCTGGCGCTGGCGCCAGTCCCGGATGCGCTCGGCCGTCGTGGGGCCTTCCCCGGGCGCCACGTCCGGCGCGGGAGCCGCGCCTTCCACCTTTTGGTACGCGTCGCTCGGTGGCGGCGTGTCCGTGTAGTGAACGTTGCCGTCCCTGTCCACCCACCGGTAATACTGCGGCGCGGCGAACGCCGCCAGCGAGAAGCACAGCATCGTGACCAGCAGGGTTAATCGCATATCCATCGGCTCCGGTGCCCGGGTGTTCGCGGATCAGGGCGATTCAGGCGCCCTGAATGCGACACCTATTATAAGGTCCATCGCCAAATTCCGGGACCCGTCGTACCGCGCGCTCTACGGGCGGGAGTGCGGCGGGACCTGGCGAGACCGTTGAAAACAGGATGTTTTCACCGGAGCCTACAGGGATGTATCCACGGCGTTCCCGACAGGTCCCGCCGCACCTCTGCCCACCCCGGCTTGCAAAGTCCAGCTTGTTGCCCCGGTAGTCCGCGATGAACCTATCATAAGGGAGCCGCCGCCCCGCGGGCGTGACCGGCTGCACCAGGCCTGGAATGCGCGCCGATGTCAGCGGCACGCTCGCATCAGGGAACGTTGCGGGGGTGGCTCCGTTCGCCGAACCAGTACCGCTGCTGATCCGAATCCGGGTGGTAGACGAACACCAACGCCGCGGCCACCAGCAGCAACAGTCCGGCGAGCCACAGGAGCAGGCGCAAGGGGATGCTGAGTCCGCCCCGCCGGGCGAGGCAACATTGCTTGTACCGGAGCCCGCTGCCGCACGGGCACGGGTCATTGCGGCCCACTTTCACCCTTGTCCCCTCCCCGCATCGGCCGTCCCCGACAAATTCAACCGGTGGTGAACCGCTCCGGCGGCGTCTCGCCGTTTGCCGGCTCGACCCGTAGCCCGTCCACCTCCGCCATGCGCGGCCCGTCGTGGAGCCAGCGGATCAGCGCGTCCACCGCCCGCTCCTCGCCGCAGGCCAGCACCTCGACCCGGCCGTCGGCCAGGTTCGTCGCATAACCCGTCACGCCCAGTTCTTCCGCCTGGCGCAGGGTGGAGTGGCGGAAGAAAACGCCCTGGACGCGACCCGATACGTAACAGCGCTTGCAGATCATGGCGCGCCTCCGTCGTTTCTTCCCCGCGCGTTCGCGATGGCCCGGTCCAGCAGCCTGCGCGTCACCGGCCCATAGTACCGGTCCACCTCGCCGCCGCCGGGCCCGATCAGCACGGTGGTGGGCAACACCCGGGGCGGCTCGAGGCCCGCGGGCGGATGGAAGGTATCCACCGTGAGTATCGGGTAGCTGACGCCGGCGTCGTGGACGAACCCGGCCAGGCGCTCCACTGGCGCGTCGTCCCAGGCGACGCCCAACACCACCAGGTCGTCGCGCTCCCGGTCCAGGGCCTCCAGCTCGGGCATCTCCTCCCGGCAGGGCCCGCACCAGGTCGCCCAGAAGTTGACCACCACCCAGCGGCCGGCAAAATCGGCCGGGCCCAGCGGCGGCCCGTCCAGGCGCTCGAGCTGCCAGGAAACGGCGCCCGCCGTGCAGCAGGCGGCGGCTAGCGCCAGCGTCACTGCCGCCTTGACCAGGAATCGTCTCACGCCTTCATCCTGTGCCCGGGACCGCGCGCGATCAAGCCCGGGACGAGGCACTCACTGGCGAAAGAGCTCCACCAGCGGCCGTCCCAGAAAACGCTCGGCCGGCTCTTGCAGCGACTCGAGCGTGCCGGCCAACGCCCGGTTCCAGGCGTCCGAGGGCTCCGGCGCCCGCTCGCCCAGCGGCAATGCGACGCCCCCGACCCGGTAGAGATCCAGCAGGGTCACCGTGGACAGGTCCCGCAACAGCACCCAGCGCCCGTCCTCGTCGCCCCGGGCCACCCCGGCCCCGGCCAGCCGGTCCAGGGCCCGCGCCAGGTCGTCGTCCTCGGCGCCGGGTTCCAGCTCCGCCAGCTCCGAAAGGCTCAGCGACTCGCCGCGCTGGTGGGCGGCCCACAGGTGACCGGTCACCCGGTAAAGCATCACGAAGCCGTCGTGGGTTTCGGAGGCCGCCGCCCCCGACGCCTGCCGGAAGGTTTCCAGCGACGCCGCGAAGGAAGCGCCCAGCAGGATCACCACCCATGACATGTACACCCAGATCAGGAAAATGGGCACGGTGGCCAGGGCGCCGTAGATGTGCTCGTAGGTGGGGAAATGGGTCACGTAGAAGGCGAACCCCCGTTTCGCCAGCTCGAACAGCACGGCCGCCAGCAACCCGCCCGACAGGGCGTGCCTGAACCTCACCCGCCGGTTCGGCACCATCAGGTACATGAGCGTGAAGGCGGCGAGGGACGCGACGAATGGCGCCAGGTGCACCAGCGGGCTGCGCAGCCCCAGCGAGTGGGCGGCGCCACTGATCAGGGGCAGCGACACCAGGTAGGAGCTGATGGCCAGGCTGGCGCCGATCAGCAGCGGACCCAGCGTCAGCGCGGACCAGTAGACCATGAAGCGGTTGACCATGCGACGGGGCGTGGTCACCCGCCAGATACGATTCAGGGTGCGCTCCACGTTCCACATGAGCATCACCGCCACCGCCACCAGGAACAGCACGCCGGCGGCGGTGAGTTCCTTCGCCTTGGCGGCGAAGTCCGTGACGTAACGCTGCACCACCTCGCCCGCCGCCGGGACGAAGTTGTTGAAGATGAACCCCTGGATGACGCCGGACCAGCGGTCGAACACCGGGAACGCGGAAATCACCGCCAGGGTCACGGCGGTCAGGGGCACCAGGGCCAGCAGCGTGGTGTAGGCGAGCATGCCCGCCGAGGGCAGGCAGGAGTCCTCCAGGAAGCGGCGCCACAGGTGCAGCCCGAACGCCCGCCACCAGGCGAGATCGGCGAGTTGCCGCAACAGACGCTCCAGTGTCTCGCGCATCTCCCGCTCCCCCTTCCGGGCAACCTCCCAGTCGTGCCCCAATGCCGTTATGCTAACGCGAATGCACGACGGACCCGATGCTTCCCCATGAACGACAACGCCGACGTCGAGATCTGGCACAACCCCCGCTGTTCCAAATCCCGCGCCACGCTGGCCCTGATCCGTGACCGGGGCATCGAGCCGCGGGTGGTGGAGTACCTGAAAGACCCGCCCGCCCGGCGCGACCTGGAACGCGTGCTGGACCTCCTGGGTATCGGGCCCAGGGAGCTGATGCGCACCGGGGAGGCCGCCTACGAGAAGAACGGCCTGGACGACGGAGGGCTGGGGCGCGAGGCCCTGCTCGAGGCCATGATCGAGCACCCGGTCCTGATCCAGCGGCCCGTGGTGATCGCCGGCAATCGCGCCGCCATCGGCCGGCCGCCGGAAAACGTGCTGGGCATCCTGGAGGAAGGATGAGCGACATCCTGGTGCTGTACTACTCGCGCCAGGGGAACACGGCGGCGATGGCGCGCCAGGTGACCCGCGGTATCGAGGAAGTGGCCGGCGTGAGCGCCCGCATCCGCACCGTGCCCCCGGTGTCCGCCGACACCGGGGCCGCGGCGACGCCCGTGCCCGGCGACGGACCGCCCTACGTGAAACGCGCCGACCTGGCCGAGTGCGTGGGCCTGGCCCTGGGCAGCCCCACCCGTTTCGGCAACATGGCCGCGCCGCTCAAGCATTTCCTGGACGGCACCGGCAGCGAGTGGCTGTCGGGGACGCTCGCGGGCAAGCCGGCGTGCTGCTTCACCTCCACCGCCAGCCTGCACGGCGGCCAGGAAACCACCCTGATCTCCATGATGTTGCCGCTGCTGCACCACGGCATGCTGGTGATGGGGATCCCGTACACCGAGCCTCTGCTCAACGCCACCACCAGTGGCGGCACGCCCTACGGGCCCAGCCACTGGGCGGGCACCGACGCGGAACGCCCGGTCACAGCGGACGAAAAGGCGCTGTGCCGCGCCCAGGGCCGCCGGCTGGCGCGGGTGGCGCTCAAGCTGTTCCCGGCATGACGCCGCGCGTGCTCGCCCTGGGCGCCTATGCCCTGCTCGTCCTGTTGCAGCCCGCCTGGTACCTGGCCTGGCACCCGCCCGCCTCGCTGCCGGCGGGCTGGAGCGCGCTGATCATGTTGCTGCCGCTGCTCCCCGCCTTACCCGGCATCGTGCGGGATCGCCCGCGCACCTACCTTTGGGGCGGCTACGTGGTGGTGTTCTATTTCATGCACGGCATCGTGGTGGCCATGACCGACGCCGCCGCGCGGGCCCCGGGCCTGCTGGAAGTGGCGCTGGCCGCGGTCTATTTCATTGCGACGGTCTGGCGTCTTCGCCGGCCGGGGGCGCCGGTCGCTCCCGGGCGCTGACCAGCTCCACGATCGTTTCCCCGATCACGCCGCTCAGCTCGCCGTGGGCGGCCGCGGCGCGCCACGGCCCGGCCACCGCCTCGAAACGCCGGCGCGCCTCGTCGGCCAGCGCCATGGGGTCGCGCCCGTCGGCGCGCCACTCGTGCACCACGCTGTCGTGCAGTAGCGGATCCGTGCCGTAGAGGCTGCTCCTGAGCACCGGCTCCAGCGCCACGCTGCGCGGTATCAGCACCCGCGCGCTGGCATCCAGCGCCTTGAACAGGGCGCTCACGTCCCGCATGGCGGCCGCCAGGCCGGACAGGGGCGCGGGCGCTTCCTGCGCCGCCGGGGCCGCCGCCAGGTGCGCGTAAAGGTACTCGCTGCGGCGCCTCCGGAGGTCCACCAGGTGCTGTTCCACGCGCGCGGGCAGGTCGCCGGGCGAGGGGGTCTTCTCCTCCTCGGCGCCCCCGGAAGTCAGCCACTCCAGCCAGCCCTGGCCGCGGGTCCAGTTCTCGGTGAACAGCCGGCTGGCCGGCGTTCGCTCGGTGCTGAGGAAGGTCAAACGCCTGGGCACCAGCCAGGTGCGCTCTCGCGGCAGCTCCCCGAAGGACTGGCGGCCCTGGTACTCCTGCGGGCACGGATCGGCCAGCACCTCGGGGCGGTCCGGCGCGATCAGGTAAGGGTATTCCCCTTCGCTGATCATGCGCAGCACGAACACGTCGCGGTCCTGCCCGCCCTCACGGTAGCGGCCCTTGACCCGGAAGCTGAGCCGCCCGTAGTAGTCGGCCATCACCCCGCCGCCCACGGGGCGCGGCTCCCGGCGCCGCTCCACCCAGGACACGTCCGTGTAGCAGAGCGACAGTTGTCCCAGCCCGCTCTGGTCGGCGATCCGGAACACCGGCGGGAACCTGCGGTAGAGCGCGTCCGAGGCGGGCAGCGGCTGGGCCACCCCGCAGGAGGCCGTGCCCTCGCAGGGCGCCAGGGCCAGTCCCGCGGGCATGTACTCCGTGGATTGCCTGGCGCCGCCGTCCAGGGACATGTCGGCGCCGGGCTCGAGTACCTGCTGGCGGAAGGCTTGTGCGGCCTCGGGCAGGGCCTCGGCCAGCCGGTTGAGCGCGCTGGCGTAACTGTCCAGGATCCGGCCCAGGGTGGTGGCGCCGGCGGCCCGGCAGTCGGCGAACCTGTCCAGGTCGGTGATGGTTCGCTCGCCGCCGTCGATCAGACGGTTCAGCCCCGGCAAAGGCCGATCCTTGTCGCGCCTTGCCGCCTGCAGGTAGGCGCGGCTGCCCAGTGACCACTCCAGGGGGTTGTTGATCACCGCCTGGGGCGAACAGTCGCGGCCCATCAGCATGCGCCAGAACCCGCGCAGGTAGTTGATGCGCTGCCAGGGGTTCAGCTCCAGCTCGCGGAGCACGTATTCCGCGCCGAACGGACCCGCGATGTCGCCGGCGGCTTCCGGGATGGCGGCGCCCTCCGTGGCCCAGGCCTCGAAGTGCTGCAGGCAATCCCCGGGCGGTTTGCCGCCATCGCCGGGGAAACACTCGTCCAGCGCCCGTTGCACCGGCTCGCGGAAAGGCTGGGTCAGGTAGGCGTCCCAGTCCGGGGCCAGCAGCGACACGCGGGCCTGGAGACGGATCAGCGCCCGCTCGATTTTCTCCGCCGTCTCGACGTCGTGGGGCTCGGCCAGCGCCTCCAGGCGATCCATGGTTTCCGCGAACAGCTCCGGCAGGCGTTGGTCCACCTCCCGCCACTGCGCGTCGTGGCGCATGGGCAGCGACTCGAGAGTCGCCAGCGCCCTGCCCAGGTCCCGCCGTACCGCGTCGCCGAGCGGTCCCGAGGCGGCCAGCGCCTGGGCGCCGGATACCATCGCCGCCATGAACGGCAGCGGATTCCCGGCGTCTTGCTCCCCCAGGTGGGAAAGCGCCGCCAGTTCCAGGTTGTAAAGCGCACGCCGGTCGGCATCCAGGGTGGTGTCCCGAGCCTGGATCAGGGCCCACTGGGCGCGCCAGCGGGCAAGCTCGGCCGCCGGTGGCGTGCTGGATTGCCCGGCGGCCGCATTCAGGGCCCCGGCGAGCCCGGCACCCCAGCGGCCCGCCGACGGCAGGGACAGATCGTCCGCGGCCAACGTCGGCTTCACCGCCATCCAGGTGGCCAGGGAGGCGTCCGCCGGCGCGTCGGCCAGCTCGGCGATCAGTGGCGCCAGGGCATCGGCCAGGGCCCCGTCGCCGCCGGCGGCGGTCAGGGCCCGCCGCCAGATGGCGCCGGCGTTCTCCCGCGCACGCGCCAGCAGCACCGGGACCAGGCCGCGCAGCGCGTCGTTGCCGTCCATCAACTGCCAGCCGGGCCCGAGCAGGGGCCCCCCTCCGTTGGCTCCCGCATCACCCGCGAATCGCGATACCAGGGACGCCACCGCGTCCGGGGGCGCACCGGCGGCCGGCGGCGGGAGGGGTCCCGCCACGTCTCCCAGGGCGGCCATCACCCGCTCGCGCAACTGCGCCAGGTCGCCACCGCCGTCGGCCAGTTCCGTGAGCACGCCCGCCGTCGCGGTGAGCGCGGGGCCGCGCGGGTCCAGCGCCTGCCGGTACACCAGCACGGCGGCGCGGCGTCCGACGTCGGTCCCCGACTGCCCCCAGGCGGCGGGGAGCGACAGCAACAGCAGTGCCGCCAGAACCCCCCGCTTCATGCCGCCCTCCCCGCCGGGCCGGTCGCCGGCACCCGGCCGAGCAGCAGGCCGCCGACAACAAACAGAACGATCACCGTGAGAATGCCCAGGCGTGGATTGCCGGTGGCCTCGGCGGTCCAGCCCACCATCACCGGGCCCAGTACCGCGGCGAACTTGCCCAGCATGTTGTAGAAACCGAAGAACTCCGCCGCCTTCGACTGCGGAATCAGGCGCGAGAACAGCGCCCGGCTGGAGGCCTGCACGCCCCCCTGCACCAGCCCGACGGCGATGGCCAGCGCGTAGAACTGCCAGGCGGTATTGACGAAGTACGCGGCCACGGTGATCAGCACGTAAACGCCAAGACCCCAAAGTATGCCCTCGCGGGCGCCGATCCGGTCGGCCAGGCGCCCGAACAGCAGGGTGGCGGGGAAGCCCACCAGGTTGGTGAGCAGGATCGCCTGGATCAGGTCCGAGCTGGCCAGCCCCAGTTGCTGCCCGTAGTCCACTGCCATCCTGACGATGGTGTCCACGCCGTCGATGTAGAGCCAGTAGGCCAACAGAAACATCGCCGCCGGGCGCACCGCGCGCACGTGGCGCAAGGTCTCGACCAGTTGCGCGAAGCCTTCACGCAGCGCGCCGCGCCCGCCCCGCCCCGTTGGCCGGGGCTCTTCCACCGCGAACAGCAGCGGCAGGGTGAACGCCGCCCACCAGATGGCGACGCTGGCAAACGCCCAGCGCGTCGCCTGCGCGGAGCCGTCGAAACCGAACCAGTCGGGCTTGAGCACCATCATGGCATTGACCACGAACAGCAGGCTGCTCCCGAGGTAGCCCAGCGCGAAGCCGAGCGCGGATACCCGTTCCCGGTCCCGTACCGCGGCGACGCTGACCAGCAGCGCGTCATAGAAGACGTTGGCGCCCGAGAAACCCACCGTCGCCAGCACGAACAGGGCGGTCGCCATGGGCCACGAGCCTTCGCCCACCATGCCCAGGCACACGCACATGAGCGCGCCCGTGAACGCGAACGAGGCAAGATAACGCTTGCGCCTTCCGGCGGCATCGGCGATGGCCCCGAGCAGCGGGGCGGTGAGCACGATCACCAGGCTCGCGGCGCCGTTCGCCATGCCCAGCACGAATGTCGAGTTCACGCCGTCGCCGGCAATCCAATACCGGCCCAGGAACACCGGGAAGAACACCGTGATCACGCTAAGCGTGTAGGCGGAATTGCCCCAGTCGTAGAGCGCCCACGCCAACTCCTGGCGGCGACGGCTGCGGGCTGACGGGCCGGGGCCAGTGCTTTGCATGCGCACTCACTCGAAACGGGGCGGTCCATTGCAGCAGAAAAAACTGACGCGAGCCACCACGCCCGCCCCGCGCCGACGCCGCCGTTGCGCGGCCGAACGGCGCATTTCCACCCTGGTCAAACAGTTACAATGCATCAACGAATCGTGGGGTTCGACCATGGCATTCACGCAGCAGGGCCCACGGCTGGGCAACCAATTCTCCGACGATGCCACGCTGCGCTCCTACCTGAAGCGCGTGCTGGCGCCCAAGATTCACTCGGCGCTGCAACCCGGTCTGGAGGAGATGGGCGAGCTGGCGGGCGGACACCTTTACCGGATGCAGCTCGCCGACCGGCTCAATGAGCCCGTGCTCACCCAGTTCGATCCCTGGGGCCGGCGCATCGACCACATCGAGCTGACGCCCCTGTGGCGGGAGGCCGCAGACATCGCCACCCGCAAGGGCGTCGTGGCCGCCGCCTACGAGCCCGAGCACGGTACCGCCGCGCGCATTCACCAGTTCGCGCTGGCCTACCTGTTCCACCCCTCCACGGATTTCTACACCTGCCCGCTGGCCATGACCGACGGCGCGGCGCGGGCATTGCTGGCCAGCGGCAACCGCGAGCTCATCGACCGGGCCGTGCCCCGGCTCACCAGCCGCGACCCGGAACGGGCCTGGACCTCGGGACAGTGGATGACGGAGACCGCGGGAGGCTCGGACGTGGGACGCACGGAAACCGTCGCCCGCCGGGATGGCGAGAACCGTTGGCGCCTGTACGGGCGCAAGTGGTTCACCTCGGCGGCAACCTCGCGCGCGGCGCTCACCCTGGCCCGGCCGGAAGGCGTCCCGGAAGGCGGTTCCGGTCTCGCCCTGTTCTACGTGGAGCCGCGCGACGACGAGGGACGCCTGCGCGACGTGCGCATCCTGCGGCTCAAGGACAAGCTGGGCACCCGCAAGGTGCCCACCGCCGAGCTGATGCTGGACGGACTCGCCGCGCAACCGGTGGCGGGGCTGGAGCACGGGGTGCGCAACATCACCCCGGTGCTCAACGTCACGCGCGTGTGGAACGCCGTGGGCAGCATCGCCACCATGCGCCGCGGACTGGCCCTGGCCCGCGACTACGCCGCCCGGCGCGAGGCCTTCGGGAAGCGCCTCGCCGAGCATCCGTTGCACCGGGACACGCTGGCCCAGCTGGAGGCGGAGTTCCAGGCCGCCTTCCACCTGACGTTTTACGTGGTGGAGCTGCTGGGCCGCGTGGAGTGCAACGAGGCGGACGAAAGCCAGCGCGACCTGTTGCGCGTGCTCACCCCGATCGCCAAGCTCACCACCGCGAAACAGGCCGTGGCGGTCACCAGCGAGATCCTGGAGGCCTTCGGCGGCGCCGGCTACGTGGAGGACACGGGACTGCCCTTGCTGCTGCGCGACGCCCAGGTGTTTCCCATCTGGGAAGGCACCACGAACGTGCTCGCGCTGGACACGCTGCGCGCGCTGGAAGATTCCGGTGGCATGGAGCGATACATGCAGGCGTTGCGCACGGCGCTGTCCCAGGTCTCGGATTCGTCGCTGAAGGATTCCCGCGCATCGGTGATGGCCGCGGCCACCGAACTCACGGGCTGGTACCAGTGGGCGCGGCACGCCGGCCGCGAGCAACTGGAGGCCGGCGCGCGGCGATTCGCGCTCTCGCTGGGCCGCACCTTCGCGCTGGCGCTGCTGTTGCGGCATGCTGAGTGGGCCCGCCGCGCGGAAGGGGCGCAGGCACCGACCGCCGCGGCGCGGCGCTTCGCGGCGGAGGGAACGCTGCTCGCGCCCAAGCGCGATGAGGACGACAGCCGCGAGCTCGCGGCGATGGGCACGGCCAGCGACGAACCGGCGGACGGCAAGGTCGTCTCGCTCAACAAGCGGAAGGGAACGTGAAGCTTCGAATCTTTACCACCGGCGGCACCATCGACAAGCTCTACTTCGACGCCAGGAGCGAGTACCAGGTGGGCGAGCCCCAGATCAGCGGCATCCTCCACGACGTGGGCGTTGCCTTCGACTACGAGGTCCAGGCGCTGATGCGCAAGGACAGCCTGGAGATGAACGACGGCGACCGCGAGCGCATCCGCGAGGCCGTCTCCGCCGCCGCCGAGGACCGCATTCTCATCACCCACGGTACCGACACCATGCTGGAAACCGCGGCCGCGCTCGCCAAAGTACCGGGCAAGACCATGGTGCTCACCGGCGCCTTGAACCCGGCCCGCTTCCAGGGCTCGGACGCCATGTTCAACATCGGTTGCGCCGTGGCGGCGGCCCAGGTCTGCCCGCCCGGCGTGTACATCGCCATGAACGGGCGCATCTGGAACCCCGCCGAGGTGCGAAAGAACGTCCAGGCCAATCGTTTCGAGGCGGTAAATTCCTGATCCCGTCCAGGCCGTGAACGGCACCATCCTGTTCATCGGCTGGGCCGGCTTCGCCGTCTACCTGCTTGCCTACGCGCTGCTCGCGGCCGGCCTGCTCCGGCGCGGGCGCCCATATTTCGCGCTCAACGTCGCCGCGGCGCTCGCGGTGACAGCGGTATCGGTCTTCAAGGGATCGGTTCAGGCGGCGCTGATCAACCTGGCCTGGGCCGTGCTCAGCGCCGCAGCTTTCGTCAACGCGAGGCCCCGGGCCGTGGCATCCGGGCGCGCGGTACTGCGCGGGCTTATCGCGCTGGGGCTGGCGTGCGCCGCGGCGCTGGGACTCGCCGGCCGGTGGGCCGGCGCCGTGGAGGCGCTTTCCTGGACCTCGGTCGCGGCGTTCGTGGGCGGTTACCTGCTGTTCTCCACCCACGCCGTCGGGCGCCTGGAATTCCACCTGCTCAACGTGATCGCCTCCACGTCCCTGCTGCCGGGGTTGTGGCAGGACGCGAACTGGCCGGTGTTCGCCCTGGAGACCGCCTGGGGTTCCATTGCCGCGGTCGGCGCGGTCAGTGAAGAAATCGGCGAACCGGTGGAGCTTTGAATCGGCGTGCGGCGCGCGGGTTCGCACTCCCCCGGAGTGCTATTCCCCGGCGTCGATCCACTGCTTGCTCACCACCCTGTCGTCGGCGAACTGGACCATCACCACGAAGCCGTCGCCGTCCCAGGCCAGGTGGCTGCCGGATAGCCCCCCGACGTTGACGCTGCGCGTGCGGTCCGGCTCGCCGAGCAGCTCGATCACCTGCTGCCGGCTCATGCCCGTCTCCACCGCGGCGTAGCTGTCACTGTCCAGCGTGCGCCCGCAGCCGGCCAACAGCGCGCAGGCCAGCAACGCCCCCGCAGACCAGCGAAAGGGAATCAAATGCGTACCCGGCCGGTGAGTATCTGCCAGAACATCACCCAGTCGCCCATCAGGCTGTATAGGGGGTGTGTGAACGTGGCTGGCCGGTTGTGCTCGAACAGGAAATGGCCCAGCCAGGCGAACCCGTAACCGATCACGGGCACCAGCAGCAACAGCCACGGGTTGCCGAGCACGATCGCCGCCGCGATCACGCCCAGCACCAGCCAGCTGCCCGCGAAGTGCAGGCGACGGCAATTCAGGTCCGAGTGCTCCGACAGGTAGTAGGGATAGAACTGCCTGAAGTTCTGGAATTCACCGGACGCCATGGCTCTCTCCACGCTTGGTGACCACCATACATGTTAATCACCGGGCTCCCGGGAATCATCCCCGCCGCGCTCGTCGCGCTTCACCCGCTCCCAGAGCTCGTCCAGGACCGACAGGGTCAGGTCCGACGGCCGGGCGCCCGACTGGCGCGCCAGTGATTCCACGCCGCGAAAGCGGCGCTCGAACTTGCCGCAGGCCCGGCGCAGCGCGGCTTCCGGCTCCACCTCCAGGTGCCGCGCCAGGTTGACTACCGCGAACAGCAGATCGCCGACCTCTTCCTCCCGCGCGTCGTGGTCGCGCTCCCGGATCGCATGCTCGAGCTCACCCACTTCCTCGTGCACCTTGTCCAGCACCGGAGCCGGCCCCGGCCAGTCGAAGCCCACGGCGGAGGCCCGGCGTTGCAGCTTGGCGGCGCGGATCAGCGCCGGCAGCGCCCGGCCCACGCCGCCCAGGGCGCTGGCGCTTTCGCCGGCCTCGGCCAGCTTGTCCCGTTCCCAGTGATGGCGCAGTTCTTCCCGGCTGGCCACTTCCCGGTCGCCAAACACGTGGGGATGGCGGCGCACCAGCTTCCCGGCGATGGCGCGCGCCACGTCCTCGACGTCGAACAGACCCCGCTCCTCGGCCATGCGCGCGTGGAAGTACACCTGGAACAGCAGGTCCCCAAGTTCCCCGCGCAACTCGTCCATGGCGTCACGCTCGATCGCGTCGGCCACCTCGTAGGCCTCCTCGATGGTGTAGGGGGCGATGGTGCGGAAGTCCTGTTCCAGGTCCCACGGGCAACCATGGTCGGGATCCCGCAGGCGCGCCATCACGTCGCGCAGTTCGGTGAACGGATCGCTCATGGTTGGTCTTCCCGTTCGCTTCGCAGTCGCCGGGCCAGGGCACCGGGGTCGTCCCAGACCAGCATGTGGCCGTGATCGGCGGTGACAATCAACAGGGTGTCGTCCCAGCCGCCGTTTTCCGACACCCAGTCCATGATGGACTTCACCGCCTTGTCGCCGTCCAGTATGGCGCCGGCTGTCGTGTCCACGTTGTCCGAGTGCTCGCCCCAGTCCACGTCGCCGGCCTCCACCATCAGCCAGAAGCCGTCGCCGCCCAGCACGGTGAGCGCGGCGCGGGTCATCTGGTCCAGGTCCGGGTTCTCGGAAAGGTCCGCCGGACTGTATGACTCCGAGTCGCCGTCCGCGTCGGGTGGCGGGTCGTATCCGCCGTCGGCCGTGCTGTAGGGCAGGTGCGCATAATGCGTGCCGAACAGGCCGAACAGCCGTTGACCGTCGACGCTGGCCTGGCGCGCGGCGGCGAGCAACGCCTCGCCGCCGTCCACGCCGGGGGCGCGAGTGACCACCCGGTAGCGCCCACCGTTTTCCGCGTTCACTCTGGCCAGGTCCGCGTCGGCGATGTAGCGGTTGCCGGCCTGGAAGTCGTCGCCCTGGGCATCGAAGCGCCGGGAGATGCCCCAGCCGGCGCCGATCACCACGTCCATGCCGGGCAGCGGCGGGTCGGGATGGTTGACCGAGGGCAGGCCCAGCATGTCCCGGGCCAGGTCCTGGTAATCGTTGCGGCTCACGTTGTTCGCGTAGGCCGCCGCCGGCGTCGCGTGATCGAAAGGCACGGTGGTCACCGCGCCCACCGCCATGCCGCGGCGCTGGGCCAGTTGGGCGATGGTGGTGAGCCGGCGCCCCCCCGGGTCCACGTTGATGGCGCCGTTGTAGGTCTTGGCACCGCTGGTCATTGAAGTGGCGGAGGCGGCGCTGTCGGTGACCGCGTGACCGCCGTGGCGCCCGATCAGGTAGGCGGCGTCCTGCTCGCTCCAGGGGGTCTTGCCGCCGCGCGCGGCATCGTAACCGCCGTCCCTGGAGCCCACGCGGACGCGTTGAGAGTCCAGGTCGAAGGCCGCCGAGTCGCTCCACGGCGAGGTGACCATGAAACCGAACTGGAAGCCGGGCGCGCCGGGCGCCTGGAACGCCAGGGTGTCGCCAGGCCCGGGGTTCCGCGGCGGGCCGCCGCGCAGCATCACCGCCAGTTGGGTCGCGTCGTAGTCCATGCCGTCGAAAATCACCAGCACCACATGGCGGTAGCCGGCGTCCAGGGCATCCTTCTGCAGCCGGAACAGGTCGGTCTGGTCGAGATACTCGGCCCCGGGATCGAGGGTGTGATCGGGCACGTGACCATAGAGAGCCTTCAACTTCCCGGCGTCACGGTAGGCGCTGTGCTCGCCGTCGTAGGCGTGCAGGTTCACGCCGTCGCGGGCCCCGTACACGTAAACGGGGATCAGGCGGTTCGAATGGCCGTCATAGCCGTCGTAGTCGTCCGGGTTCGTGCCCCAGTGGAAATACGGCGAGCGGTGGGCCTCGGTGGCTTTCTCCTGGACGGCGCGCAGGACGTCGGCGGACGCCGGCGCCGCGATCTCGGCATCCGTGCCGGATGCCGGCGGCTGCCGCCCGGCGGGCGCACCGCAACCCGGCAGCAGGAGAACGATGACGAGGACGGCGGTGAGTTGGCGAACGAAGCTCAAGGGCCACCTGGATGTTTGGGCGAAACCGGGCATTTTACGTGGAGTCGAATCTGCCGTCCTTCGACTCGATTCCTCGACAGGCCTGTCCTGAGCTTGCCGAAGGGCTCGGAATCGGCTTCCTTCGACTCGATTCCTCGACAGGCCTGTCCTGAGCTTGCCGAAGGGCTCGGAATCGGCTTCCTTCGACTCGATTCCTCGACAGGCCTGTCCTGAGCCTGTCGAAGGGCTCGGAATCGGCTCAGGACGAACGGGTTAAAAATTCCGTTCGTG